>Ga0315282_10001545_pt1 | contig 43070 bp, 33 predicted proteins | sample YL17G07_20_MG_FD_203693 | JGI IMG/M metagenome (GOLD analysis project Ga0315282, IMG submission 203693) | Sediment microbial communities from Yellowstone Lake, YNP, Wyoming, USA - YL17G07_20 | ecosystem: Environmental > Aquatic > Freshwater > Lake > Sediment | place: USA: Wyoming | collected... | reverse complement strand
GTTGTGGCAAAATACTTTAGTGGGATCCATAATCTGACTCTCCTTTCATTTTTTGAGTATATAAAAGGATGTCAATGGATCCCTTTTTTGTCAATATTCATCTCCACGTTTTAGTGGAGAGCTATCTATTGAATAAAACAAGCTTCTTTTTGGAAAATTTGCTTATAATCAATGGGTGATATTTTACTGTCATTTACCTTTTTTAAAAATTCGTTAATAAAATTCTTATCAATTGCACATAAACATTTCTGCCAGTAATCTCCAAAATATTTATTTTGTAGTAATGTGTTTCTGATTTCTTCTAGGCTTCTCTCAAAAATATTTCCGAAAGAGATATGTATGTAGGGACATGACAGAACATCACCATAGGGAGTTATATACAAAACTTCCTTACCAGCTCCACACCCCCGTTTTACATAGTTAGCTTCAAAATCGGTGCGAATATAAGGGTACTTTTTTTTCAATATTTCCACATAGGTCATGTCGTCATCTGTGAGAAGTATATTATAATTCTCTGCCCATTCGCCAACTGGAACAGCTAAATCTAAACAAAGAGTAATGTGTTTTTGGCAAACCCACTCAAAAAGCTTTTCTATCCCCTCTGATTTGATGTTTTGATGTGAAAGAGTAGTTCCGATGGTTACGTTGCATCCATTTTCGAGAGCAGACTCTATACCTATCAAAGTTTTGTCGTAAGTTCCCTTTTTGTTTCTAAAAGAATCATGCTCATCTGCGATCATGCTATCAAGGCTTATGGTAAAAATATCTACCCCTATTTTTCTTAAACTCTTTGCACGTTCTGGTGTGAGAAGCGTCCCATTGGTTGTCACAGAGATAACGTTCTTATAAGGCGCCGCCGATTTAATCAATTCTTCTAATTGGGGGTAAAGCAACGGTTCACCGCCCTGAAATGAAAAATTCACAGCACCCAGTTTGTTTGCTTCTTTCATCACCCTACGATAATCCTCTATCTGCATTTTTGGACGGTCTGTTTGCTTAAACGCTGTGGCAAAACAATGCTGACAGCGCAGGTTGCATTTATCCGTGATGTTAAAATCCACGTAACGGAGAGGCCGTTTCTTTAAGACGAGTATTTTGAAGAAAGTCGTAGCGAGCCTTAACATCATAATCGGTTTATGAGGTCGAAAGGCATATTTGAAATTCATTTTATATTTCTGAAGGTTCATTGGTTTCATTTATGCTTAATTTCATCCAGAAAGATGGTTTCAGTGATATTATCCAGCCGATTAAACTTAAAATCCAACCCGTAGCTAGGTTCAGCATTGACCATGCAACCGCTGACTCTGATCCTAGACCAATCTCATTAAAGAAAAAAATCGCTGTTGCATCTCTCGTTCCCAAACCTGCTATGGATATCGGTAGTATTGAAGCAAAACTTATTATTGGAGATATAAGCATCATATAGAATAAGCTAATATTCAAACTCAAGCTAAGTGCTAATAAGTAAAGATTAATGAATAAGATAAACCACGTAAAGATCGCAATAAACCATAGGATTAGTAAAGTTCTTTTCTCATTTTTTAGCTCCCATATACCGGATAAGAATCGCTCCAGACTTACCTTTAGGGTATCTCGGTAGCGATGGGGGATGATAAATCTCATTATCGGATGGAATAGCTTTCCTAAGAAAATATAAACTTTATACTCTGTCAGAGCATAGAATACTACTAATATAAGGCAAGCAATGACAATGACTGGTATGTATAAAAGATTTTCGCTTAATCTATTTAGCAAAAACAGTGCTGAGATTATGGCAAGTGCCATCAGACTATAAATCTCAATTATTTTATCCGAAACGATAGTTGACAAACATTCGCTAAACGACTTATCAGGATTAGCTTTTTTTACATAAAGCGCTTTTACAGCCTCTCCTGCCTGTCCCGGGGTAAATCCTCCAGCAAAAGCCCCAATACACCACGTCATACATGCGTCTTTATAGCTAAATTTCTGGCCATATTGGTTTAATATCAGTTTCCATTTTAACCCTTTAAGCAATATAATAATTAATACGAAAAACGGAACTGTTATTATGTAAATAACTTTTATACCGTTAAATGCTTTTATAATCTCTCCTATGCCAGTTTTCCATATTATGTAAGCATATAGAAAAATACCGAGTATCGGAAGGAATTTCAGAATGTTATTTATTGATTTCGTCTGTGGAAACAATGTTTTCCTTTTTTCGTGATGTTTGTTTGATTCTTTCATAACTGCTCGTTTGAGTATATATTGGATAAGTCAATCCTGCCAGAATAAGAAGATAGGTGACTATGAAGAAAACTTTTAAGCCAAGAAAGAAACCATCTGATTTTCCAGCTTCTGGTACATCAGTTTTACTAATAGCTACGTGAGTGATGCCGAGTGATAAAACTGCCGTGCTTAAACACCATAACACAGGCTCGTATTGTTTCATCGTAAGCAATGATATCGTAAGCAATAAGAATAACAACAGAACCCATCCTTGTGCAACAACTTGAAGCGTTCTTGTGAGAAAAATGATTCGCCAGAATGCGTTTAATTTTGGTAGATGATACAAAAAGCGGAGCACTTCTGTAATATAGGCGTTGGTCTTTCTAAATTTATGCTTAAAAAGCTGGCTTAGTGTTGTGGGTGTACGTGTCTCAAAAGCCACTGCGTTTTTGCAGTAGACTACTCTGTATCCCTTCACTGTGGCTTCAAATGCTGTATATATATCATCCGCAACAACGTCCTCTGGAAAACTCGTGACAATGCCTCTCCTGAATGCAAAACATGGGGCGATAACTATGGACGAGGAATAAGCCTGACTTTCCAATACCCTTGCTTTGTTTTGTGTCGCCCAATATTGCGCTTCTTCACGACAGCAGTTTTTTGGAATAACAAATGCGCCAACAACACCAACTTGCTCATCAGCACGGAACTCTTTGGCGATCTCAAGCAAAACATCTCTGTTAAGCTCTGCGTCCACGTCAGTATTAACTATAATGTCGCTTTCGATCTCCGATAATACACTATTAACTTGGGGTATCTTGCCTTTTTTGCCTGTCTCAATCACTCTCATATAAGGCAGATTCCAGATAGCATCTCTGATTTTCTGTACTGTTGTGTCGGTTGAACAACCATCAAGAAATATAACTTCAATTTTATCTCTTGGGTATTCAAGTTGTGCAAGATTCTCTATTTTCCATTCTATCAAATTTTCTTCATTATAACAAGGTACAAGAACCGTAACTGTAGGTAGTGGAATAATTTCGTCATCATGGCGTTTCGGGGCATTATTCGAAAGGACAAAAAGCTTCAAGAACATAAAATAGCCAAAATATCCCCACCAAAGCACGAGAAAACACAGTAAATAGAGCAAATAAATAATAAACATAATCTCTCACCCACAATGTATGAAGAACCATATAGATTTTATTTTATCAACACTGATTATCATACAAAGCTAATCACAGAAATGTCAAGAAAAATCTGTTATTGTGCCGTATCATCATTTATTATTATATCGTCAATATCTGGAATATACTTTAATGTAGATATATCGGCATGTTACGAGTTATGACAGAAAACTGACGAGAGCATGTTTGGAGAGACAGCTATCCGTCACAAGCTTAGACTTATGCAACGAATAGCTGATTTAATAGGGTTTGGTTTATAGGAACGCTTCTTTTCCCGTTCTTCCAGATTCATATATAGCGTTTACGATCTCGACTGCGTGTTTTGCACTTTCGATAGTTATCATTGGTTCTTTATCTTCGAGGATACAGTGAACCATGTCTTCAATAAGACCGGTGTGGCCTGAAGCCCCGACAGCCATTGGATCAGAAGCTGTTGTAGCGCCGCGCTTTTCTTGAGGTCCATATAGATTCAGCATTTCTGTTTCTTCTGCTGTTTCTTTTTCTCCCTGGATCCTCCAAAATTTCAGTTGCTCATCCTCTTTAGCAACAGTTCCCTTATCACCATAGATGATAATATGCTGAGATATGCCCGGATATGCACAGGTAGTGGTCATAAGTGTTCCAAGTGCGCCATTTTCAAACTTCAGTATGGCAACTGTATTATCTTCAGCACCTATATTGTGTGTAAAAACACCATACGATCCAAAGACTGATTTGACACGTCCTCCAAACCACTGCAAAAGGTCAACGGTATGTACTCCCTGATTCATCAGCGATCCGCCGCCATCCATGTCCCAAGTGCCTTTCCACGATCCATGAGGTCCCTGGTAATAGCTCTGCTCTCTGTACCATGGCAGCAGACCGTTCACACCTATAACCTTTCCAAGACGTCCATTGTCAATGGCATCTTTTATTCTTCTATTTAATGGGGTAGTTCGGGATTGAAATATAGCACTCATTTTTATCCCCGCCTTATTCCCTTCTTTTATGAGTGTATTAATTTTCTCGACCTTTATGTCAACAGGTTTTTCTACTATGACATGCTTTCCTGCTTTCACTGCCAGTATTGCCATATCAACATGCAGATAGCTGGGAGTGCAGACGTTGATAACTTCAATCTCTCTATCACTAAGCATATCAGTGTAGTTCTTATAGGCTTTGACTTTAAATTTCTCATTTGTTTTATTTAACCTATCCTCATCGGCATCACATAATGCTACTAATTTTGCCCCTTTGGCTTCGACGATAGCAGACGCATGATACGCTCCCATCCCTAAACCTACGACACCAAATCCAATTTCTTTCTGTGCCATTCTTTATCTCCTTCTTGTATCAAAACAAACTTCAAATATATACTAGATATTATAAGATATTGTGTTGGGTTTCGTTCCTCAACCCAACCTACAATTGTTAATATTTATCTGATCACTCATCACTGATTACTGATCACTTATTTTTGCCTGCGACGTTTTACAAACTCAGTGACTGTATTTGCGTAACTGATAGGAACACCTGTATCGTAGCGCTCACCATCGGTTTCGTATACATAAAAGATACCCCTTTCCTTTCTAGCCATCTCTAAGGCACTGGTTAGTTGTATTTCACCTCTTTCCCTTATATCTTTATCCATGAAGTGTTTGATATACTCAAAAAGGTCAGGCATGAGAATATATTGCCCAAAGAAGCACAAATATTCTCCAAGAGGGATACTATCGGTTTGAAGATGCCTTTCTGCATATTCAATCGTAGGTTTTTCTTTGATCTCCGATGCTTCATAGACTCTCGAATAGTTCGGTAACTGCCTGCCCCCTACAGTTCCGTAAAGGTGAAGCATGTCTTCGGATGTTCTCATAACTGCGGAAACATTTTCACCTAGAACACCGAAAACATCTATGATTTGTTGAGCGCATTTTGCCCTAGTATTTGAGATATATACGTGGTCTCCTAACAGTAGGAGAAATGGCTCATCACCAACCCATTCCCTTGCGCAATATACGGCATGACCAAATCCTGCCTGCTCTTTCTGAACGATATAAGACAAATGCTTAGATAGCTCTAATAGTCGCTTTGATTCATTCAATGCCCACGGAAGCTCTGATATACGCTTTACAAATTCTGGGATTTCAGGTTCATTGAAGTATTTTACAAAAGTCTGTTTCTCATCTTCTCTAACTATTACACAAACCTCATCAATACCAGAACTAATTGCCTCCTCAATTATTATTTGAATTATGGGTTTAATCATCCCATCCCTGTCAACTATAGGAAAGAACTCTTTCTTTATAACCTTAGATGCAGGATACAAACGTGTTCCATAACCAGCGGCTGGTATCACTGCCTTTCTGACTTTATTCATTGCCTATACCTCTGAAAAACCACATTAGCGTAAATTCAATAAGAAAAGATACTGATATAGTACCAGAAACTAGATTCAGTGTCAATCGTGTTTACATAAACCCCAAGCATAAACTTCTCGTCCGCGGAAATCTAAACACGAAGACACGAAGGACACAAAGAATTATGAGTTAAAAGTTTAATGTTTAAGGTTGAATTCGATATTTAAACTTTTCAACTTTTAATATTCTTTGTGTGTCTTTGTGCCTTAGTGTCTTCGTGTTTTTTCTTTGAAAGATGCCGCGGACAGGAAGTTTATACTTGGCTTATTTCATTAACACTTGACAGATATTCAACTTATATGCCAAAATTATACTAAATATAATGGATTGTGACTTCAGCTTGATGATGTTAAACTAACAAGGAAGGTTTTTATAATGAGTAATAATAGAATTGTCGTTATCGGTGGAGTTGCAACGGGTCCGAAAGCCGCTGCACGAGCCAGACGTCTAGACCCAAATGCTGAGATTATAATGATCGAGAAAGGTAATTTACTCTCTTACGCTGGTTGTGGAATGCCATATTACATAGCCGGTGATATTGAAGATTGCAATGAACTCATGTGTACAACCGCAGGCGTGGTAAGGAACTCAACTTTTTTTCAAAATGTCAAGGATATTAAGACATTTACGAAAACACTTGTTGAATCTATTGACTGTGATAAAAAAGAGATAAAGGTAGTTGACCTTATAAGTAATGAAAGCCGTATAATACCTTATGACAAGCTTGTTATAGCTACGGGTTCAACGCATTTCCGTCCACCGATTGAGGGATCCGAACTCAATAGGATATATACGCTTGGTCATCCAGATGATGCGATTGCTATTCAAAAATGCGCTACTTCTGAGGATGTAAATAGCGTTGCAGTGTTTGGCGGAGGGTTAATTGGTATGGAAGTGACAGAGGCTTTTTTTAGGCTTGGGCTAAAAGTCACTGTTGTTGAAATGATAGACAGGCTTTTGCCAAAGCTACTTGACGTTGAAATATCTGCTTTCTTAGCAAAGTATCTAAAATCTCAGGGGATCAATTTGCGTTTATCAGAAAAAGCTGTGAAACTTGAGGGTGATGAAAACAACAACGTCAGAAGGGTTATAACAGACAAAGGTGAAGTAGATGCAGACATGATAGTAACTGCAATCGGTGTTAGACCTAATGTTGAATTAGCAAAAAAAGCTGGTCTTAAAATTGGGGAAACAGGCGCAATCTGGGTTGATGAATACATGCGAACCAGTGACCCTGATATTTATGCTGGCGGGGATTGCGTTGAAAACACACATCTAATTACTGGCAAAAAAGCATACATACCTCTTGGATCAACTGCAAACAAGCATGGAAGGATTATTGGCAATAACGTTACTGGCGGATCGGATACATTCAGAGGTGTGCTTGGGACAACTGTATTCAAAATACTGGACTATACAGTGGGATGCACAGGATTGACGGAGAAATATGCTAAGGAACTTGGATACAACGTCATAACTTGTCTTGCCCCAGGACCTGACATAGCACATTATTATCCAGAATATAAAATGATAATGACAAAGCTTGTCGTGAATAAAGATAACGGTAGGGTACTTGGAGCACAGATCATTGGACCGGGAGAGGTTGATAAACGTCTTGATATAATAGTAACAGTAATAACTTATGGTGGAACGGTAAAAGACATAGCAGACCTTGACTTTGGATATGCACCACCTTATGCTAACGCCATTGATAACATCGCACAAGCCGCAAATATAATACGCAATAAGATTGATGGATTAGCAAAGTCTATAACACCAACAGAAGTAAAAGCCAAGATAGATAATGGAGATGATTTTATATTACTTGATGTACGCACTCCCGCTGAATTACAAAAGAGCAAACTAGATGACTCTCGTGTAAAGCATATTCCGCTTGGCGCCTTGAGATCGAAAGTATCGGAATTGCCAAAAGATAAAGAGATAATCACATTCTGCGCAATCAGCCTTCGAGGATATGAGGCGCAGAGGATTCTTGACGGTTTCGGTTTCTCAAACGTAAAATTCATGGATGGCGGTCTTGTGGCGTGGACATACTAACACGCTGTCATTCGTTTATGCTTTGGCTATCGCGTCGCATGGCTGGAATCCAGATATTTAATGAGCGTAATGAAATACGATATAACGGCGAAAACAATAATAGACATTGCAAAAGAAGAGATACTTCATAGCTTTCTTGAAATTGAAAGCGATAGCATAGAACTGCTTGAAGAATTATCAGAGGAAACTACAAGTATCAGGAGAAGCGATTTCCCTCTGCGTGTCGTTCAAAAAGACGGTAACGAAATGATTGTTATTCTTGAGATTCAAACCCATTTTAACAACGATTTCGTCTTGAGATTGATTGATTATACGGTCAGATCCAAACTGAAGTATCATATAAAAGTAAAGCCCTGGGTTTTACTTTTAACTCCGTCATCCCTTGCAACTGGAACTTACGAGGATGATGTACTTACTTTTAAATACGAAGTTATACGTTTGTGGAAATTACAGGCAAAAGATTATCTGGATAGAATATACCTTTATCCATTTTTACCGTTAATGAATGGTGGAGAGGAATTATTGGAAAAGGCAGATACAAATATCTATGAGAATAATAAAATAAGTAGAGATGATAAAGCTAATCTATTAAGCGCAATGGCAATATTTGCAGGATTGAAAGACGAAAAACTTGGCATCTGGCTTGCTGAAAGGAGGCGAGACATCATGATAGAATCTCCAGTTTATGAATTTATCAGGGAAGAAGGAATTAAGGAAGGATTGGAAAAAGGGAAAAAGGAAGGAATAGAACAAGGAAAGAAAGAAGGTATAGAACAAGGAAAGAAAGAAGGTATAGAACAAGGAAGAAAAGAAGGTCTTTATGACGCCTTATCTTTAGTATTAGAAATAAAGTTTGGAATGAAGGGTGTTGCTTTAATAGAGAAAATACGGAAAGTTGAATCCATTGAAAGACTTGAGATGTTAAAAGAAACAGTCAGACTTGCAAAAAGCCTAAAAGAGATTGAAAATCTACTTTGATATATTTTTAAGGCTTGTATAGACAATATACAAGAATTGCGTTAATTCATAATAGTGTAGGGACATATCTATGGGTTTGTCTCAATTGAGGTGAAATGCAATGGTGATAGATACTAAAACAGTAAGTCAATATTGTAGTGATATAAATGGAGAAAAAATGGGACGTTTTGCAGTTGAGATTACATTGTTAAGTAGTGTTGATGTTGCGGATATGAGACGAGGTTTATTACCACCAGATAAAGTTCGTCAGGTAAAGATAAGAGGCGTAGTAGATACCGGGGCAACACGATTAGTTATCCCTGAGAGTGTTGCTAAACAGCTTGGCGCAAGAGGAGTCGGTGAAACAAAAGTTCGTTATGCAGATGGACGAACTGCTACTCGAAAACTTGTTGATGACGTTATGGTGGATTTACTTGGGCGCCAGGCGACTTTCCGTGCCGCTGTTGAGCCAGATAGAAATTCAGCACTTATCGGTGCTATCGTTCTTGAGGATTTGGATTTTGTTGTGGATTGCTCAACTCAGTCACTAAAACCACGAGACCCCAACCAGATTATATCTGAAATTGAATGATTATAAGAGGTGAAATGCGATGGAGATTGAAACTAGAACAATAAGCGTTTCGCTATCCAAAGAATTATATGAACAAATGGAAGAATTTACTGATCTTATGGAAATATCAGAAAGTGATTTATTGGCAGAGGCATTAAGACAGTATATTGCTTCCGAAAAAAGATGGCAAAATATTAGAAAACGTGGAGAAGAAACCGCAAAAGCATTTGGTATCAAGAACGAGGATGATGTAGACAAAATAATCCATGATTTTCGTAGAGAAAAATCCGAATACAGAATCTAAACATAAACAAAGGGTATAACATGAAACACAATATTCAGGCATACATTTATAAAGGTGAGGAATATTACGTTGCTGAGTGTGTAGAAATCAGCGTTGTAACTCAAGGAAAGACATTGGATGAGACCATAGCTAATCTGCAAGAAGCAGTTAGTCTCCATCTGGAAGGAGAAGACCCATCAGAATTTGGTTTGGTAGATAATCCTATAATTCTAGTGACTATAGAGTTGGAGACCACAGCTAATGTCGCCTAAATTAAAAAAGCTATCTGGGAGAGAAGTCATAAGGATATTTGAGAGTTTCGGTTTTAGTATTTATACACAACGTGGAAGTCATGTTAAGTTAAGAAAAATAAATTCTACAGGCAAGAAGCAAATACTCACAGTTCCTTTACATACAATTATAGATATTGGTACGTTGAAGGCAATATTTCGTCAGGCATCTCGTTACATTCCAGAGGACCAACTTAGAAAATATTTTTACATGGAATAACAAAAGTCCAAATTCGGGATATTATTACTATAATACAGGGTTTGTGTTAGTGTGTCCTATTAAGTGTTTTTAACGGTTTATGAGGGAAGTCTTAAAATGATAAACATTGGGATAGATGTCGGTGCTATAAGCGTCAAAATCGCCGCTGTCGGTGAAGATGAAAAAGATAAAGAGTTATTAAGCGAGATCGCTTCTAAAGAAGATGGTTTCTTTCATATTAATGAGAATAATTCATCACTTCTAAATGGCAAGTATATCCTTGTATCAAAATACAAGCGCATAAAGAGTATGCCTGTTCACTCCACTTATGAGCTTCTGGATGAACTCTTTAAGCAGATACCAGAGGGTAGGGTCGGCGCTGTGTGCGTAACCGGCGGTGGAGGAAAACTACTCGGTCAGATACTTGGCATACCTTACGTAAACGACTTTAAGACGGTCGCTTATGGTGTGGGTACGCTTCATCCTGACGTCCAGACAATCTTTGAGATGGGCGGGGACAATTCTAAATATATGCAGATAGACATTGATAAAGAAACAGGCATTGTCGGCATACTCGACTATGAGAAAAACGGAGAATGTGCGGCTGGTACAGGGTCATTCATGGATCAACAGGCTAACAGGCTAAAGTTTGAGATTGAGGTTGTCGGTGATATGGTCATGGGCGCTGGGAAAGCGGCTAATATCGCAGGTCGCTGTTCAGTCTTTGCAAAATCCGACATGATCCATGCGCAGCAGATCGGTGTCCAACCGCCGGAGATATTCAAGGGGCTTTGCGATGCAGTGGTACGCAACTACAAAGGCACTATTGTTAAAAGCAGAGAGCTTATGCCTAAAGTTGCATTCATAGGTGGGGTATCCGCAAATAAAGGCGTTGTTCAGGCGATGCAGAGCCTTTTTGAACTTAGCGATGATGAATTCTTTGTCCCTGATTATTACGCATGGATGAGCGCAATAGGCGCAGGCTTATTGGCTGACAAAGAAAAGGAAGCAAAGAGCATCAGCAAGCGTGGCGTTCAAATGCTTGGTGAATATGCAGATACTACCGCTAGAGAGTTTCCTACAACTCAGCCTTTGAACATGGAAAAAGTCTTATTACTAAGAGACAGAATAAAACCCTATTCTTTTGAAGGCAAACCCGAAAAAATAGATGCTTACCTCGGTGTTGACGTTGGTTCAGTCAGCACTAACCTAGTCGTTATAGATGATAACGGTGATCTCATAATGGAGATATATGTGCCTACTGATGCCAGACCTATTGAGGTTGTCACTAGAAACTTGAAGGTGATCGAAGACGAGATCGGCGACAAGGTAAATATCAAAGGGGTAGGCACAACAGGCTCAGGCAGAGAACTCATCGGGGTTCTCGTTGGTGCGGATACTATAAATGACGAGATTACTGCTCATAAGACAGGCGCCACGCATGTAGCAGACAAGTTGACAGGCAAACGTCCTGATACAATATTCGAGATCGGCGGCCAAGATTCTAAATTCATTAGCATACAGAACGATGTCGTTGTTGACTTCACGATGAATGAGGCGTGTGCCGCTGGAACAGGGTCGTTCCTCGAAGAACAGGCTGAGAAACTTGGTATCCAGATTAAAGGTGAATTTGCACAACTAGCTCTTAGCTCAAAAAGTCCGATCAGGCTTGGTGAACGCTGTACTGTATTTATGGAGAAAGACCTTAACCCGTATCTTCAAAGAGGCGCTAAGGTAGAAGATTTGGTAGCTGGTCTAGCTTACTCAATAGCTACGAATTATCTTAACCGTATAGTTAGAGGTAGGTACATTGGCAATAATATCTTCTTCCAGGGCGGTACAGCTTACAACGACTCAGTAGCCGCCGCATTCGCCACAATACTTGGCAAAGAGATAATTGTCCCGCCGCATAACGGAGTTATTGGCGCCATTGGTGCGGCGCTGCTCGCAAAAGAAAAAATGGAAGCGGGTGTGGCTGATGAGCGTGAACCAGAGACGATATTTAGAGGGTACGATCTGGCTAAAGTAGATTATAAAATAAGATCATTCGTATGCCCCGGATGCTCAAACCATTGTGATATTCAAGAAGTCAGAATTGATGATGAACGTACCTATTGGGGAGATAAATGCTCTGAGCGCTACAGAAAACAGTCCAAAAGTGACAAAAAGCCAATCATCCCTGATCTTGCAACTTTTCGTCAAGAACTCTTATTTGGCAAATATGATGCAAAAGACAGAGTGCTAGGTAAAGGGCAAACCATAGGTATACCAAGATCAATGTACACCTACGATAAGCTACCATTCTGGGGGGAATTTCTATCTCAGTTGGGCTTTAACGTTGTCCTGTCGGATACAAGCAATAAGAAGGTCATAAACTACGGTATAGATTCAGTGGTTGCTGAACCATGCTTCCCGCTTAAAGTCGCACATGGGCATGTCCGTGATCTTCTGGATAAGGGTGTTGATTATATATTCATTCCGAACGTCATAAATGCAGAGACAGAATTCATGGATGTAAACTCTCATCTATGTCCGTGGGGACAGACTATGACCTTTGTTATAAAACACGCCCCTATGATGGAGGGACACGAAAGTAAACTCTTGCAGCCAACTATACATTTCAGAGATGGCAAAGATGCTGTAACTAAAGAGCTTCAAGAATTTGGTAAGGCTTTTGGTTTTAACAAGGCGAGGATTCAGAATGCTGTTGATATGGCATACAAATCTGAGGCAGAGTTCCAGCAGACTCTTGTGAAAGCCGGGCGTGAAGCTCTGCAAACGCTGATTGATAATGATGAACTTGGTATAATAATAATCGGCAGAAGCTATAATATTTATGATTCCGGCGTCAATCTGGGTATTCCTAGAAAACTAAGGGAGTATTACGGTGTAAACGTTATACCTTTTGATTTTCTACCAACTGAAGGCATCAGAATAGCTGACGTAAATTCTAATATGTACTGGAACTATGGCAGAAAGTTACTTCAGTCGGCTAAGATAGTAGGTGAGCATCCCAACCTTCACATTATCTATATTACCAACTTTAAGTGTGGGCCGGATTCATATATAAAGCAGTTTATTCGTAAAGCGTCAAACGGTAAGCCGTTCCTGTCGCTTCAATTTGATGGTCACAGCAACGATGCGGGTTTCTTAACTCGTTGCGAGGCATATCTTGACAGTAAAGGATTTCTTAGATGGTGGAAACGACAGCAACAAATAGCAGTATAAAGCAACAGATTCTTAAAGGCAGACGATTGTATGTTCCTCCAATGGCTTACGAAGGGGCAAAATTCGTCGCCGCCGCAATGAGGTCAGTCGGAATAGATGCGACGATCTCTCCCCTCTCTGACGAAAGGACGTTGGAGTTAGGCGGAAGGTATACTTCTGGTGATGAGTGTTATCCCGAAAAGGTTACTCTTGGGGATTTCCTGAAAGTAACCGAAGAACCGGGCTTTGATCCAAGCAAGGTGGCTTTCTTTATGCCATCTGCTGGTGGCCCATGCAGGTTTGGTCAATACGCAGGCTATGCAAGGATGGTCATGGAGGAACTTGGCTATGGCGACGTTATGATCCTATCGCCAACAAGCACAAATAGCTATGACGAGGTTGGTGAAAATGCTTCTGAACTCATGAGAACCGCATGGCGTGGAGTCGTCGCAAGCGATATAATGCGGAAGCTACTTTTAAAAACCCGTCCCTACGAAATAAGTAAGGGTGATACTGAGGCAGAATACGAAAAGGGCATAAATGATATTTGTGCTATATTAGAAAAACAGAATATCTCGGATAGAAAAAGGATGTCTGAACTCGTAAAGGCACTTGAGTTTATAAGAGAAAGATTCAGAAAAATCCCTGCCAAATATGATCCCGAATTCCCACTGATAGGCGTAGTAGGAGAGATATTCTGCCGACTTAACACATTTAGTAATGAAGATATAATAAAGGTTATAGAGAGTTGCGGGGCAGAAACTTGGCTTGCAGGCATCTCAGAATGGGTGTGGTATACAAACCACGATCAGCTTGACCGTCTACGCAAGCTTGGAAAAGGCTTCTCAACTGATATGATGATAGCGAAAATTAAAAACACGGTTCAGCGAAATGATGAGCATATCTTGATGGAACCGTTCCACGAAGATTTCAAAGGTTACGAAGAACCAGAAAATATAAAGATACTCTTAGATAACAGTATACCATATCTACCATACTACGGCTGTTTAGGTGAGATGGTTCTGAGTATAGGAGGAACTATATACCTTTATGAGAAAGGCGCTGACGGAATAGCTGATATAAGCCCATTTACGTGCATGAACGGTATAGCGTCTGAGGCTGTTGCCCATCACGTCTCAAGGGATCATGAAAATTTACCAATACGCACATTCTACTTTGATGGAACGCAATCCGATCTTGAAAGGGATGCCGGCATATTCATCGAGCTTGCACGCAACTACAAACGCAAGAAGACTAGAAAAAGAACATATCCAGCTTACTTTGGTTTGAAATAGTAATAAAGTTTACGCTATGTCATTCCTGCGCAAGCAGGAATCCAGAATAAAAAGTGATATGAGTTTTTCAGTTAGGTAATCGTTAAAGAATACATAAACGTTCTAAAAACAACCCCCTAGCCCCCTTTTTTAAGGGGGAATAAATCGAGTCGTATCAACATTCCCCCTTAGCAAAGGGGGTCAGGGGGTTGTGAAAAACGTTGAAATACTATGTCAAAATGGCATTTTTTAACGATTACAGTATTTGATGAAGAGATTCCTATGGCAAAAGATTATTCTCAACTTTCAAAAGAAGAATTGCTTAAAGTTATTGAAAAGCTTGAATCCCGCAAGAAATATGGTTTGATCTGGGATGAAGAAAAGACCAAAGAGCAGTTTGAAAAAGAATCCGAAAATGCCCTACCAGTTTTAAAAGAAATTAAGAGCAACGAAATAAAGACTGATCCAACAAAACCGACTAATATTTTAATTGAGGGTGATAATTACCATGCTCTTTCCGTATTGAATTATACCCATCAGGGTAAAGTTGATGTTATTTATATTGATCCGCCTTACAACACAGGCAATAAATCGTGGAAATACAATAATCAATACGTTGAGAGAGATGATGCTTTTAAGCATAGCAAGTGGCTGTCCTTTATGTCTAAGCGATTGTATCTGGCAAAAAATTTGTTAAGTCAGGAAGGGATTATTATTGTTGCGATAGATGATTATGAACACCATACTCTTCGATTATTGATGGATGAGATTTTCGGGGAAGATAACCGTCTTGGTACGATCACTGTTGTCCATAATCCACGAGGTAGAAATGACGAGAAATTTTTTGCGACTATGCACGAATACATGCTTGTATATGCACGCAATAAAGATTTCGCGCAGGTTGGTTACTTTGAATTGTCTGATGATGATATTGATAAATACAATAAATCAGATGATATTTCTGCCTATAACGAGACGTCTTTTATGAGGACTGGAAATAATTCGAATAGGGAAACTCGACCCAACCTTTTTTACCCAATATATTACGATCCTGAGACAGATAAATTATCACTTACGGAAATTAAAGAGCCCATTGAATTGCTTCCGATTAATGAGGCGGGAGAAGAAAAGACTTGGCGGTGGGGAAAAACGACTTTTGAGGAATTGTGTGATACCGAACTACTCGTTCGGGAAGTAAAAGGTCACTATAGGATATTTAAAAAGAGGAGAATTACTAATATAGGCGGCAAAAAACCCAAGACCGTCTGGTACGATCCAAGATACGATGCCTCAACCTATGGTATTATGGTCCTTCAAAATATTTTCGGCGAGAAGGATGTTTTTCCTTATCCAAAATCTCTCTATACGACCCTAGATATCATAAAACTCGTTAGTAAAAAGGATTCTATAGTCCTTGATTTTTTTGCCGGATCAGGAACTACCGCTCACGCCGTATTTGAATTGAATAAAACAGATAACGGACATCGTTCTTGTATGATTTGCACAAACAATGAAAACAATATTTGTGAAGAAGTTACCTACCCGAGAATAAAGAAAGTCATAAATGGATATAAAAAGAAAAATGGCAATCATGTCGAAGGATTAGGCGGAAATCTTAAATACTTCAAAACTACTTTTGTAAAAAATTCTATCAGTAGAGATGACTTGAAAATTCGCATCACTAGAGAATGCGCAGAAATGCTTTGTCTGCGTGAAGGAATTTTTGAGGAAGTGAAAACTGAATATGATTATCGCATTTTTGAGCAGAATAGTCGAATTATGGCTGTATATTACTCACTTGATCTCGGTGGATTAGAGCAACTCAAAAACGACCTAGATAAAATGAATGGTGAGAAAATTTTATATTGCTTTACTTTCGATCCATTAGGACTCGATAAGGTAGATTTTGTTGATTGGAAAGGTGTAATTTTGGAGCCAATACCACAAAAGATATTAGATATTTATGGGCAGATTTATGAATATTAACTTAAAACTATATCAGGAAAAAGCAGTTGCTGAATTGATTGACGCTGTTAAAACGCTTCTGGAAAAAGAAGGTCAGAAAAAAGTATGTATATTTCAAGCCCCTACTGGCAGCGGAAAAACATTGATGAATGCAAAGTTTATTGAAGAAATCATCAGAGAACTGCCCGATAAAGATTTATGCTTTGTCTGGGTGAGTATCGGTAAAGGCGATTTGCATCTGCAAAGCAAGCACAGTTTAGAAAAATTTTTTGGCGGTTTTCCGAGAGTATCTCTTGTGGAAGAGGAATTTGCAGGTGGACGAGAAAGAATTGTAAGAAATGAGGTTGTAGTAGTAAATTGGGAGAAGCTACGAAGCAAAGATCGTGAAACTGGCGACTGGAAAAACGTTTTAATGAAAGACGGCGAAAAGATAAATTTTCGTGATGTTCTGTCAAAAACCAGAGAGCAAAGGAAAATCATCTTAATCATTGATGAAAGCCATATTGGTGCAACAGCAGAAAGAACCAATGAATTACGAGAAGAAATTAACGCTGATATTATTTTAGAAATGAGCGCCACTCCAAAAATAAAGTTAGATTTGGTTGACATGGCACGAGGTCTTGGGAAATATGTATTAGTTGAGCCAAAAGAAGTTATAGACGAGGGTATGATAAAAAAGGAACTAATCATAAATGAAAAAATTGACGAAATTGCTGATGATGAAACCGATTCACAGGAAGTAGTTTTGGAAGCCTCTTATGAAAAGAGATTGCAACTTCAAAGGTTATTTGAAAATGAGAAATCAATCATCAATCCGCTTGTTTTAGTGCAAATACCTACTGCGGAAGCAGGTGAAGATAAGATAAAAGCTATTAGGGAATTTTTATCTCGTAAGGATATTACTGAAAAAAATGGTAAACTAGCAATTTGGCTAGCTGAACAAAAATCGGCAACTTTGGATTGGATATCAGAGCAGGATAATGAAATTGAATTTCTTATTTTCAAGCAAGCAATTGATACTGGTTGGGATTGTCCAAGAGCGCATATATTAGTTAAATTCAGAGAATCACACAGCGAAATTTTTGAAATTCAAACAGTCGGAAGAATTTTGCGAATGCCCGAACAAAAACATTACGCAAGCGAAGATTTGAATAGAGGTTATATCTATACTAACGTCAGAAGCATTATTGTTAAAAAAGAAGAATACAATCCGAACATTATCAAGCATCTCAAGGCTATTCGTAAAGATTGCTATGATAATATATCTCTGACATCTTATTATAAGTCGCGCGCTGATTATGGAGATATTACCTCAAGCTTTATGCCCGTATTTGAAAGAGTTGCCTGCGAATTTTTTGGATTGAAAGGTGATCATACTTTATTTGACCAAAATATCAAAAAATTGGAAAGTCAAGGTATTGTGATTAATATAAAACAATATCAGCAAGAAATAATTGCTAATGCTAAGATTGAAGGTAAAAGTTTTGATGTAATAGAAGGTAAGATAGATTCTGAGTTACATGCTCTACTGACTATTGCGGGGAATGATTTACAGGCTTTATTTGAACAGACTATCAAGAACAATCTTGGTTCATTCAGGAATGTTAAGAGATCGTTACCAATAGTGAAAACAGCCATTTATTCTTGGTTTAGAAAATATCTTGGAACAATAGAATGGCTAGAAGAGATCGTCATTATACAGATGATATTCCTGCAAAACGGAAATAGAAAGTCATTTGAAAATACTTTAGTCAAAGCTATTGAAACGTATAAAGAAGTAAGAGAAAAAGAGATTCAAAAAAGGTTTAAAGAAAATGAACAATGGTATGAATTAGACATTGCCAAAGAAAGTTTTTTCAACGAACATGCCGATGTACCAGTAAAAGCTGATAAATATGTTTATGATCCTTGTTACTTGAGCGTTGAGAGATCAAAACCAGAAAAAAGTTTTGAGGTATTTTTAGACTCTAATCCTGATAAAATAGTGTGGTGGTGGAAAAATGGAGAAAACAAAAGAGAATATTTTGGCATTAGATATGAATATCCAGAAAACTTTGTTCATACTTTCTATCCTGATTATTTAGTCCAATTGATTGATGGTAGATTAGGCATTTTTGAGGTAAAAGATATAGATGATCGAGATGGCGGAAGTTCCACAAAAGCAAAAGCAGAGGCATTACAGGTATATATTGAAGAACATAATAAAGCAAGAAAACAGATTTTTGGTGGGATTGTCATAGAGAGATATGATGGTTGGAAGATTAACCAAAAAAAAGAATATGATTGGGACAAATGCGAGCGGGACGATTGGAGCGATTGGGAAAGTTTATCAATTTAGGCTAAATTATAAGGAGGAATTAACTTTGATATTCCAGCAGATTCGTGCAGGCGGAGATAGAAATTTTGGTTATCTGATCGGAGATGAATATAGCAAGCAGGCGGCAGTCGTTGACGTGTCATATTTACCTGAAGAATTCATCATTATTGCATCCCAGCATAAACTGGAGATTGAATACGTGATCAGTACACATGATCATGGTGATCATACTTATGGCAATGCCGAGATTAAGGAACGAACCGGTGCTAAAATAGTAATGCACAAACTAGCGCCAAATGAACCAGATATTCTCGTTGATGACGGTGATGTTCTAAAATTGGGTGAACTTGAATTGAAAATTATCTATACGCCGGGGCATACTCTTGACTGTATCTGTATACTTGTTGATAATAAGCTTGTAACAGGCGATACCCTTTTCGTTGGAAAAATTGGTGGAACAAACACGGACGATTTTGCTAGAATTGAATACGATAGTCTATTCAACAAGCTTATGAAACTGGATGACGCTATCGAGGTTTATCCCGGACATGATTATGGAGTCGCACCAACTTCAACTATCGGAAATGAGCGAGAAACCAATCCTTTTCTCTTGCGAAAAGACTTTAAGGATTTTAAGTGGCTCAAAGATAACTGGGCAAGTTATAAGTTAGAACATGGAATAAAATGATTTTTAGGAAATAGAACGCGGATGATCGAGGATTGGGCGGATTTACGCAGATTTGATTCAAAAAAAGTGACGGGTAACGAGTAACGCGTGACGGGTATTCAAGATAAAAAGCTTTTTACTTAATACTATTCACTGATTACTCATTACTGAATCACGGATTTATCCGCGTTGATCCACTAAATTCGTGTCATCCGCGTTCTATTCTGGAGTAATATATGAAAACTTACGAAACTGATGTATTGATAGTTGGTTCTGGTGGGGCGGGACTAAGAGCCGCCGTCGAAGCTAAAGCTAATGGTGTTGATGTTATGATCGTCAACAAGGGCGTGTCCGGTGAATCTGGATGCACAAAGAGCGCCGCTTCGGATTGGATGGCGTTTGGCGCCGCATTTGGACACGCTGATCCTGATGATTCGCCAAGAGAACACTGGATTGACATAATGGTCAAGGGTGGTCTATTATGCGATCCAGAACTGAGCAAGAACATTGCCTTTAATGCTCCTGACAGATTCATGGATCTGGAAAAATGGGGTGCAGATTTCGATAAAACTAAGGACGGTAAATTTGTCCAGATACTCAGTGACGGCGCAAGGTATCCCCGTGCCTGTGGAAAAGGCGCAGATACGGGTCCCGTAATAATAAAAGTATTAATACAGAAAGCTAATGAATTGGGTGTAAGGTTTGTAGACAATATCTCAACAATTGATCTTATAAAAGACGAATCAGGTGATATTATAGGTTGCTATGGAATAGATAGAAAAACTTATGAATTGGTTATATTCAAGGCTGGTGCAGTGGTGCTGGCTTCTGGTGGTGCAGGCAAAATCTATGCTCTGAATGTATTTCCAGACGGCATGAGCGGTGATGGTTACGCTATGGCGTACCGTGCCGGTGCAGAATTAGTCAATATGGAGTTTGTGCAGATCGGACCGAGTATTGTCCATCCAATACATTTTGCACTTTCCGGAGTCTTTTGGCGATTGAACCCACGTATCACAAATAAAAACGATGAAGAATTTATATCGAAATATATTCCCGATGGCGTTGATATTAATAAAGCCATTTACATAAAAGGCGTATCATATCCCTTCACTATAAGAAACGCATCTAAATGGGTGGATGTTGGTGTTTACGCAGAGATAGCCGAAGGCAGAGGTACAGAGCATAACGGTGTATACATGGACATCTCACACAACGATCCAAAGGTGATTGAGACAGAGGCAAGAGTTCCATTCAACCATTTAATGAAGTATGGGATCGATCTACGCAAAGATAAGGTTGAGTTTGCCCCGGCGATCCAGCATTTCAACGGTGGTGTACGTATCAACGTAAATGCTGAATCGTCTCTCAAAGGGCTATACGCTGCGGGTGAAACAGCAGGCGGACAGCACGGCGCAGACAGACCCGGTGGAAATGCCCTTGCAGATTGTCAGGTACATGGTAAAATAGCAGGTGAAAATGCTTCAAAATATTCTCTGCTGAAAAAGCATAAATCTATTAGTAGCGATAAAATCGCTGATATAAAAAAGGCTTATACCGAATTAGTTTCAGAAAGAAAAGGTAAAATTTCTATTAATAGGGCAATAGCTGATCTGCAATGGGTGATGTGGAAGAATGTCAGTGTAGTCAGAATTGCCGATGGATTGAATTCTGCTCTATCATATATATCATCTGCTCCATTTCCTACCGTAAATCAAAATGAGGTAGATAAGTATATTGATTACAGAAACATGCTTATCGTTGGTAAAATGGTAGCAGAAAATGCGCTTATGCGAAATGAAAGTAGAGGAACACATTATCGTGCTGATTGCAAGGCAGTCAACGATCTATCATGGCTGAAACAGATCATAATAGTCAATAAGAATAATGATATAGTTCATAGCACTTATCCAATAAATCTACCACAAGACCTTGAATATCTAAAAGCAAAACTGGAAGGAGCGTGATTACTTATGAAAACTTTAGAGGAAGTAGATGAAAAGGTTACTTCACTTGAAACCACACTAGAAAGGTTTATTACTTATCATGATCTCTTTCTAAGAAGATTAGAAAGAGACATAGAAGAAAATAATAAGCTTATAGAAGAGAATGGTAAACTTGTAGAAGGAAATAGTAAGCAAATAGGTGAATGTGTTAGAATTACAGAAGAGAATAGCAAACAGATAAATGAAAGCAATAAACTTATTAGCAGATTGGCAGAAGAGAATAGCAAACAGATAAATGAAAGCAATGAACGTATTAGCAGATTGGCAGAAGAGAATAGCAAACAGATAAATGAAAGCAATAAACTTATTAGCAGATTGGCAGAAGAGAATAGCAAACAGATAAATGAAAGCAATGAACGTATTAACAGATTGGCAGAGGAGAATAGCAAACAGATAGATGAAAACAATGGACGCATTAACAGATTTATAGAAGAAAACAATAAACAAATAAAAGAAAATAACAAACAATGGGGTGCGCTTGCCAAGAAAATGGGAACGATTGATGAGGATTTGGTTGCTCCTGCAACACGACCTGTAATGCAAAAATACTTCAATTGCGAACCCACATTTAGGGGTATAAGACTCTTGAAACATTCAGGTAGCGAAAGCTTTGAAGTTGATGTTCTGGTCGTATGCGAAACACAGGTCTTTATGATTGAGGTAAAGTCAACGCCAAGGCCAGAGCATGTCGAGGAAATTCTGGCAAAAGTGAAGAATTTTAGGAGATTCTTTCCTGAATATGAGGATAAACAGGTTGTTCCTATCTTTGCAGGAATCGTGTTTTCTGATGAGATAGTCAAATATGCCACGAAAAAGGACTTATACGTCATGGCATATAGAGAATGGGAGTATATGGACATTATTAACTTTAACGAGATCGAAAGGAAGTAAAGTATGAAACGTTTAATTATCTTCACGATACTGCTTATATCACTTTCAATATTGGCACTTCCATCTATGGGAGCAGGGATAAAGACACCAGAGGGAATAACAGACCTTTCTGATCTGATCTATACCAATGGATGGGCTTTAATTATTGGGATTAATGAATATACCCCTGCGGAATTTCAGCGTAAATATGCCACAAATGATGTAGATGCGTTTGCCAATCTGATCCAAGTAAAGTATGGTTTTGAGAAGAAAAACACGACTATACTAAAGAATAGCGAAGCCACAAAGCAGAAGATCATGGAAAAAATTGCTTCTTATAAAGAACCAAAGAAGGTTTCAAAAGAGGATTGCTTACTGATCTTCTTCTCAGGGCAAGGTGTAACCCCTAATTTTACAGATAAAGATGAACAAGGGTTCCTAGTTCCATACAACACAAAATTCGACCTATCTAAAGAACAGGATTATGAAACATACAAGCAAAATTGCATTGGCCTGAATGAATTAAAGCAGGCTATTAAAGACATAAACGCAAGGCACGTTTTAGTCATAGCAGACGCTTGCGTTGGGGGAACAGAAAAATGGCAATCACCTGCCCCGGAAATTGCTATTTCCAACTATCTGCTTAAAGTTTCAGCCGCTAGTGGACGCCAGATAATAGTCGCAGGTGGCAAAGATGAAAAGCCTGCCGAATCTGATATCTTCAAACACGGACTTTTAACGGCGAACCTGTATAATGGTCTGAAAGATGAGACAACTGACGACAATAAAGACGGTGTAACAACAGGGTCAGAACTTGCATCATACCTTATAAAGACGGTTTCAGATGCGACTGATGGAAAACAGAAACCCTTGTTTGCTAGTGCTGGGGCCGGAGAATTCATATTTGCCCCGCAACCATTCCCTGTCGGTGTGATAGAGATGGAAAATGGAGATAAGATCGTAATGGATTTTTATCCATTGGATGCGCCAAACACCGTTGATAACTTCATAAAACTTACAAAAAAGGGATTCTACGATGGTCTAACGTTCCATAGAGTAGAACCAAATTTACTAATTCAGGGAGGAGACCCCAACGGTAATGGTCAGGGTGGACCGGGTTATACAATCAAGGCTGAATTTAACTCACAGAAGCACGTTGAAGGCACTGTTGCTATGGCGAGAAGACCGGACCCTGATTCCGCTGGAAGCCAGTTTTATATTACTATTGCACCAATACCTAGTCTGGATGGAAAGTATACTGTATTCGGGCGTGTAATTAGAGGTATGGACATTGTAAAGAAAATTAAAAAGGGCGATTGGAAGCCAGTTTTATATTACTATTGCACCAATACCTAGTCTGGATGGAAAGTATACTGTATTCGGGCGTGTAATTAGAGGTATGGACATTGTAAAGAAAATTAAAAAGGGCGATAAGATGAAAAAGGTCTCTATCGTGGATAAGGCAACGCTTAACCAAAAAGAAGAAGAGAAGAAATAGGGGATGGTTCATTCACTGAATAAATTAAGGTAACAAATAAGTAGGGTGGGCAATGCCCATCCTACATTTGTGAAATTCTAAAAGTGTTACCTTAATTGTGAACCATGTCAGAAATAGAACTGGTTATACCTTTATTTATTATTTTGCAGGCTACATCTGTAGATTTCCGCCAATTCTGTATTTGAGAGTAGCAGACGAATTCTAGTTGAATTTGAAATAAAATGGATAAGGTCGAATTTTGGGGAGGCTAATAAATAATGTCAGACCATAAGAATTCACAAAAACATAATCATAACCACCATGATCACCACGATGATCACAAACATACTCATGGTATCATAGACCCATCTATTACCACAACACAACGTGGAATTTGGGCTGTTAAATGGTCGTGTTGAGGATCTGGCAGGTATAATTGTCGTTCTTACTATATTGTTTAGTGCTATAGTTGCCGGTTATCAATCAATTGATCGCCTTATTCACCCAAAGCCTCTTGGCTATCTATGGGCAGTTGCGATTGCCGCTGTGATTGGTTTTCTTGGAAATGAAGCTGTAGCGCAGTTTCGTATCAAAATTGGTAAGGAAATAGGAAGTGCGGCGCTTGTTGCTGATGGTTATCATGCCAGAGTAGATGGATTGACCAGTTTGGCAGTTCTCTTTGGTGCGTTAGGAGTCTGGTTAGGTTATCCCATAGCGGACCCTATTATAGGTATCTTGATAACTATCGCTATCATTCGTATCGTGTGGGAATCTGGAAAGGCTGTTTTCACTCGCTTACTTGATGGGGTAGACCCAGAAGTCATTGATGAAATAAGACATGCGACAAATCATATTAAAGGTGTTTGTGATGTTACTGAAATTCGTGTAAGGTGGTTAGGTCATCGTCTTTATGCTGAAGTCAATCTAACAGTGAATCCAGAATTATCTATTGATGAAGGACACGAGATCGCTAAGAATGTGCGACATCAACTGCTACACCATTTACAATATCTCTCTAATGCCACAATCCACGTTGATCCTGTGAGTTCATCAGGAGAAGAATATCACAGCGTTGCTGAACATATACATGACAATTTACCTGCACACGCACACTTATGATAATATAATTAATGCCAGAAAGTGTATGTCGGGATCCTCATGAAAACACCAAGGCTATTCCAGAATCCACCGATCAGGTAATCGCCAAGAATTAATCCCATGAAGAACGGGATAGCCTTACGGTAAGAATTAATTCCACCATACTTGAGAATAACGAACTTAATCAGCCAGCTAACGAATATACTTGACCACATCCAACTCATACTCCAGTTCAGGCTACTGGAAAGCGGATACGCAACCGGATGAAGATTCCACCAAACAAATCTCGTGTGCAGAAACGACAATAAGATTACCACACAAAACCCAACAACCATAAGTATAGACGATATAGATTCTGCCCCCGGCTGATAGTATATCCAGCTTTGTAATCTGCTATACGCCTCATATCCAGCGTTCCACATAGTGTCACCATAACGATACTTCACAAACAGATAACACCACATTGCTACGGGCATAGCAATCACAGTAGCGCCGATCATCACTTTTAATAGGCGTCTACTGTCCATTCCAGCCTGTTCTGCCAGTTTGAAAGCCTCTAACTGATGAGGCATCGGGTGACAGCGATTGCTTCGGTTGAAACTCCAGAAAAGCGAGAATATAGTAAGGTTTTGCGCTCCTATCATCCGTGTACCAAGTGCCTGAACGAGTATCATGTCGGGGCCAATGCGATAAAGCTCATTTACAGGCGGACCCAGTTCTGCACGTATCCTAGCAATTGCGAATGAGATAGTGAAATAGATCCCAAAGAAGATCGGAAATATCCAAAGTGATAATCCCGCGCGTATACAGAAGATGAGAATTCCAGTTACACATAATACAATCCCAATTAACGCAGTTCGATAGCGCATCGGTTCTTTACTATCATCCAGACGTTGTGACGATCCATGAGTAGAACTTGAAAATACTGTCTTTAATACTTTCACAAGATGATGTCTGACTGTCCACAAGGCAAATAATCCAACTGCTATATAAGCACCCGATGCTTGAGATTTGTAATAAAGATATGGAAACTCCGGCATTTTACCTAATCCAAATGCCTCAGCGAGTATCAACTGAACCTTCCACAGCAGATAAAAAAACCAGCATGAGAATGAAAGGCTGAGAGGCATAAATGTTGCAATACCGATTATAAATGGGAAAAAGCATATAGGCGTCCAGCCCATAGCACTCCACGGTTTTTCTATAAAATATTGCCCTAATTCAATTGAGCGTGTCGGAATAAGCGGGATCGCAGGATAAAGGTAATGGAAACCGTTTATAAGATCAATTCCACCTGCTAGGGCAAACCCAATCCACAACATACGGTTTTTGAAAAATTTTGCAGAACCACCGTCTTCGGTCATGCGCAGCGGTAATTGTATTATGGGATAGCTAAGTTTTTCGGTTTCTGCCCATTGACGACGTATTATGACGTTTATAAACATCATAGTCATCATCATCATAAAGAAAAACAGGCTCCACCATATAATCGGTTGACTCCACGCTTTTATATTCTCCAGAGTGTGAAAAGTAGTTTCACCTTTGTAGTATCCATCTAGCACCTTTATATTATCCACCGTCAGCCATTTCGGTAGATACTGCCAGAATAGCGACTGCCATTCGTTTTCAGGGGTTGCGTAATAAAATGGATAACTAAGAATCGGGACAAGCACCTGAACCATGTCAAGTCCAGCCACTATTGTTGTAATGCTCAACACAACGTATACTGTCAGTAATTCAGCCTGTGTAAGTGCGTATTTTGGCAAAAATCGTTTCAAAGGCAGGTTTATAGCAAGAAGCACAAGTAGATTGAATATCACCGGGTAGACGAGTGACATAGCAGTAGCAGTAGGTGTTTGAACAGAAAGATAGCTGTTTGGAATGACTAAAAGAAACGCTAATATTATCGCCCTTAATGTAATTCTGTTTTCTTTCTTCTGATCAATTCCAATAGACACAACATAACCTCATTTAGATTTAATAGTTGATGATGATTATATCCAATTGAACATTACTTTTCAAGCAAATTTAATGAAGTTTCACATTTTGGCAACTATCATTGGAAGTGGCAATAATTCTCGCTTTAGGGGATCAAGAGCAAGACCAAGCGCCTCAAGTGTAAAGGCACCAAGTAATAAACTATCACCTTTTTCGCCAAAAATCACATCAGCACCACCTATTCGATCTTCATACTTAAAGAGTGCAATACCTTTCTTTCTTACCATTTTCGATCCGTCTGCTAATCGAAAAGTTTGGTTAGTTATTGGTTTTATTCCTAATCTATCCAGAACCTCTATTGGAACTACCGAATATATGGCTCCAGAATCAATTAAAAACTCTAATTTTTCTGTAACTTCTGGATTAGCAGGATTACCAATCTCAATTTCTAAAAAAGTAAGTCCCATTCTTATAACTCCTTTACACACTAATGAATATGGATACAAGATGCTATTTTATCCTATATCTTTTCCCCGTTATCTGTGAAAATCCGTGTTTCATCGGTGGCTAAAATAAAAAATCTACTTAGAATTCATAATTAAATAACTTCCCTATTTTGAGATATTTAGATATATAACTCATTTAATCAAATTCCCCCTTCCCCCTTTAGCTAAAGGGGGAATTGGCCTAGACTCCCCTCTTGAGAGGGGTCCGGGGGTGTGTTTCCTATTAGATAAGTTATTTAATTACGAATCCTTAATGATGTTTATCGGTTTCATATCTGCACCCCAAGGCTCAATTATAGTTAATTTATGTTCAATAGCTTTCATGCAATCAGGTAGATCAAATTCTTTTAGCATGCCGCGCAGGAAGTTCGCTGATGGCCACAATACAAGCGGAGAATGCGCCCACGAGTCATAAGATTCTGGCGCATTTTTAAGCGTTACGGATACTATGTTATCATCAATCACACTTGCGAACAAAGCAATTATTGCACCCTGTCCCCGTCCATAGAGATGTATCTCTTTTGCACCTTCTTTTTTGAGCAATCTAATAACGGATAAAACATCATGCACCCTACGGCCCAAATAGCTTTCACCAAGAAGGATACCATATCCATGAAACATATAGTCCATGCCATAAGGTTGAATGAACTGGCTAATATCCTCTGGCATAGATTCACCAAGTCCACGAACATCCAGAGTATATAATTCATGAGAGTTCTTGAGTGAGATAACCAATGGGTCATTTTTTATATCTTCTTCCGATGATAAGTGAGGCAAGTAAAGGTGTATAACCTTGTTTACGTCAAGGGTATAGCTATATTGAGGTTTTTCCATGCGCTTCTTCATAATTGCCTGTATATTATCTTCTGTTTCGATAGCATATCGGGCAAAGGTTTGTCCCTCAATATTTGTTGGTCTAAGGATTCGGTAATATGGGATGTCTTTCTTGATATATACCTTCAGAAGGTTCATCAAACGATTTTTTATTTTCTTGGTATCAAGGGAATTTCTTTCAGCGATAAGATTATCTGTTTTTTCTGCAATCATTTCATAGATCGGCTTTGATCCAGCACGAATAACGTTGCCGTCAGGTGTTGCATAAAGCTCTTTTTCTTCGAGTACCTCAGCCTTTTCTACCTTGACAGGTTTCATTCCAGCATGACGGCAGAAGAACTCTACCATCGCTTCTTGATTGTGAACTGAATAACCATGACCCTCTGGACCAAGATTATAGCTAAGGTTTTTCTTTGGTGCCTTTAAGATACTATAAAAATTTTCTAGTTCCTTGTATGTCTCTAAGAATCCTCTCCTGTCGAAATAGTCGTACTTCTGACCGAGGAGGATAACGGGCTTTGGTGCTTGAACGATATAGAAATCTGCCATATCAAGACCAGCGCCGATCACTCCCGGCGGGTATTGCTCACAATCCGCAGGAAGTTCATTTTCAAGGTTATGCAGAAAAGTTGTGACAAAACACCCCGGCGCCGCCATAGTAAAGCGATCATCAACTGCCCAAAGCCACGTTGTAAGCGTTCCACCACCAGAATTACCTGTTAAGCCAATTCGTTTGGAGTCAACTTCCGGTCTGGTCAAGAGATAATCAAGCGCGCGTATACCGTCCCAAACTCGCCACATACCAAAAAATTCACCAAGCAATTCCAATTGCTTACCCATCATGTTATGGGCGGGACAGCACGACTTAACCGGGTCACGCTCAGACAAAAGCGCATACTGATCTCTTTCGCCTTGATTAAATGGATCATATATTAATACGACAAATCCTGAATGAACAAGGCGCTGGCAAAATGCCTGATACAAGTCACATGCCTTTCCGTCTTCGCTGTGTCCACAAGTCGCTATCACACCCGGCGCCTTTCTTTTGATATTATCAGGTACGTAGAGGTTTGCTGAAACTAAGCAATCTGGTCGGCTTTCAAAGAGTATTTTTTCAATGCGATAACCATCTCTTTGGAAAACACCTGTAATTTTCGGATTCAAAGGTGTTTTGCGTGGTCGTGGAGAAAAAGCACTTTTGATCGCTTTTCTTATTTCTTTTTGATAGTTTATCGCTTCATCTCTATCTTCTATTTTATTTAAATTATAGTTCTGATCATTGCTAAAATTACGAACATTTCCCACGTAATATTCAAGAACCATCTGTTGATATCTATTGCTCACCATAATACACCTCCGAAAATGAAAATAACCACAAAGACACAAAGAACACAAAAATAGTTATGAGTAATCAGTAATGAGTGATGAGTAATGAGTGATGAGTAAAACAACTTGATTGAAAATACTCATTACACATCACTCATCACTTAATTCTTTGTGTCTTTGAGTTTAAACATTTTGCAGTATTTGTAAAACTTACTATACACTGTGATAAACTGATCTCTATCTTTTACCAAAAACATCACGTATTGCTTCCAGATAAGCCATTCTATTTACTGTATCTGGTTCTAAATAACTCCCTTCCGTCCACTCATTCCAGCAGTTGATATTAAATATCTTCGCAACTTTGCGATTATCAAGTTTTGCCTTAGTCACCTCAAGAGCTTCCTTGAAAGCTTTTGGTGTATTATTACCCATCAGGTTAGTATAAGGATAGCCAACTGATGGATCCCATATATCTGACTGGATCGTTCTAGGACTTGAATCCCAACCCATTGTCACGTTCGGATAATAGGGAATGTTAAATTTTGTTTCTACTTCGTTCCAATAATCAAAGTATTTGTCCATTACGTACCCATAATCAGTGATAGGAGATTGTGATAAATGGACGTGATGAATCCAAACATAAGAAGTCACACTATCAAAACCGAGATCCTTCAATAACTGCACGGGGTCCGATGGAGTGCTTTCACCCGGTAAAATAGGTCGTCCCCAGACTACTGCGTTGAGATGTAAGTCTTTGAACCCGGAAGCCTTTGTCTTAGATCGAAATCTATCTAATGCCCTGCGTGTTGCATCAACGGAGCCAAAACTTTCGACAAGCGTTCCTAACTCGTAAATGGAAAAGTATGGGCAATCGTCAATCGTAAAATGTGATGGATGTTTGAAATATTTTTCTACCACGTGATCAGTAATAGTTTCATAGGTTTTTAGTGAAACTTTACCATGATATAGCGTTTCGTGCATATCGCGCATCTTCACGGGATGTATATTCTGCCAATCGTGATTAGCCCACATGCAACAGAATTTCACACGTTCATTATTCTTTGCGCCCATGTAGCCTTTTTCCAGACATCTTTCAAGAAAAGGGCCATCGTCGTACCAATACCAGTCAAATATCCAGTAATCAATTCCATAATCTGCCGCGGTATCAATCTTATTTTCCATAACTGCGGGGTCCGATTCGTCAACGTATCCCCATAATGGTACTTTAGGCTGAAAGTGTCCGTTAAATCTAGGTTTCGCCGCTTTAACCAGTTCCCATTCACTCCATCCATGACCATGAACTTCTTCATTTCTGGGATCGACGTGATAGTTTGGAAAATAATAAGACCCGACTATATATTCTTTTGACATTTTCTCATCTTCTTTCATATTCATAACCAGATTAATTATTCAATGCTCATAATCATTGTCTCATTAGCTATGTGTGGTTGAAGTTCCAATAATCCCTCGTAGATACTGCCGAGATGGTGATTTTCAAGGTTTCAGGGTCACGGCGATCTAATCTGTTACGGCAAAGTCCATACCTCTTTCCATACTTTTATCATCTCATAAAAGTTCCTTTCTGTAGTTTCCGGGTTGGCAAACATGAAATCCAGAACGTCTCCAACACCCAGAACGAATCCTCCACCCGGCGCCAACTTTTCTACTGCCTCTATCACTGCTTTCCTAACTTCGTCAACGGTGCCATTTTCCACAACAAGAAAGTTGTTTACGCCGCCATAAAGAGTGATACTGTCGCCAATCTCTCTCTTTAGATCAGCTAAATCCATATCAATAGTTACTGGATCAATATTGGAGTATACATCAAATTCCAGGTCCCTGAATATATCCAGCATGGGTCTTGCTTTGGAATTCATAACGTATGTGAAGTAAACGCCAGCCTGATGAGCCATTTCGATCTCCTGTTTCAATGGCTTAAACAGGAATTCACGGAAAAACTCTGGCGCCCAAAAATCAGTGCTTTCATACCAGCCTCGCCGTATAATCAGGTCAATACCCGCCTCGATTTGAATCTCTAACAATGCCTTATCCCATTTAGATACAATGTCTACATATTGTTTGAGGAAATCGGGATTCAGCACTGGGGACAATACGACCGTCTCTATTCCAGACATCCAGAGAAGCGGGTCACCAACACCTTGAAGATAACCCGCAAATAGGACCTGTTCCTCGTCACAGAACTTTCTGGCAATTTTTGCTTGTTGGCGATACCGATGTAAATCTTCATCATTTGGTGGTCTTAATATATACTCAAGCTTTTCCAAATCCTCCTCTTTATCAATCAAGTATTTTGAGGATCGAGACGAGGGAACATTGTGATCAGAAAACAAACCTACAGAATCCGATGGATATTCATGCTTCCTTACAATCTGCTTTAGGTTCCCCTTAGGTGTAATATACTCCTTCATCAGCAGTGGATAGGGTTCTCCTGAATGATGCTCTTGCCATTCTTTAGTTTGAAAACCTGAATCTGAATAAAGCGGAGGACTAAATCTTACTGCGGTGTCAATCTCCATATCAAGATAGAAATGAACTCTATCGGAATATTCAGGATAACGATGATCAATAAATGCAACTGATTGATGACCTATACCCTCAAAGCATAAAGGTATATGGTCTGTAGTCTCATGCTTGATTGTCGCAATAATCCTTTCTTTGGAAGACATTTTTTCACGTCGTTGGGGCATAGTATATCTCCTTGTAATTATTCATAAACATCCAGCTAAATGTATTATGTTTAATGTTAGCATATTTTCTTACTCAAAACAAGGTGGATCAAGACAAGCATAAACTTTTCGTCCGCAGAAATCTAATACCATTTGCTAATTCAAAATTGACATTGGTAGTCGCACCTTTTATAGGTGCGTTTTCGCGGGCATAAAGCCTGCGACTACCAAAATAATGTTATATTTCAATCTGCAAATGGTATAAACACAAAGACACGAAGGACATAAAGAATTATGAGCTAAAAGTTAAATGTTTAAGGTTAAACGCTATATTCAAACTTTTCAACGTTTAACCTTGTTTAACCTTCAACTTTTAATCTCCTTTGTGTTTCCTTGTGTCTTAGTGTCTTTGTGGTTATCTCTCCGCGGGCAAGAAGCTTATGCTTGGTCTCTCTTGTCTTGACTTTATAATCATGCCTTGTTAGAATACAGATCGCAGGATGAAAAAACATCGTTAAAAGATAATTTAGAATTCCTAGGAGGTTAGTCGTGAATGTCATTGTAATCGTAACAGATAGTCTCAGAGTAGATCACGTAGGATGTTACGGGTCCTACGTCAAAACTCCAAATATTGATCGGCTTGCAGGTGAGGGCGTGAAGTTTACCAGAGCATACAGCGAAAACCTGCCGACAATGCCAACAAGACGTGGATGGTGGACGGGCAAATACCATTTCCACGAAGCCGGATGGCAACCCTTTACATCTGACGACTACCTTCTGGCAGAAATACTATGGGATCAGGGATATACCTCAGCCTTCATTACTGATGTTTATCATACTCACAAACCTGTTTACAACTGTGGTCGTGGATTTGACACTACTGTATTTGTTCGTGGTCAGGAATACGATCCTTGGATAGTTGATCCAAATATTAAGGTAAACGTTGATGAGTCGCCTATACATCGCTTTCGCAGTGGAGAAGGTCGTGAAGGGGATGCAATCTGGAGAGAGCGTTTTGAGCAGTATTTGAAAAACTGTACTGTACGAAAGACAGAAGATGATTACTGTGCAGCTAGAACTGTCAAGGAAGCGATTCACTGGCTTGAATACGTCACAAAAAAGCAGAAAGATAATCTTTTCTTATGGGTTGATCTTTTCGATCCACATGAACCCTGGGATCCGCCATCGCCTTATGATCGCATGTATACAGATAAGAACTATAAAGGTCCCGATCTTGTTGACCCTGTTCCCGGTGATGTTGAAGGATACATGACACCGGAAGAAGTCCAGCATACAGAAGACCTTTATGCCGGTGAGGTGACTTTTGTTGATAAATGGGTTGGTGTGCTTCTTGATGTAATTAAAGATACAGGTATAAACGACAACACTCTTATAATGCACACGACAGATCACGGTGAACCATTCGGTGATCATGGGTTTATCAGAAAGGCACGCCCACATAATTACGAGGAGCTTATACATATACCATGGATAATCCGACCGCCTGATCTCATTAATCGTGGGATACAGATTGATGCGATAGTCCAGACAGTTGATATGCTTCCGACGATCCTTGAATTCCTAGATATCCGATCAGATAAGCTAACTTTGAAGTTCACAGAACCCGATCAGTCAGGCAAGAGCGATAATATATTCCCGCAAGACCTTGTAACACGCCAGCAAAGACAGGTTCTTGGCGGATGCAACCTTATGCCGTTGATAGAAGGTAAAGCAGATCACGTCCGCGATATAGCGTTTGGTGGTCATCATAATCGTGAGTGGTACGCACGGACTAAAGAATGGACTTATTTACTGCCGATTGACGGAAGCAGACCGCCAGAGCTATATTTCCGTGATAACGACCCAATGGAACAGAACAATGTTATCAAAGAGAATCCCGACATTGCCAAAGGTCTTGAACTTGAGTTAAGGCGTTTCGTTGATATGCTCCAGCAGAAGGAATAAAAAGGTATCTATTAAAAAAACAAACTCATGCGGGATATGGGGAAACCTGTGTGATTCTGAACAATTAAACATATAACTAAGTGAAAGGAGATGGTATATCAGAGAGATTTATCCCCAAGTCTCTGGTACACCAAGAGTTGAAATGGTAAAAATAGGTATGTTGAGCTTTGCTCACGTTCACGCAAACGGTTATGCTGACCAAGTTACTAAAAACGAAAAGGCTAAACTTGTCTCTGTATGGGACAATGACGAGGGTAGAGGCAAAAGAGCCGCTGAAAGACTTAATGTTCCTTTCTATGCAGATATTGACAAAATCCTTGCGACTGACATAGATGCGGTTGTTGTCAACGCATCAACTGACATCCATCCCGAAGTCATGGTTACAGCAGCGAAGGCTGGAAAACACATTTTCACTGAGAAAGCCCTTGCTATTGACGTAGCGGGATGCGATAAGATCATCGAAGCTGTCAAAAAAACAAGTATTAAGTTTATGATCTCATTGCCGTCAAGGTGCAGTAAAGAGCTTTTGTTGGCAAAGAAGGCTATTGACGACGGTCTGCTTGGCGAGATTACACTCGGCAGAGGCAGAGTCGCACACTCTGCCGCTCTGGATAAATGGTTCAGTGGTGACAGCGCATGGTTCGTTGATGCAAAAAAAGCGGGCGGAGGCGCATTATTCGATCTGGGTTGCCACAGAATGGACGTTATCAGATGGATGATGGGCGAACCCAAAAAGCTGATGGCAATAGTCAATAACTTCTCAGGTAACTACGATATTGATGACAATTCTGCAACCATAATCGAGTTTGCTAACAAAGGTATCGGAATGATTGACGTTGCGTTTGTACACAGGTCAGGTCCCAATCCGTTTGAACTCTATGGAACAGAAGGCGCCATTGTTATGGGCTTAGGACCATTATCTCTTACCACACGCAAGTTAAATGAAGAACAGATCAAAGAATACATCGCTAACGGACCGCAAGGGCTTCCAACGCCTATGCAACAGTGGATCAACGCTATTGCAGATGGTACGCCAATGACTATAAATATTCAAGATGGGCGTAACCTTACTGAACTCCTTCAGGCGTCGTATATGTCCTCTGCACAAAATAAGGGAATTAGTTTACCCCTGTAGAAAAAATAAACACAGAGACACGGAGAGGAAAACAGTAATCATTGATGAGTAAATGTTTTACAATAAACTCGTTACTGAATCACTGTTTATTACTTGCTATTCATTTCTCCGTGACTCAGTGTCTCCGTGTTTTAATCACTAAGGATTTAAGAATTGAAGAATGTTGAGGAATTATTCAAAGAATTAATAGATATTATTGCAAAATTAAGAAGCGTAGATGGCTGTCCCTGGGATAGGGAACAGACTAATGATACTCTTAAATCAGGACTCATAGAAGAAGCTTATGAAGTTATTGAGACAATAGATGAAAAAGATGATGAAAAATTCGAGGAAGAACTTGGTGATCTGTTGATGCAGATAGTTCTAAACGCTCAAGTAGCCAAAGATGAGGACAGATTCGATATAACTGGTGTTATCCAAAAAATCAATGAAAAACTGATAAGACGTCATCCACACGTTTTTAGTGATCTTCAAGTCAAAGATGCTCATGAAATACTTATAAACTGGGATCGTATAAAAAGCGAAGAACGTACTGGCAAGGATGAAAACTCGCTTTTAGATGGTATACCTATAAATCTACCTGCGCTCATACAGGCTAGAAAAGTACAATCACGGGCATCAAGGGTAGGGTTCGATTGGGATAAAGCAGAAGATGTGATGAAGAAAGTAGAAGAAGAAATAGTTGAATTAAAAGAGGGTATAAGTAAATCTGATCAAGAAAGTATCGAGGAAGAGATCGGTGACATCCTATTCTCAATTGTGAACCTATCCAGATTCCTCAATGTAGAACCCGAAGGGGCATTGCGTAATACTACAGCTAAATTCATAAGGCGTTTTAAGCAGATGGAGGCTCAAATCAACGATAAAGGAAGGAAAATAACAGATTACGATCTTACAGGCTTGGATAAAATCTGGGATTCAATAAAGGAATCAGAAAAGTGATCAGTAATACGAGTTTTTCACCTATGGCAAGAAATAGACTCTTCGCTTCTCTCAGAGTGACACAAAATGTCATTCTGAACGCAGTGAAGAATCTTTTTTCTTTTATAGAATTAACTGACTGGCTTACCGTAGAGGATAAAAGGTTAGGCAGATAATATTTTGGAGTGCGCAAACTACGCTTATGCACTCCGTATAAATCTTTTAGGATCCGTAATTAAATAACTTCCCTATTTGAGATACTTAGATATATAATTCATTTAATCAAATCCCCCCTTCCCCCCTTTAGCTAAAGGGGGAATTGATCTAAACTTCCCTCTTGAGAGGGGTCCGGGGGGTGTTTCCTATTGGGTAAGTATTTAACTTGACAATGTTAAATTTAAATGTAGGATGGGTTCATGGTTTTCTGTTAATATTGGTTTAATATTTTATAAAGCCAACAGTTACCAATTCATAAGTTTCAAAAACAAATCAAAACCATGAACCCATCCTACTGTCTTCCCTCTTGAGAGGGGTTCGGGGGGGTGTTTCCTATTGGGTAAGTATTTAATTACAAATCTTTAATGTTCTGACTTGAGGAATCCCCAAGTATAGGCAAGCTTGCTTTTAGGAGAGACAGCAAGCAACTGACCCTTAACCCCGCCGTTCATAATCTCGTTGACTTTATCATTAGTTAGTGCGCCAGAATATATGGCTAACTCATCTACGAGTCCGTTATAGAACTCTTTAGAGGTAAGGTCACAGCGTGAGCCAACATAAAAAGTTCCAGTATAAGCCGCAGGTCCCGAACCTTTTACCTGAAAAACGTCCTTCCCGTCGAGATATACGTGGAACTCGCTTCCATCAGATGTCACAGCTATGTGATGCCAGTCCATATCAACAGGCATACACATTGTCCAGCCCGGGGCACCGCCAAAATATATGGCAAAAGTTCCTTTTTTAATGTGTCCGCTGTCCATTGCTAATTCATGAAGGTCTCCTTGTCGTGAGATGATTCTTGGGAGAGTTCCCGTTCCACCAATTTCATCACTTTTCTTAGTCCAAAAAGCGAATGAGATCGGACCGTTTATTGCCAGACTTTTACTGTTTTCAACAGCTATCCTTTGCGTTCCATCAAATGACATAGCCTGCCCGAGGTTTGGTTCTTTGCTAGTTACCAGTTTAAGTCCACCTGCATCAAATTTACCATCATTGCCTTTACCTGATTTATCTGAAACTTTATCTTTGTCACCATCAAACGGATAGTAAAGAACTAACTCCTGAGCCACAATATTGATTGAGAATAAGAGTACGCAGACTATTGAAATTAGAAAATACTTCACCGCAGTCATCCTCCTTTGAATTTATAAAGCTAGTGTGATCGGTCAACATTATAACACAATTCAGTAGGCTGTTCATCACCCCTCTCTTTAAATTAAGGTAAAGCGATCTCTTTGATCTTTCAAAATAAATTCATATCTAATCAAAGTATACAGCACTTCACTTTGTAAGTCAATATTGACATGAACTATTCATTATGTTATCATAGTCCGTTCTGTAAAACAAGCATTATGTGATTCATAATAAGAAAAATCATGACTGAATATAGCAAATCACAGTTTAAAGACATCAGTGTTAGCAATAAAGCGATCTTAATAGGACTCTTTCTCGTCGTCGTCAACGTCTATTGGATTGCCATAATGAGTGAGTTATGGTATTCACTATTTACACTTGTCAACCCATTCTCAAGCGCTATATTCACCCTTGCCATAGTTATGATACTAAATCTCATTTTTGGCAAGATGATGAAAAGGATTCTCCTATCACAATCAGAGCTTTTAGTCATATACGTTATGGTTACAGTGGCCTCGACAATATCAGGGGCTACGATGATGACAAGCTTGATGGGAACTCTGGCACACCCTTTCTGGTACGCTTCCCCTGAAAATGAATGGCAACAGTTATTCTGGCAATATATACCATCGTGGTTCACTGTATCAAACACAAAAATTCTTGAAGGATACTATACAGGCGGTACGACGATTCATACAGTCGAAAATTTAAAGGCATGGGCTATACCCCTCGTCACTTGGTCGTGCTTCATCTTTGTATTATATTTCTCCCTGCTGTGCATAAGTTCAATACTCAGAAAACAGTGGACAGAGAACGAAAAATTAAGCTACCCCATAACTCAGCTTCCATTGACTATGGTAATGGATAGGAAATTTTTTGTCTCAAAGATGATGTGGATAGGATTTTCAGTAGCCGCCTTTACACGTATTATGAGCGGTTTTCACGACTTGTTTCCTGTGATACCTGCATTTCCTTATGGATACAGGCTTGATCAGTTCTTTACAGACAAGCCCTGGAATGCGATAGGCTACACGTGGATGTCGTATAACTTTGCCATAGTTGGGCTTACTTACTTCATGCCTCTTGATCTTTCGTTCTCATGCTGGTTTTTCTTCTGGCTGACACGAGGGGAGAGGGTTCTTGGGAGCCTGATGGGATGGAATAATCTATATCTTAATGAAACTGCGTCGGGCGCATGGATGGGCGTTTGTCTGTTAGCTTTATGGGCGGGTAGAAGGTATCTATTTACATTTATTAAGCACGTTCTCGGTCATTCACCGATGGATGAGTCACATGAACCGATGAAGTATAAATCTTCTGCATTATATTTTCTACTGAGTTTTATTGCGCTGGTGCTATTCTGCTACTTTGCTGGAATGAATTTATGGGCGATATTTGCATACTACCTGATATTTTATCTTCTTGCCATAGCGTTGGGCAGAGTCAGGGCAGAGCTTGGTCCTCCTTACCACGAACTCATTGACATTAATCCAAGAAAGATTATGGTTGACCTTTTTGGACCAATGAGACTAAGAGGTAATAATCTTACAATTATTACGTTTCTTTATGGTTTCAACAGGTGCAGTAGAGCGCATACGATGCCCGCAGAATTAGAATCCCTGAAAATTGGTGAACGGGCTGGTATGTTGAATAATAGATTGATATTAGCACTATCACTTGCTTTAGGAGTTGGCGCATTTGCGACATTCTGGTCGTATTTGCAGATAACGTATCATTATGGCGTTTCCTCAAAACTTCGAGGATGGATAGCCTATTCTGGTTGGGAAAGCTTCAATCCTCTCCAGAATTACCTTCAATATCCGCATGGGACAGACGTTCCAGCAGTAATTGCTATGGGTGGTGGTTTTGGTTTTGTGATGCTCCTTTACCTGATGCGCACAAGGTTTCTCTGGTGGCCATTACATGCTTCGGGATACGTTCTTTCGGGTGCATCATGGGGCGGTATGATATATTTCTGGTTCCCTGTTATGGTAAGCTGGCTAGCAAAATCAATCATCCTGAGACATGGCGGGCGCGGAACTCACAGAAAAGCAATACCATTTTTTCTAGGATTGGTTCTAGGAGATTATATACCTAGAAGTATATTCAGCATTGTCAGCCTTGCTCTTAATATGTATATGCCGTCGGCAGGTTCAGGGCATACGCTGTGATGATAAGCAGTTAAAGGTAGAAAGCCCAAGATTCACGATTTTGGGAACGGTTTATTTATTGACAATACAATGTTGTGATGATAAAATTTAAATGCGAATAGCAAAGGGAATATGAGGTTATATGAATCGTTGAAAAGACGGGGACTATTTAGCGTTGACTACCCAAGACTGATTGACTTGTAGACCTGTTTTCATTTGTGTAATTCGTAACTATTCCATTGATGGTTTTTGCTTTGATTTTTTCTTAACTTTGGCAGGAGCCGGAACTTTTCCTTTTTTGTATTCAATAAGCCTTAGATCGGTTTGTGATATAGTACCATGATGGTTATATGCGTATCTTATAATTCCAATTCCCTGAGCATATTCAATCGTTGTATCATCTGGCATACTTCTATAAACCAGACGATAATGAGTCATCTTACGAGATGGAGATATTCCTTTTACTTTACTAAGCTGAATTTGGTCTTTAGATTCCACAAACCAACAATAAAAATTGTCAGGTCTGCTTGTCTGTTCGGATTGTTCCATCTTTTCTCCGGGAATTAATGGAAAATCAAGAAATAGATCATAATCACTATATTCACTAAAATTACTAAAATGGTACTCTTTGTTTAACATTTTTTTCAATGCTTCATCTGCCTGTTGATCTCTAAGTAGTACGAATTTATCCGATTTATGAGTCATTTCGGCGGGGAATCTGATTATCAGATAATTGCCACGACTCTTACCTTCATCGTACCATGCCAAATCACTGGGATGTCCTTTTATAACAGCTACATCAGCAGAATTATAAGTAAAAGCATCAACTACCTCCATCTTCCACGTCAAGGTTTTCTTGATAATCTCACCTGAATTCAATCCTATCCATTTTGTAGGTCCTTTATAAATCCAATAGCTTCCCTTTGTTAATGGAAAAAAATCCTCAGTCCATCCATCCAACTGACACACAAACAACAGAGAGGCTAGAGCAAGCAATGAAGTTTTCAAAGTGAGATAGCTATAGGTTTTCTTTCTCATAAGTATATTCTCCCTGTTAATGAGCATCGAATAATTGATTCTGCCCCACAACTCATCGCCAACAAACATATAATCATTATTCATACTTTGGGCATTATGCAATTTATCACAACAGCTAATAATTTTAGAGTATTTATCCAAAAGGCTTAAATGCTGAATAGTATGGAGTTTTCGTTCCTTCCATGTCCCTCTTTTATCCTCTTGCTTTTTTAATTCTTCGGGTTCTGACGAGTTTTCAACCAGCCTTTTAACCTCAGCGCCAAAGTCTTTCTCAATCTCATTCAGAGTCGCATCCGTATCCTCAAAAACATCATGGAGAATACCGGCGATAACCACATCATCACCGATGCTATTATCATCAGCCTGTTCCATAAGGATCAGATTCATAACAGCCATCGGATGCGTAATATAAGGGGTCTTAGTTCCTTTACGGTATTGACCATCATGCTTTACAAACGCCAATTCAATTGCCTTCAAAATTTTGGGATTCATAGCATATCTTTCAGCATTTTTCATGCCCAAACTCCCCTCTTGAGAGGGGTACGGGGTGTGTTAATCCCTTTAATATATAGAATAAATGTGCGACTCCATCTTCGGAAACAGGACATCCAGCAAATACGAGTATTTTGGGCTTGCGCCCATATCCTTCCAAAAAGCCATTGACTCCTCACGATTTCTGCAACCAAGAAACAAAGGCACTGACGCTTTGAGCGGAATCCGTATCGGATCCCATACACCGCCTGACATATCAAGATTTTCGACACCCATGATCCGACCATTTTCAAAGTGAATTACTAATTTTTCCGTATAGAAACCAATGCGAACGTCCTCCGTAAGTCCAGAAAACGGAGACAATGCGAGTCTTTTCTCCAATGTTGGCGTAATTTTTCTGAGAAACCTGACCATATCTGGAATATGAATCTGCCATGCGTAGCTATCACGCCCATAAGCACCATGATACTTAGCAACCTTCACAAGATCACAGTTTTCAGGCAAATTAAGGCGTATATTTGGCTTATTCCCTTCAACAGCAATCTTCTTCATATATCGCAAAACATCTAAAGACGCATCATAACTGAGTTTCGAGACCTCTGACACTGATAGCGAATTACCAAAAGGATACTTTGCCGTAAGGAAGTAGCCAGCTATCTGTTTACCCACGTTCTCAACAACCCACATATCAACAGCAGTGCAGGTTTTTGGATTATGCTCAAAAAGGTATCGCCATACCCCTTCATCCCTCAAAGTATAGATTTCAAGGTCTTTAGACGCCTCATCATATAGTTTCTGCATCGCTGACAGATCATCCAAATTTGCAGGTCTATAAGTGAATTTCGGATTTTCATTCTCTTTCAAATCAGGAATATGATGAAATTCCACCATACACCATTTTTCAAGTGGGATAGAATACTCATAGCCAAACTGACGATAGAAGTAAGGTATCCCCTGAATTATAGATATATCAAACTCACCATCATTCAGCAATGTCTCAAAGTAATCAACCTGAGAGCGTATAAGACCACGTTTGCGATAAGCTTCCGCTGTCCCAACAATCCCCATTTCACCGACCTTCAGCGTAGTTCCATCATAGCCCCATTTCCATGGAATAAGGCACAGAGTTGATATTACCTCACCTTTCATGTCATCCTCAACAAATATCAGATTACTCATCGGAATATCAGGATGACTCGTAAATAACTGCTGGCACAATGCGCCAACCCTATCCTCAAACACAATGCAATCAAGAGCCATAACTCGTTCAACATCAGCCTGACTGTCAGCAGTCTTAATAACTAATCCGTCGCCCAAATCTTTTCGTGAAATACTCATCGCAAAATTCCTTTCTGCCATGTAGACAACTATCACCCAAAAACAACCCCCTAGCCCGAATGGCACTGACTTAAAGATTTTGTGCTTGATCCAAAATACGAAAACTATGGTTCTCTGTCCGTTAGGACAATTGATAATAGCCTAGCAATTTATTGTTGGGTTAGCAAATAAAAGCAAAATTTAGTCCTGTAAGGACGAATGAAAACAATTAAAAACAATGATTCAGATTTCAGTCGTTCCTACGGAACTTTTGGTTGCTATCTTTTTCAATACCCAACGATAAATCGCTGGGCTATTATCATAAGTTCCTACGGAACAAAGAATTTCCATAATATTTTATCTTAAGTCAGTGCCATT
>Ga0315282_10001544_pt1 | contig 43108 bp, 35 predicted proteins | sample YL17G07_20_MG_FD_203693 | JGI IMG/M metagenome (GOLD analysis project Ga0315282, IMG submission 203693) | Sediment microbial communities from Yellowstone Lake, YNP, Wyoming, USA - YL17G07_20 | ecosystem: Environmental > Aquatic > Freshwater > Lake > Sediment | place: USA: Wyoming | collected... | reverse complement strand
CGAAGCGACGTGGCGATCTCCACAAAAGATTCTTATTTTGGAGATTGCCACGCACCCAAGGGGCGCTCGCAATGACCCGAATATCAACGACTTATCATTTCTATCGGCAATTTTGGGAAGAAGCGCGGCTTAAATCGACTTCATCAGGACATTCAAGGCGATGAAGACCACGGCCGACCGGATGAGCGTCTTCCAGTTCCCCTTCTTATTCAGGTTGACCTTGAAATTCATGAGTTCCGTCTTTTTAATCTCCAGCTCCGCTTCATAGGGCGTGTAGCCCCATTTGACCATCCTCAAGGTGTATTTCTTGGACAACAATTCCTTTTTTATCGGGGTCAGACCGATCAATTTCTTATCCAGATAAACATTCGATTTGGGCGGATCCGATTCGAAAAATCCAATGCCGACCAGGCCTTCTTTTGCTTTTTTATAAAAAGCGATGAATTCGGCCACGAACTCATCTTCGCTTAAGAAATAATCGGCATTGAGCTCGACCGCCTTCTCGAGCTGAGTTTTGGCATTCTCCAATTCCTGCAAGGAAAAGTGGGTGTAGCCCAAATAAATGTAGGCCATTAAAAGATCCTTTTCATTGATGGTTGTGCGGATCACCTCTTTGAACGTATCGATGGCCTCGGTGTATTTCCCGGATTTGTAGTAGCCGATGCCCGTGTCCAGCAAGGTTTTCGGCTTTTCCTGGGCAAAACCCAATATCCCGCAAACGGCCAGGATGACCACCAGCGCCCTGAACAAACGGATCGTCGCGTTCATGTCATACCCCCTCACTTCGCCCCTTTAGGGCTTTCTGTCTTATACCCGCCAAAACAGACGCCGAATGAAATGCGGTGGAAACTGCGGGCCTGCCCCGCCTGACCCGCGGCAATCCCCATCCCAGCATGTTCGGCGATATTGACCGATCGATAATCGAGCTTGAGCCCGAACTTCGGGGCGAGCATGACAACGACACCAACCCCGAAGGAGTTAAAACCCCGGATTTTGTTGAAGACCCCAGTTTTCTGGTCGCCTTCATTGGGATTATTGAAATAATCGGTGACCAGGCTCTCGACGCCATAGCCCCGTCCCGCTAAGATGTACGGCTGGATGTAATCAAACTGGTCCAGGTAAGGGATCAAATGGATCGGCATCTTGAGGACAACGTTCAGCGACGCCCCCAGAAAATCGCCTCGATTGACGGCGGGGTCATCAACGTGGAGGGACGGATCTTCTTTGATGTATTTCATAAAATCCACCTGAATCTGCAGGAAATCCCAAATGTCCCCGCCGAAGGTGATGCCCGCCAACTGCGCTTTTGTCGATGTGCTCCCGATGTACAACGTTGTGCCTTCGGCATGCATGAAATGAACGGTCATGAAGACAAGTGCCAGGAAAACAATCTTTTTTTTCAATCTTAACCTCCTTCTTTCTTCTTTATGTCTCATCGAATTCTCGATCATTTCAAGAGATCGACCTGAACCGTGAATTTCAACGCTCGTTTCTCCTGAATCTTGTGGAGATAGATGCTCGTCTGAACCTTTTCGCTCCCCTTCCGCACCAGGAGCCCAAAGCGGTAGCTTTCTTTCGGCGGCCCGGGGATCTTCAGGTCCTTGGCCGGCGAAACGTCTCCCCGACCGACGTCATCCAGCTCGATGCCGAGGGATGTGTCCGCCTTGACGATCACGACGTCCCCCTCGGTTAGGCCCTCGATGTCCCGGAGGAGATAGGGATTTTCTTTGGCCGCCAGGTCCAGGAACTCGCAGGCGATATGGACTTTTTTCTTCTGCAATTTCTCGACCGTGTCGCTGATCTTGATGCTCACCGGGGCTTTATTCTTATCCAGGAAAATGAAGAGGATTTGATGTCCGCCCTCGGTGACCTTCATCGTCTTGAGGGGCGGAATATCGCCCTTGGCCACACCGTCCAAATGAAGAGTCGCTCGCGGATAGGCGCTGAGTTCATAGGACGCATTCTGGGCGGTGGCGTCTTTCTCTTCGCTCTCGGCGCAATGGAGCCTTTTGGTTTCGTTCGCCAGAACGGTCTCGTTCTTGACGATCTCCACATTGTCCTCAAAAATGAACTTGATCTTATGAGGCCCCTCGTCCACGTCGACGGTCTTCAAAGGAGGAACTTTCCAGTCCACCGCCTGGCCGTCGATCTCGACCCTCGCCTGGGGATAAGCGGAAAGGCTCAGCTTGCCTTTCCCGAGTTTGTTCAGTGAGACGGTCTTATTGAGCTCGGGGGAGGTGAAAACAATCGTTTCCCTGTGGATTTTAAAACCAGGCTTTTCGAGGCGCAATTCAACCTGGGAATCCTGCATTTCGATTTTTTGGGGCGTCCTGCCCCTGTCCTGGTTATTGATGAAAATCTGGGCGCCTTCTTCGGGGGTGGAATTGAGCATCAAGACATTGGTTTTGGGAATAACGGGAACGGGCTTGAGTTCCACGGTCTTCTTGAACGGCGTCCCCGGAGAGATCACGGCCTCTTCGATATCATCCAGGAATCCCTCTTTGCGGACCTTGACTTTATAGGTGCCGACCGGAAAAGCCTTCTTGAAAAGGGTTTTCCCTTCCGGCTCCGATTTGTCGCCGATCAAGACGTCGGCGCCCTGAGGATTGGAATCGATCTCCATCATTTCCGCGGCAAGAACGAGGCTCAGCGTTTTCTCGGTGTTCTGGCCCCCTTTGATCTCGATATCCTGGACTTGGTCGACATAGTTGGCCAGGATCAGGCGGAGGCGATAGCGCGCCGGAGAGAGAGGGAGCTGCAGCGGCGTTTTTCCCTCCGGAGTTTTTTTATCGTCCAAAAAAACGTCGGCGCCCTGAGGATTCGAGTCGATGAAAAGATTCCCGGATTGCGGCGTCGGCGCGGCTTTCGCGATCAGAGCGTAATTTCTGGCCAGAATGTCCTTGGCCTTGAGGTCGATGTCCTCGACTTTATCCATATAATCCTTTTTTTTGACGGAAATCCGGTATTTCATCGGGGCCAGGATGAGCCTGACGTCCGACCGCCCCTTCAAAACATCGTTGACATAGATCTCGGCCTCTTCGGGATTGGTTTTGACCAGCAGCGTCCCTTGAGGCTCCTTGGACAATTCGACGAAGTCTCCCCGGCTGACCGCTTCGATCTGGTTGACGATTTCGGCCTGGGACTGAGCGGGCTTAACGTCTTTGACGACGAATTGCCCGACCGTTCGTTTGCTCTTGTCCTGGTCAAATTCCTTTTTCGAAAAAATGAAGCCCGTCGCTCCCTTCTCGATTTTTTGATCCTGACCGGCATTGAGGCGAAGGGATTTTCCGTCCGCCAGGATCTCTTCGACTTGAATATTGCTCGCGGATAAGCTCGGGGAAATGACCTGGGAAGACGCTGCTTCTTTGGCCGGAGCGGCGATTTTCTTCGAGGCGCTTTTCTGCCCGAAAATAATCACCGCCAGCGCTACGGCCAGAACGACGCCGGTCGCGGGCAGCGCCAGCTTCAGCCAATCTTTTTTTCGCGACGGGAATCTGAGCTTCGCCAGAATGCTGACCGAGCTTGTCCCCGACTCGATGGCGGTCAGCGCTTTCCTCAAATCCTGAGAAAGCTCGTCGGCCGTGGCGTAGCGATCTTTGGGATCTTTCTGCAGGCACTGATCGACAATCGCCTCCAGGGAGACGGGGACGGTCGGGTTGACCTTTCTCATGGGTTTGGGATTCTCATGGAGGATGGAATAGATCATGGCCTGATTGCGCTTCGTTTCAAAGGGCGACATGCCAGCCAGCATCTCGTAGAGGACAACGCCCAAAGACCAAATGTCCGTCCGCGTGTCGACGGCAATGCCCTTCGCCTGTTCAGGAGACATATAGGCCACGGTTCCCATGATCTTGGTCGTGGCCGTCAATTCCGTCCCCTCCATGAGCTTGGCCAGGCCGAAGTCCATGATCTTGACCTGATTTTTTTCGGTGACCATGATGTTGGCCAGCTTGATATCACGGTGAATGATCCCCTTCTTGTGGGCTTCAGCCAGCCCGTCCGCAATTTGGATCCCCAGGGAGACAATCTCTTTCTGGTCCAGGGTTTCGCTGTGGAGCTTGTCCTTCAGGCTTTTCCCTTCGATGTAGGGCATGGCGATGAAAGTCTGGCCTTCGGTTTCGTTGATCTCATAGACCGAGCAAATATGGGGATGATCGATCGCCGCCGCGGCCTGGGCTTCGAGGAGAAAACGGCTCTTGGCTTCGGTGTCGATGAGGAATTCCGGCCTGAGGAATTTCAGGGCGACGGTTCGCTTGAGCTTGATATCTTCGGCCTTATAAACAATGCCCATCCCGCCTTTGCCCAGGGGAGAGATGATTTTGTATTTATCGGCGATGATCTGCTCTTGCCGGAAATCGAGGCCGGTGACCTTCAATGTCCTTGTCGCCGAGAGCAGGACATCATGAAGGCCCTGGATTTGCGTGCCGCACTTATGGCAGAAAGAGCTTTCCGGAGCCGCTTCGCTATGACAATTGGGGCATTCCATATCCCATCATTCTCTATTGGAATCGAAAAAATGTTAAGTCTTATCGGCTGAAAAGTCAAGAGATCGAACCGCCCCAAAATTGCCGATAGAAATGATAAGTCGTTGATATTCGGGTCATTGCGAGCGCCCCTTGGGTGCGTGGCAATCTCCAAAATAAGAATCTTTTGTGGAGATCGCCATGTCGCTTCGCTCCTCGCGATGACAGGCGCCATCGGCAATTTTGGGACCGCCGACCGTCGAACGGAACCACACCAATTATTTATTGGTTGACATGCCCAAGTATTTATAGACGTGTTATAATAGCTCTTAGCAGTCGTGTTATAATAGTTCTTAGCAGTCCTAGTTAAAACATGGCCTCGCAATCTGAAGGCCTTGCGATTGCTTGGCACAAGGAGGTTAGCATGAGGATGAAGGTTCATCTTGGGGGCAAAATCCTGGTCGCCGTCGTTTTGGCCGCAATCTTTCTGGTTGCGGTGCAGATGGCTCAGGTGCAAACTCAGCCGCCGGTCTCACGTTGTCCCCTTCAGGTGACTCCCCAGGCGGTCGTCATCGGCGAAGCAGTCAATGGCACGACGAAAATTGCGATGGTCACGGTGACAAACACCTCGAACGAGCCCGTGCAGGCCAACATCTTATGGGGAGTGGATTGGTTCCAGGTTTCTCCGGCCAGTATCAACCTCCCCCCCCGCAAATCCACCCGACTTACCGTCACCGGCAATTTGAGCAAACTCCAGCAGATCATCAATGCGCCGGGCCGCGAGGGACAGATTGTGGAATTCGATCAGCGGCCGGTCGCCGGCATGGCTCCGGTCACGATCTCTGCTGGGAAGACCGGCACTCTCTTTGTCGTCTTCGGCGTCAGGATGGCTGCTAAATAACTGCCCCTTCCCAGTTCAATCGCTCAAATAGGCTGAAAATTAGGTCATGGATTTGAAAAGAAAGTAAGTCTATTTCGAGGGCACCCCGAATTCTTGAAGTCGATGGTTATCTCTCTCGATGACAAAGACGATTCCTTTATCATTAATCGCGACGCCGGAGGGAGACATCATCTGGTTTTCCGTTATGCCTGCTGTTCCCCATTGGCTGATCAATTTGCCATTGGGGTCAAATTTTAGGATCCTGTTATTCCCCGTGTCGGCGATATAGATATTGTTCTGGAGATCGGCGCCTATTCCCAGAGATCCTTTCATCTCGCCGTCTCCCGAACCAGCCTGCCCCCAAGCGCTGATGAATTCTCCTTCGGGCGAAAATTTCTGGATACGGGTCCGATCGATAACGATGATTTCATTCTTCTGATTGACCGTCACTGCGGACGGCATGACGAATTCTCCCTGAAGAGTGCCCTGCTTTCCCCAAGTTATTTTCAAGACGCCTACGGACGAATATTTTGCGATGCGGTTGTTTCTCGTATCGGCGACATAAACATCACCGTTGTTATCGACCGCAATGCCGGAAGGGCCGCTCAGCTCATTCGGCTTCGTCCCTTCTCCGCCCCAGTTTTTTACAAATTTGCCGCTTTTTTCGAATTTCGCCACACAGGAAGCTTTGGCATCCGTGATATAGATATTCCCCTGGCTGTCAAGCGCGATCCCGGCCGGCGCTTTTAAAGCCTTCGATTGTTTCCCCGCCTCTCCCCAGCTGCTCTGAAAACGGCCTTCCGAGTCAAATTTTTTCGCTTTGATGTAGCTCTCGTCCACGATATAGAAACTGCCCTCCTTGTCGAAGGCAATGCCTTTGGGAAACCGGAAGAAATTGTCTGCCGGCCCGCCTAGTCTTTGTAAGCAAATATATTGATTCGCATTCAGGAGAGCCGAGACGGGAAGAGGGCCAGAGCCCTCCTCGACTTTGATGGTTTCCTCCCAATCGGCGTAGTTCTCCCGAACCAATTTGAGAGCGTGACCTCCATAAGGGATATAAGACAGCTCGCAGTCCGTCCGCTTTCCGGTATTCTTTCCGTCCAGAAAAACAGTCGCCTCTTTGGGATTGGAGCTGATGGTGAGCGTCCGGCCCAGGCTCTCCAGGGCGTATTCTTTTTTTGTTGAGGCTTGCGAGAGAAACAGGACTTCGGTAATCGGCTTATATCCTTCTTTTTCAATTTCTAAAGTAAATTTGGGAACGACCGTCCTGTAGACTTCGGGCGAACGCCCGATTTCCTTGCCGTCGATTTTGATGACGGCCTCTTTCGGATTGGTGGCGATCTCCAGGACATAATCCAGGAGAAGACCCTTGGACAGCTTTTCCGCGTGCTCGATAAAGCCGCTGATCAAGGGATCAGAAAAATTCCTGGTGATCTCTTTGGCGTAGGTGTTGTCCACGTCGAACATCTTCCGAAATTCTTTCAACGCTCCATAGCCATCGCCCTTTTTGACACGGGCGGACCCAATCAAGAGATAGATCTCGCAGGCAATCTGTTTCTGTTTCTGACGATCATCGATGCTGAACGACTTGGCAATCAGGGGGTCCAATTCTTCCAGGGCCTTATCCAGATCTTTCTCCTGCCGGATCAGATTCCTGTCTTCGTCCATCTTGAGCTCGATTTCCGCGGCAATATCCGCCTGAGATTTCACCTTAGCCGTCAGGAGCGTAGCCTGCTGAGCCTCTTTTTCCCCAACCTCCTTCACCAGTATTTCATGAATCCAGCCAGTGATCCGAACGTTTTCTTTGGTCAAATAATAAACCTTATACCATTGTCCTTGTTTGACTTCAGCGTCCAGGACCGTATCGAGCGGAACCGTCGCCAAAGTCTGGGTGGCGATTCCCTGGGTTGCTTTGATAAAGGCATTATCTGAGATCACCTGAACTTTAATGAGGGGCGCGCTGAAGCTTTGCCCAAGCGAGAAAAACAAAAGACAAAGAAAAAGGGAAACTTGGCTCCCCGTTCTTTTTTTCGCTTCCATCGTTCGCTCCTTGAAAAGCCCTGTTTATTTTCCGGCAGCGGTCAACTTCCAGGCATTCCCCCGTTTCCTGAATTGCCAGTTATAATTTCCCTCCCAGGCGTTTCTTTTTCCGTCCTTCTTGTAGACAGCTGTCAGGAGATAGGAAAAACTCGTACTGGCTTCCGAACGACTGGGAAAATCAACCGAGATATTGGAAATCAAAAACTTGATCTCATCGTACCAGTTAAAAAAGTTTTTATACTCGCTCTGCCACTCGCTGGCCAGCGCCGGCGAGTCGATATCGCTGAGGAAGGTGAGCAAGTCTTTGTTCTCTTGAGCCGTCCGGCGCCTTTCGATCAAGGCCAGAATTTCTATTTTGGACAGGGCTGTATCCGCTAGAAAAAGATATTTCTGCGCTTCATTATTTTCCTTGTCCAAATTTAAAACCCTCTCCATGTCTTGAAGGCATTGATCGTAGCTGCCCTTATTATAGCTCGAAATTCCAGTTTGGAGAAGCGGGGCGATTTGCGCGGCCAGGTTCTCCTTCTTGGCTCTTTGCCGATAATCTTTGGCGCTCGGGTTGGCCGGATCCTTAGCGAGAAGATCCTCGGCCAGCTTGATCGTTTCATCATATCGTTTGTTGTCAAAGCTCTCCTTGACTTTAATCAAACCATTATCACTTGGAGGCACCGTGGTGGAAGCAGGTTTTTCAGAACGGGGGATGGAACTCGTGACTGGTGGGAGCACTTCTTTTTTCTCCACCGGCGCACTTTGAACAGCCTTGGCTGGTTTAGCCGATTTTGGCGCGAAAATGAAGTAGGCTCCTCCGGCGGCCAGGACGACTCCCAGAAAAGAAAAGACCAGAACAAGGGCCGTCTTTTTTTTTGCCCCGGCCGGAGGGGGCTGTTCTTTATCCGTTTCATAGGCGAGCGTCTGTTCCAATATCTGTTCGGCATTATCGAGACCGGCCGCCAACTCGCGGCAATTTTGATAGCGGTCGTCGGGATTCTTGGCCAGAGTTTTGTGGACGACGCGATCGTATCCCGGCGGGACGTCCTTGTTGATCTCCGTAATCCGCGTCGGATGCTCATTCACAATTTTGTAGACGATCGAGGAAATATTATCCCCGCAGAAAGGCATTTTTCCGGCGAGAAGCTCGTAAAGAACGATGCCCAGGGAAAAGATATCCGAACGTCGATCGACCTTCTGTCCCGTGATTTGTTCAGGGGACATGTAGATCAGAGTTCCGACCGTTGTTCCCGACTGGGTCATCGTCGATGTTTCCATGCGGGCCACCCCGAAATCGGCCAGAAAAGACTTCCCCGATTTGTCGATCATAATGTTGGCCGGTTTGATATCGCGGTGAATGATGCCGCTATTATGGGCGTAATCCAGGGCATCGCAGATGGGTTTCATGACCTCGACAATCTCTTTCGGCGAAAGCCTTTTCCCCGAATCGATCAACGCTTGAAGACTCTGGCCTTCGATATACTGCATAACGATATAGGTCAGGTCATTTTCTCTTCCGACATCAAAGACGGTAATGATATTGGGATGGGCAATCTTTCCGGCGGCACGCGCTTCCCGGATGAAGCGGCCCATCAGTTCATCTTTGTGCGTTCCGGCCGAGAGGGTATCGAAGCGGATGGTCTTGATGGCCACTTCCCTTTCGATGTCCGGGTCAAGGGCCTTATAGACAATTCCCATCCCCCCCTTCCCTAAGATTCCGAGTATTTTATACTTTCCGATTTTTTCCATGAGCGGCCCATCGGGAGATGAAATTCATCCTCTCCAGGTCCGAAGCACCTTTTATTAAAAATCGATAATAAAAATATATGATTCAGATGAGGGTTGTCAAGCGAGACAAGTAGCTAAGCTCAATACCACTTCTGAAAAGAAAAGGTATGAGAATGACCGCTGTCCACCGTCGTTTCCACATTGACGTTGGCCCCGTCTTTGAGAGATTGGACCTGCGCTTGGCTCAGGCTCACGTTATGCGTGTGCGCATTCACCAAAGATGTCGTCCGTAAGATGGGCTGGGCACTATCAATTTCCGTTCTGTAAAGAGTGACCGAATGCGAATGGCCCTGAACCGTGGTGGAATAGTATGACTTTTCTGTAAACGGAATATCCGACGTGGTTGAGCTGCAGGCCTGTCCTGCGAAAATAATCAATGCGGCCAATGTGCCTAAAAGACCCAGTCTAAAAAATATTTTTTGGGTCATCTGCGCTCCTTTTAACTTACCAATCTACCTTATTTTGAGAACGCGCGTTTGTCAAGGGAAACCCAATGCCGGAGGAGGGAATCGAACCCACACGAGCCTTTCGGTTCACTGGATTTTGAGTCCAGCGCGTCTGCCAGTTCCGCCACTCCGGCGCGGGAATATTTATAATGGATTTCAGCCATTTTTGCAACCGGCTCAAAAGACGGAGATGACAAGAGGCGTGTCGTATTACGAGGTAAATCAGCGCAACTTCAGAATCTTGAGTCTCGGGAAGCACGAATAATAACACGAATAATAAAAAGAAGTGCCGCAGGAAAAATCACTCATATTAGCCGAGAAGGCATCCCTTTTTTTTGAGTAGCAAAAAGGGGCCAACAATCACCGCTTAAATCACCTCTAAGGGGGATAGTATCTTTCACTTTAAAATCGCACAATTTTAGATGAAAGCGGGGCCTATCTGCCCAAAGGGAATACAACGTGAGATAGAGTTTCTGCCTGAAGAAGGCCAAAAACAAGTCGTTTTTTTGGCGAGCATTTTAGAGCATGATAGAAAGAAGGCTGTGCAAGCGCTTTGCGATCCCGGGATCATATTTACATTATAAAGTCGTCAATTTTTTATTCTTTAAGCGAGAGTCTTTCGAAGAATGTCCTATTTTGAATATCAGCAAAGGAGGACTTTGTCTCTTAAACAGGTGCCCTTTAAAAGTCAAGGCTAAGATTTTCATGAAGATATTTATCCCTGGTGAAGAAGTTCCTCTTACCCTCACGGGCCGCGTGGGATGGGTGTCGTTCAACACTGGAGTTGGCTATAGATACAAAATTGGCATAGATTTCGATACCTTTGGTGATGAGAAGAGCCTAAATCCCCGGAAGGCCTTGGATAAAATAAGAGATTTAGAGGCCCGCTACTCGCCCGAATTGCTTTTAGAAAAACTCCGAACTGCTTCGGGGGCCGGATTGAAGAAGATCGAGACAGACCACAAGAGGGAAAATAATGTCGAGGTCTGGGCCAAGCTGGAGCGCAGGGGCGGGATCCTGTATAAAAGATTTCGAGTTTATCAGGAGAAGCTGTAGAGGCTGTTACTCCAGCCGCTCCTCGAAACCCCTCATCATTGACCTTTTGGCCCGTTTCTGATAAAAATTTGGCTCTGTGCATCCATGAAAGAAGAAGCCAAGCGGCTTTTCGCCATCATCGACAAATTTCCCCTTGTCGGGATCGCCGTCTGGGGCGACATCATTCTCGATGAGTATTTGTTCGGCGAGACGAGACGGATTTCGCGAGAAGCTCCGGTCTTGATCCTCTCCTACCAGAAAAAAGAGTATTCCCTGGGCGGCGCCGGCAACTCCCTGCTCAACTTGAGGGCGCTGGGCGTCAAAGCCGTGCCCATCGGCGTCATCGGCCCGGACGAATCCGGCCGAGCCGTTAAGAGAATTTTGAAAAAGCACGGCGTCCCCACGGACGGCCTGCTCGTGGAAAAAGACTATCGGACACCGCTCAAAACGCGCATTCTGGCGGGCGAAGAAAACACGAAAAAACAGCAGATCCTGCGCATCGACCGCGAAAGCCGGGTTCCGGACGCGGCCTCGGTCAAACAAAAGATCCGGCGGGCGCTCGGCAGGGCGCAAAGAGAATGCGACGCGCTTCTCATCTCAGATTATCACTACGGCGCCGTCACGGACGATCTTTTCAAGGCGGCGCTTCCCGGGTTCAAAAAATCCGGTTTGCCCGTGACCCTGGACTCGCGGTTCAGACTTCTGTCGTTCAGCGGCGTGACCATCGCCACGCCCAACGAGCCCGAAGTCGAGGAAGCCCTGAAGATCCGCATCGACGACAATCCGGACGAGCTGAGCCGAGCCGGAAAAAATCTTCTCCAAAAACTTCGCTCTCCCGCCCTCCTCATCACCCGGGGTTCCAGGGGAATGGCCCTCTTTGAAAGGGGCAAACAGCCGGCCTTTCTCCCGATTTTCGGCACGTCGGACATCGTCGATGTCACGGGCGCCGGCGACACCGTCATCAGCGTCTTCACGGCCGCCTTGGCCTGCGGGGCGACGTTTGTCCAGGCCGCTCACTTGGCCAACTACGCCGGAGGCATTGTCGTCATGAAAAAAGGGACGGCCGCGGTGACGCCCCTTGAACTCAAACAAGCCATCATCGCCGAAAATTGAATAAACTCAAAACGCTCGCCCAGCTCCAAGGCCTCGTTTCCCATGACCGGAGAAAAGGCAAGACGATCGTCCTGGCCAACGGGGGATTCGACCTTGTCCATGCCGGCCACGTCCGGTATTTGGAGGCGGCCAAGAGACGGGGCGACATCCTGATCGTGGCCCTCAACAGCGATGCCTCGGTCCGGAAGCTCAAGGGCCGAGGCCGTCCGATTCTTCCCCAAGAGGAGCGGGCGGACATCCTCTCCGCTTTTGCCTGCGTGGATTACATCACGATCTTCAATGAGCCGAGCGTGGAAAAAATACTGCGGCGGCTGAAGCCGGATGTCCACGCCAAAGGCTCGGACTATACGACCAAGACCGTTCCCGAGAGAGAAACCGTCCTGGCCTACGGGGGGAAAATCGCCATTGCAGGCGGGCCCAAGATCCGCTCCACCAGCGCTGTCCTCCGGAGAATTCTGGCCAAAACGAAAAAACGAGGCCGGCCGGGCGGAGATTCAAATTGACCATCGAAAATTTTCTCATCATCCGGACAAGCTCCCTGGGCGACGTCATTCATGCCTTGCCGGCTTATGCGGCCCTGCGCAAAAATTTTCCGAAAGCCCGCATCGCCTGGGCCGTCGAGCCGAAAGGCAAGGAGATCCTGGACCTGGTGGCGGGCCTTGACGAGATCATCGTCGTCGGAACTCCCGGCTGGCGGAAAAAGATCAAAAACAGGAATCAATTCGCCCTCGATTTCCAGGGCCTGCTCAAATCCGGGTTCATCGGCTGGCTCTCGAAGTCCCGGATAAGAATCGGGTTCCACCGGAAAAATCTTAAAGAGCCGCTGGCCTCCATTTTTTACACCGAGCGGCTCGAAGAAGTCTCCGAAGCTGAGCACGTCATCAGCAAGAATCTAAAGCTTCTCGTTCCGGCCGGCATTCAAGAAAAAATATTCGAATTTTCCATCGTCCTTGGGGATGACCTCCAAAATTCGGTCCGGCAAAAAATAAGAGATCTTGGACTCGGCCGGAAACTCGTGCTTTTCAATGTCGGCGCGGCCTGGCCGACAAAACGCTGGTTTGCGGAAAGCTGGATCGCCGTCCTCAACGGCCTCAAGGCCGACGGCCTCTCCCCTCTTTTGCTGTGGGGCAGCCAAGAGGAGCGAGAGCTGGCGATGTCCGTTCATCGTCAAAGCGGCGTTCCGCTGGCTCCCTTTCTCGCCATCAAGGAAACTCTGGCCCTGATCAGAGAAGCCTCGCTTGTCGTGAGCGGAGACACCTTTGCTCTCCAGGCCGCTTGCGCTCTCTCCGTCCCCGTCGTCGGGATTTTCGGCCCGACGAACCCGCGACGGAACGGTCCCTTCCTGTCGCGCGATAAAATCGCCTATCATGAGATCGGTTGCAGCCTCTGCTACAAGCAATCCTGCCGCTCCCTGGAATGTCTGAAGCTCGTGAAACCAGAAGACATCATATCGCTCGTTCGGCAATCGCTCCAGGAAAATGCCTGATAAAAAATATCGAGAGGCGATCTACCGCTGGAGAGTCCGGTTCAGCCTGTTCGTCCTCCTGGCCGTCATCGCTTTGGCCAGACCGGCCTTGACGCCGGTCCTCATCGGGCTCGTCATCTGTGCCATCGGGCTCTTAGTCCGCGCCTGGGCTGCGGGCCACATCAAGAAAGAAAAAGAATTGGCCGTGTCAGGCCCCTACCAATACACCCGGAATCCTCTATATCTCGGCAACTTCATCCTCGGTTTGAGCATCGCCATCGGCACGAATTCCTGGTGGTGCCTCGGGCTCACCGCCGGCTATTTTCTCGTCTTCTACCCGCCGATTATCCGAGAAGAGCGGGAACGCATGAAACGCCTCTTCCCCAAGGAATACGAGGAATACAAGAGGAACGTACCCTTGTTTCTTCCCACGAGGAAGCCCTTGAATTCGTCGAACGGGGCAAGATTCAGCTGGACCCTGTACAGAAAAAACAGAGAATTCAGGGCTTTGCTCGGGTCGGTCATCGTTTGGCTTGTCCTCATCGCCAAAATGCTGATTTTGAGTTGACTGACCGTCGATCCTTTATGCTTCTATTTCAAGAGATCGGGTGGCGCCGACCGGGGCGCCCCAGAGTTCGTAGCGAATGGGACCCCCCGAAGGTGGGTGATGAGCAAGAACTCTGGGGCTGGTCGGCGACAGGACCCGATCAAAACTGTTCTACGTTCAGTTCCGCTGAAGTTTGACGCCGTTCGAACGAGTCTGGTATATTCCTCCTATGCCGACCGAGAAACGGATCGCCAAAGTCACAAAAGTCCTTTCTTTCCGCCAGCCCGATCTCAGAGTCGTCCTCGAAGAAGTCACCAACACCCACAACGCCAACGCGGTTCTGCGGACATGCGACGCGGCCGGGATTCTGCACGTGGACATCATCGGCTCGAGCGCAGACCCCCTGCCCATCAATAAAGCGATCACGACCCGGGCCGATAAATGGCTGAACTTTCATTTTTACCCTTCGACCAAGGACTGCCTGATCCGGCTCAAAAAACAAGGCCTGCGAATCGTCGCCACGCACCTCGGCCAGGACGCTCTTTTCTACACGCAAATGGACTACACGCAGCCGACCGCGGTCGTCTTCGGCAATGAATCGGAGGGCATCTCCGCCGAGGCGCTAAGCTGCGCCGACGCCAAGATCAAGATCCCGATGTTCGGGATGGTCCAGAGCCTGAATCTTTCCGTTTCCGTGGGAATCATCCTCTATGAAGCCCTGCGCCAGAGGTTGAACAAAGGATTTTTCGAGGGCCGGCGGCTTTCGCCCGAAGAGTTCGAGGACTATCTCGACAAGTGGCTCGATTTATAAAAAAAAGGGTCGAACTTCAATTAAAAAAAGAGTTGAACAACGCCCCAAATCGGAAAACGTGACGGCAGGGAGAAGGCATCTCATCGATTGCCGATACAACTCATTTTTGAATAGTCCGTCGATGAGACAATATGGAAAGGAAAGACCTCGAATCCGTCAAACGATGGGTCCTCGTCGGATTCGTCTTGAATATGCCGGATGACCCAGCCGGAGGGCGAAATTTTTGGATTCTTTGATTACCCGTATCGGCCACATACGCATATCCGGAACTGTCAATAGCTATCCCCCAAGGACTTTGAAATTCGCCATCATTACTCCCTTGGCTTCCCCATTTCGTCAAAAAGCTTCCGTTCGACGTGAATTTCTGTATGCGATGATTGCCTGTATCGGCCACAAAAACATTCCCTTGGGTGTCGATGGCGATGTTATGCGGCGTGCTGAACTGTCCGTCGTTGCTGCCGAAGCTCCCCCAGGCGATCAGGAACGTTCCCGACGTGTCGAATTTCTGGATCCGGTGGTTCTGGGAATCGGCCACATAGACATTCCCGGCCGAATCGACGGCGATCCCTGTGGGGGAATTGAACTGGCCGGTTCCGGCTCCCGGCCCTCCCCATGTAGTTACGAAATTCGGTGCCGTCCCCACGAATATATCGATTCGATGATTTCCCGTATTTGCGATATATATTTTCCTGGAACCATCGATCGCAACGTCCATAGGATGGTTCATTTGGGCGGGCGCGGTGCCGGGCTCGCCCCATTGGCCACCATACTCGCCCTGGGCACTGAATTTCTCAATATTGTTATTAATGTTTCCGGCGATATAAATAGAGCTAGTGGGGCTGATGCCTATGCCGCCCGGAGAATTGAATTCGCCGGCGCCGCTTCCGTGGCTGCCCCATTGGGAATTATAATTTCCATTCTCCCTAAATTCTTGGATTCGATCATTGGAACTATCGACGACGAGAACATACCCCGTCCCCGGCACCGAAATATCACAAGGATTATTGAATTGCCCAGCTCCATTCCCAGCGGTGCCCCATTTTTTATCAAAAACATAGCCAGTCGGAGGTATTGTCGTGGTCGTCGTCGATGTCGTTCCCGTGGTTGTCGTCGTCGTGGATATCGTCGTGGTATTTGGCACTGTCGTCGTTGTCGTGGAGCTTGATCCCTTGTTTTTGCCGAGCGCTTTAATGATAAAATAGCCGGCGACGATCGCCGCCGCGGCGCCTAAAACGATGATGAACGGGGAAATCCTCTTTTTTTCCGGGGTCGCAGCTTTTCCCGCGGAGCCGATCGCGGTTGGCTCTTGTCCCCGGGTTGCCCCGGCCAAAGCGGTCGTTCCCGCCGTTGTTGCGGTTCCGATTGTCCCTGCCGCGCTATAAGGCGTTTCCGCAACCGTGCCTTCGTATGTGGCTCCGGCCGGCGCCGCGCCCGACATCTGGTTGGCCAGGTAAAGGCTTTCGACGACATAGCCGAAGCGGGACGCGGATTCAACGATGTCCGTCGTGAAGTTGTCGGCAAAGCCCCCAATCGTCTTTGGAGCCTCGCCGAGCTCCGTTTTGACGGCGATCCGGCCGGACGAGTCGGCCTTTTGCCACTCCGGCCGCGAATCGCCATCCGCTTTGTGCATTGTGAAGGTCTGACCGCGGACGACGACTTTGTCGGAATTCACCGCTAGGAGGAAACAATCGATGGCCTCCGCGCTCGGTGAGGGTGCGGGAAGGATTCCGGAATATTCACTCTCGGCCGCCGGCGGCATTTCGACGAAAACGAAGTCGGCCTCGCCTCTGGCTTTGAAATAACAGCGGACGAGCATGATCCCGGCCGGATCAATGACGCGCGCTCTGACTTTGATCCGGAATCCGGGCACAAAATCATTTAATGACGTAGGGGAGATTTCAACGGTTGACGCCGACGCGGTTTGAGCCGCAATGAAAGCGTCATTGGCATAAAGCCATAACAGGGCGACGATAAGAATGAGGCAAAACCCTCGACACGCTATCAGGAGATTCCGCTCTCTCAAAGTGACCCCTTCTCATGCATCATCAGATCCGCAGATAAGGATTTGCTTTTTTGCGTCGCATGATTTTACATCTCGATGGGCTTGGGAGTCGGTCCCACCCCTTCACGAAAAAATGTTATTCCCGACCGCAGGCCGATGTCAAGACAAAAAATCGGCTGCGGAGAAGGTTGTCCGGCCGATCTATCGTTCCGGCCGGCCAAAAAACCTCCTGAAAAACACCGGCTCGAAGACTTGGGCGGGCGGCGGCTTCTCGGCCACGAAACTCAGCTTCAGTTGGTCGATGATCCGGTCGACGGCCTGATAATGAACCCGCCAGGGCTTGAAAGTCACGAACCAGCCAACATCCCTAAGCAAAAAGCCTTCTCGGAAAGAACTCTCCCCAAAACTGACAACAAAGGTTGATGTAAATATGAGATATTAGAATAAAGGATTTTTCGAGGGCAGGCGGCTTTCGCCCGAAGAGTTCGAAGATTATCTCGACAAGTGGCTCGATTTATAAAAGAAGGGATCGAACCTCGATCTTCGACAGGAGGGTATCGAGAACCTCGGTTCGACCCCGACGATAATCGAATCGCGGATTATATCTCGTACTGCGCAGAGATTCGGCTCAGGCTTCTATACATCTCCGAAAATTCTTTCTTTGTTTTATTCATATCCTCAAAGAGATTCTTCAGGTTTTCTCCGAAGAACTCGTCCATCGTTTCCGGGCGTGAGCGAGAGGTCTCGCTATAATTATTGAATTCGTCCCAGAGCGGCCTGCTGAAGTCGCCCGGACTCCTGAACAAGCTGTTCCAGCCCAGCTCTTCCTCCGCGATCTCCACTTCCAGGCTCATCGTCTTCTTGTCCCGGACGAACTCGATCTTGACCTTATCGCCTTTCTTTTTGTTCTGAATGATTTCGCTCAGCTCGTCCACAGTCTCAACCTTCTTTCCGTCGACCTTTAAAATCACGTCGCCGATCTTGAGACCGGCTTTTTTGGCCGGGCTGTCCTCGGTGAATTCCCAGACGAAAAGACCCGCGCCGTCTTTGATCCCGAAAAAGTCGGCTTGTTCTTTTTTTAATTCCTGGAGTGAAACGCCGATGAATTTTCTTTTTTCCCAGGCGAACTTGCTGCCGGGCCCAGTCTTCGGCTTAACAAGGATTCTGGGAATATCGATTCTGGGCATATCCGGCGGTCTCGATTCATAGGGAGGGAAAAGCATGGGGAAACTCAGCGACAGCTCTCGCTTGGCTTCCTCTTCCGTGTATTCGCCCAGTTTGACCTTGATGTCCATCGGTTTTCCGTTGCGCTCGATCCTGACTGTGATGTCCTGACTGGGTCTGCGGCTCCGGATTTCAGAAAACATCGCTTCGCCGGAATGAATATCCTTGCCGTCGATCTTGCGAAGGATATCGCCTTCTTTGAATTTGGCCAATTCGGCCGGGCTTTTCGCTTGGACTTCGACGATCTCCAATTCTTCGTCCGTCTCCAAAACCCGAATGCCCAGCCAACCGCGCTCGACTTTTCCGCTCTTTTTAATATCGGCTGCGACGGAAATGAGGATATCGATGGGCACGGCCAGGGCCATGCCGGCCGACGGCGCTTCGGCCCGGCTGACGACCGTCCCGGAGCCGACGACGCGCTGTTCACGGAACTCAAAGACGACGGGTTGCTCATCCGTATAGGCTCCGCGAAGCAACCCGACCATCTGCCCGGCCCCGTTGACGACCGGGCTTCCGCTGGCGCCGGGGACGACCCAAACATTGAGCCGCAGCCACTGGGAAGAGAGCGAGCTGACGATGCCCTGGGTGACGGCCGGCGTGTTTTCCGGCGAGAGGCCGATGACGCCGATCCAGGCGCCGGGATCGAGATCGCCCGCCTTGCCCATGGCGATGGGAGTCAATCCCTTATCCTTGGCCTGGATGAGAGCGATTTGGGTTTGGGTGTCGAGGCCCTTGAACTCGGCCTTGATCCGTTTCCCTTCCGCCGTGATGACGCTGATTTCTTCGTCGCGTGGAGAGACGAGCGCTGTCGTAACGATGAATCCGTCTTTATCGATGACGACGCCCGTGGCGACCTTTCGAATTCCGTCCCGGACTTCGACCTTGACTACGGACGGAGACACCATCCTGGTGATATCCTCGATTTTTTTCTCATCGATCGCCGGATTCGAAGGATCGAGGTAAGCGGCCTTCAGACTCAAAACCGGAATCAAGACAAAAATGCTTAGAGCCGCATATACTCTTTTTCTGCCTGTCATGGTTTCATGACCTCCTTAATAATTGATATATCTATTGGATGCGTTGGAGATTTGCTCCAAAATAAAGACGGTCCGAGGCTCGAGCGAGGCGTTTTGGATTTCTTTTCTGTAATCCACGGCCTCCGTGATCGGGATGAACTCCCGAGCGCTCTGGATTCCCGCCGCATTCCGTCCGGCCGTTTGAAGCGGGCCATTCCGCAGGACGAATATGTTCAGGGCCAGGAAACAGACAAGGAAAACGGCCGCCGCTCCGGCCAGGGAATAGCGGAAGGCCTGAGCCCTTTTTGTTTGCGGAAGCTCCGCCCGCCGCCGAGCCAAATGGGCCATCACCCGCCTCTCGAAATCCGGCGGGGCGGTGACCCGGCCGAGCCTTTTTAAAAGACTAGCATCGTCCATCTAAAATCTCCCTTTTTTGAAAGGACGGATTTGCTTGCGTCGCTTTTTCCAGTTGCTTTTTAAGCAAATTCCGCCCTCGGCTGATCCTGGCTTTGACCGTGCCGACAGGCCGCTTGATGATCTGGGCGATCTCCTCCTGTGAATACCCTTCCATGTCTTTGAGGACAACCGGGATCCGGTAGCGGGGGCTGATCTCCTCCAAGGCCTGCCTTAGGTTATTGATCAGGCCGGAATCCATCGATTCCCCGCTCGGCGTACTGGTGTCGGGGCCGGGCTGAATCTCGTCGAGTGAAACCAAGTTCATCCGGCGCCTTTTCTTGAGTTCGGTCTTGGCCAGGTTGGAAGCGATAGCATAGATCCAGGAAGAAAACGGAGCGATGGGCTTGTACTTGTCGGCTTTGAAATAGACCCGGAGAAATGTCTCCTGGGAGAGGTCTACGGCTTTCTGATAATCGCCCATGACTTGGTATAAATAATTCACAATCTTATCCTTGTAGATACGGACGATCTCGGCAAAAGCCGCCTCATCTCCGGCCTGTATCCGGCCGACAAGCCGTTGTTCGTCCATATTCATTGTTTTAAACCGCCTCGCTCAGGAAATCGTTGCATCCCAGGACTAAAAATACAGCGAAAATCGGGCCAATTCAAGGAAATGATCGGAAAAGATCAGAAAACGGCGGGGATAGCCTTAGAATATCAAGGCAGAAATTGTGTCGTTCAAGCAAAATTGTGAGAAGCTGGAATTCCAAGCCTTCCGTTTCTGGGAGATTTCCCTGGATGGAACTTCGGCTTCTTGGACCACGGCCGCCGCGAATCGTTTTGGAGCTCGAATTCAAGACTCCTGTCCGTGGCGAACAGCTCAACGCCAGCCGTTCTCTCGGGAATCCTCGTTCCCATGAATTTCTCGATGCCGTAAAGGTTCTCGGAGAATTTCTCGCAGGCGAAGGAAACAGCTTTGCCGGAGTTCCCGGCCCGCGCCGTCCGCCCGATCCGGTGCACGTAGTTCTCGCTGTCCTGGGGCAGATCGTAATTGACGACCATCTCCAGGCCGTCGATATGGAGCCCGCGGGCCGCGACATCGGTGGCGACCAGGAACGGGAGTTTGCCCGCCATGAAATCGTCGATGATCCTCTGCCTTGTCCCTTGAGGAAGATCGCCGGACAGATGGCGGCAGCGAAAGCCGTTGCGATCGAGCTTCTTGGCCAGCTTGAACGCGGAATGCCGCATATTCACGAAGATCAGGGCATTGCGCGGCTTCTCCTTCTCGAGAATTCCGAGCAGCAGGTTGGCTTTGATATGACTCTTGACGTGGTAGAGCTCTTGAGTGATCGTGTCCACGGTCAGCTTTTCGGGCGTCAATTCGATGAAGTCCGGGCGGTTTAGATAATCGGCGGCGATCTTCCGCGAAACCCGGTTCAGCGTCGCGCTGAAGAGCATGCTCTGGCGGACTCGGGGCGGCGTCATTTTCTGGAGGAGCTTCTTGATATCGGGCAAGAAGCCCATATCGAAGAGGCGGTCGGCTTCGTCGATCACCAGGAATCCGATTTCCTTCAACTTCAAAAGCCCCTTTTCGCTGAAATCGAGCAACCGCCCCGGCGTTCCGATCATGATATCCACGCCCTTTCTCAGCAGCGATTCCTGGCCGGCGTATCCGACGCCGCCGTAAAAGCAGCCGATGGCGAAGCCCAGATGGCGGTTCAAGAGACGGGCCTCGCCTTCGATCTGGACGGCCAATTCCCGGGTCGGGACGATGATCAGGGCTTTCCGCCCTTTGGCTGTCTCGCCGCTGAGCATGTTCTCGAAGAGCGTGACCAGGAACGCGGCTGTCTTGCCTGTCCCGGTCTGGGATTGGACGGCCACATCCAGGCCTCCGAGCGTTTTGGCCAAGGTTTGTTCCTGGACGGCCGTCATCTCGGTGTACCCCCTCTCCGCGATTCCGCGCTGGAGGCGAGGGTTCAGGTTCAATTCTGTGAAATACATAATTCATCCTTTAATTTGAATTCTAACATGAGGGGATAACCGTCAGACTTGATTCTCTCGCAAGGAGGGAATAATGACGCTGTTTGACTATTTCCTACCAGATGTCTAGACGCGGAGTATACGCTATCCCCGGGACAATAGCAAGAGATATTTTTTCGATGGGCAACGCTTGCCCGAGGGCAGAGTGTTTCATATAATCAACTCATCAACTCAAGGTATGGATTCCTAAGGAGGGACCGCATGATCCGTGCCAATCTAAAAATATTTCGCCCCATCCTCTTGGCCTTGATTTTATCGATTTTTCCCGCCTCGGCCCAAACGCCGGAAAAAATGGCCGTCTTCAACGTCAAGGACTTCGGCGCCACGGGATTGAAAGCCGACAATGCCACGCCCGCCATCCAGAGAGCCGTGAATGCCTGCGCCGCGGCGGGCGGGGGCCTGGTTTACGTCCCGCCCGGTGAATATTCATCGGGCACGATTCACCTCCGGAGCCGTATCCGTTTTTTTATCGAGGCCGGCGCGACGGTCTATTCGATCAAAGACAAAAACGCGTTCGATAAGGATGCCCTCTTCTTCGGCGAAGACCTCGTCAACATCACCCTCGAAGGCCGGGGCACGGTCAGCGGCGAAGGCGGATATGTCTACCGGCCAAAAGGCGATTTCCACGATGACTTCATCTATCCGAACCAGGTCGAGATGGAAAAGCTCGGCAAGCCTCTCATCCGCAGCTTCCCGAAAGAAAACCAGTATGGGAAACTCGTCCTCCTCCTTCGCTGCAAAGACGTCCTCCTCACCGGGCTGTCGTTCATCGATTCGCCGTCCTGGACCATTCATCCCTACGGCTGCGAGCGGATGGTGATCGACGGCGTTTACATCCGCTCCAGCCTGAAGGACGGCGTCTGGGCGGACGGCATCGATCCCGACGGCTGCCGGGATGTCCGCATATCAAACTGCACGATCGAAACCGGCGATGACGCGCTCGTTTTCTATTCCATGAACTGGTTCGGCCCCGCCCTCCCCTGCGAGAACATCACCGTGACCAACTGCCGGCTTTCCTCCGCGTCGAGCGCCATCAAGTTCTGCGACGGGAACATGAACTGTATCCGCAACGTCACGATCGACAACTGCGTGATCACGAATTCCAACCGCGGTGTGGCCTTCATGGACTTCGACGGCGGGGTCGTGGAGAATATCGTCCTCTCCAACCTGACGATCGACTGCGTCCGCTACGACTGGTTCTGGTGGGGCGACGGCGAGCCGTTCCACTTCAATATCAAGAAACGGAGCGAGGTCCACAAAAACTGGAAAAAAGAGGACGACCGGCCGGCGGGCGTCATCCGCAACGTGAAAATCACGAACGTCATCGCCCACGGCCAGGGGGCGAGCGTCTGCAACGGGCATCCCGATCATTGGCTCGACGGCATCACCCTGGAAAACGTGAAGCTCTTCATCGCCCACGATCCGGCCGCTCCCTATGACAAGGCCGTCCAGGCCTTGACCTTCAAGCAGGTCAAGAACCTCAAGCTGCGGAACGTGGAGATCGTCTGGGATAAGCCGATCTATGATAAATGGGAAAGCGCGCTTTGTTTGGAGGAGATCCAAGGGCTCGAGCTGGACGGTTTCAGCGGCAGGCAGGCAAAACCGAGCCCTGAAGCGGCGGCCCCCGCCGTTGTCTTCAACCAGGTTGAGGGCGCGCTCATCCGCCATTGCCAGGCGGCGCCGGGAACGGGAGAATTTTTCCGCTTTTCAGGAAACAAAACCAAGGATATTGTCCTCTTCGGCAATGACTTCCGCCAGGCCAAAACGGCATTTCAACAAAGCCCCGAGGTCGGCTCGAGCGCCATATATGAAGTGAACAGCATCCGGACCCCGAAACGCTTTTGAAAACCCTTCTTTTGGGCTGTTTTATGGAACTTTCAGCATCCGAATCTCGTCTATCGGAGTGGTGTGAGTGGAATTGGAAATATTGATTCGGGAATGCCTGGACGGCAAAGAAGGAGCCTGGAATATGCTCGTCGATCTTTACTCTAAGAAAATCTTCAACATGTCCTACCAGTTCGCCGGCAGCTTCCAGGAGGCCGAAGACCTGACCCAGGACATCTTCCTCAAGCTCCACCATTCGCTGGCCAAATACGATTTTAAAAAGAATTTCACGGCTTGGTTCCTGACGATCGCCAAGAACTATCTCATTGACGAATACCGCCGCACCAAATGGGAAAAAAAGAAGAGGGACGACTTTGACGAACACCTTCCCAGCGCCGCGGCGGCGGACGACCCCGAACTCAGCCTCGTCGAGGAGGAAAAGCGGAAGGTTCTTTGGGAAGCCCTGAACCGCTTGTCCAACGACATGCGGCTGGCGATCATCCTTAAGGAGATCCAGGGCAAAAAATACGAAGAGGTCGCGGAGATCCTGGACCTTCCCGTGGGGACGGTGAAATCCCGGATCAACCGGGGCCGGCTGCAACTGGCCAAAATCCTCAGGGACCGCAAGGAGAGCGCCCATGACATGTGACAAAATCGAAGGACTCTTAACGGCTTATCTCGACGGCGAACTCGGCCCCGAAGAAAAATCCGCGGTCGAACAGCATCTTGAGATCTGCCCGGACTGCGCTTCTCTCCTCTCGTTCCTGAAATCCGCAGCCGAATCCCTGGTCCGTTTTCCGGAAGTCGAACCGAGGGCGAGCCTCCGCGAAAAGCTCTACGCCATTCCGGCGCGGAAAAAATTCCGGTTCAACCCGGATTTCCTGCTCAAGCCGTCGCTCCAACCCGTGTATGCGGCGGCGACCGTCTTCCTCATCATTTTTTCCTTTTATATGTTCAACCCGGACAAAAAGCTCATCAACCAGGCCGTCAGCCGTCAGTTCCACCGCGGCTACAGCCAGTTCGAGAAATTGTACGCCAAAGCCGGCTCGATCACCGACAGCCTTGGCGCCTACGCCGATAGCGTTCTCGTCTCGCTCAAGAAAATCAATCCTTTGAGCAAGAAAGAAGAATAAATTTTTATAATGAGGAGAAACACATGACCGAAAAAATTATCATTCAAAAAAGACCTCCGAAGTCGCCCGCGGCAGCCGGCATACTCTCCGGTATCTTTCCCGGCTCCGGCCAGCTCTACAACGGCGAGCCCGCAAAAGCCCTGCTCTTCTTCATCATCTTCGCCGGCTGCATTTCCATGATGCCGCACGGCCCGCAACCCTTTCTGCCCCTCCTCTTCGCCGGATTTTATTTCTACCAGATTATCGAGGCCGTGCAGACGGCCAAGGAGATCAACCGCCTGGCCCTCGTGGCCAACGGCGTTGAGGTTTCAGAACCCACCGCGCCGAAAACCATGAAGACGGAAGTCGTCAAGTCGGCCAAGACCGGTTCGGTCTTCTGGGGCATCGTTCTGATGGCCTTGGGCGCGATCTTCCTCTTGGGCAATTTCGACGTCATCGACTACGACCGGATCTTCGATTTCTGGCCGGTCATCGTCATCGTCATCGGCCTCAAGATGATCGCTGATTACTTCGGTCGAAAGAACAACTGATAAAGGAGACAACTATGGCCCACCATCGTAAAAAAGATCCATTGATCTGGGGACTCGTCCTGATCGTCATCGGGGCGATCTTTTTCCTCGAAAATTTCGGGCTGGATGTCTGGGACACCATCTGGAAGCTCTGGCCGGTGCTCCTCATCGTCTGGGGAGGACTGAAGCTCTATAAAGGGCTCAAAGAAGGCCAAAATAAGCTCGAGGAGAAAAAAAACTATCCCTCTTCTCAGGACAAGCCATGAAAGCTAGAGAGATCCTCCTCGTCCTGCTGATCATCGGCCTGGGCGTTTTCACCTACTACGCCAAGACGGGAAAGCTCGACATCGAGTGGGACGGAGGCGGCCTCTTCCTCTTCGGGAAACACGAGGAATTCGTCTTCGAAGAATCCCAAGTCATTCCCGCTCCCCTGCCCCAGGAGTTCCAGGTGATCAACGCCCACGGCAGCGTCGAGATCCAGGGAGCCGAAACCGACGAGATCACGATCGCCTTCAAGAAAAGCATTTATCGCCAAAACAAAGAGGTAGCCCAGCAGGTCGCCAACCAACTTAAAATGGTCGTCAATCGCGAAGATTCGCGGCTGATCCTGGCGACGAACCGGGATGAATTCCGGCGCAAAAATTTCGAAACCCATTTCAAGATCTCGGTTCCCGCGGGCATGGACGTCCTGGTCAAGAATTCCTACGGTCTGGTCAAAATCGCGAAAACGGAAAAAACAGAGATCGCCAACCCGCACGGCCGGGTGCAGGTCTCGGACATCGGCGGCCGCCTGATCATCGACAACAGCTATGAGGATGTGGACATCATGAACGCCTCGGCCGATTGCCAGGTCACGAGTCCTCATTCCAAAGTCACGGCGATCGATGTCCGGGGAGAAATGCTTCTCGACCACAGCTACGGCGAAGTCCACCTGGAGAATATCGAGAAGAAGGTCACCGTGGACGGCTCCCATTCTCAGGTCACCGGGAAAAACCTGAAAAGCGAGGTCGAGATCGCGAACTCCTATGAACAGATCACGCTGACCGACGCCGGACCCTCCTCAATCCGGGGCCATCACTGCGACATCGAGGTCAAAGGGATCAACGGCCCGCTCGAGATCTCGGACAATTACGCCCGGCTTCGATTAACCAAGATCAAAGGCAACCTCAAAATCGAGGGCAGCTACACGGAGATCGAAGCCGATTCCGTACTCGCCGAAGAAATCAGGATTTCTTCCTCTTATCGGAAAATTGAGCTCCTCGGCTTTACGGGAAAAACCACGGTGATCCAATCCCACGGCGATCTCTCCCTGGAGCCGGAATCGGTCACGGGGCCGATCGAAGTTCAAGCCTCCTACGCCAGCATCCACTTCGGCTGGCCGGCCGGGGGCAAGTTCCCCTTCGAAGCCCGAGCGAAATCCGGCAACATCCACTGGAACCTGGCCGACAAGCCTTCGCTCGAGGAGACCAACGGTTGGTCCGTGACCAAGGCCTTTGTCCATGAGACCGGGAAGCCTTCGATCAAGCTCTCCACGTCCTACGGCGATATCCGCATCGAAGAAAAGAAATGAAATGTTTCTCCTCTTCCATTTGGTGTGGCTTAAAATGAGAGAGAACCGATGAAACTTACTTATTCCGGAAATGAAAGATGCGCTGGGAAAGACAGCCGTTGATCTTGATGTTGAAAAACGAGATGAGGTTGGTCACATCCTTCTTGTACTTCGTCACATAGCGGACGAAATCGATCTCCATCTTGAAGCGGAGCAGGTTCTCGAACTCACCGACTTCGTCGTGGAGCTCGATGAGATAATGATTGACGGACCGGTACTGGGCGTTGATATCGATCAGGTCCTTTTCGGCGAGCTTGGCGAAGTCGAGATACGGAGGCAGCGGCTCGAGAATCGCCTGGCTTTCGGAGATCAATTCAGCGACGGACTCCTTGATCTCCTGGAAGAACGATTTATACTCCAGCGGCTTTTTCAATTTCTCTTCGGCCCTGTCCACGAGCTTCTCGCTCTGGTCCTTGAGCGAGGTCAAGAGCTCCCGGATGCCGAAATATTTTCTCTTGAAATGATGGAGGTCGGCGAAATCGCGCCCGATATAAATTTTATCTTCATAATGGCTCAGAAGCTCGCCCGGCGAATGGGTGTAAAACTTGATCTCATAGCGCCGGCCGGCCGAGTCCCTTTCCCGGAGGCGGGCGAGCAGCAGATAATTGTTCTGCTCGACGAAATAGCTGTTGACGTCGAGGAGGACGGAATAGGCGGCCAGGTTCTGGACGATGCTCTCCTTGAGATAATCCAGAAGGACTTCCTTCCCCGTGACCAATTCATTGATCTTTTCGTTCGGCGTCGGATGAAGGACGGAATAAGACGGCGAGAGGAGATAGAGGACCGGTCCCGTGCCGAGTTCCAAATAAAGATTTTTGAGGGCCTTGTGATGGAGATCGTCAAGGAGGAGGGGCTTTAAAGACGGAAGATCTTTGACTTCCAGCTTCAGGAGTTCATCGACTTCGTTCATATCCCGCCCTTCCCTCCGGAGGGCAAGAAGATATTAACACCGGAAATCGTAAAAATCAACCGCGGCAAAAAAGCGAGCTTCTCCCTTATCGCGGAATCGGAGATGCTTGAAGAATAATCCGGTGACACGCACCGAATTAACAGATTCGGATGCATGTCACCAATTTATTTATAAACTATTTATAAACTGCTCCTCGTGACGACGTTTTATTTAATACATTCATTTTAATTTGATCCGTGAAGGGTCCACTCATCGTTCTCGTATTTATTTTTTTGAATGTCGAGGATTTCTTTCCGTTCCAGGCCCGTCAGCGTCATCGGCTCAAGGCGCATCCCGAAAAATTCCTCGAATCCGGCGGCGAGCCGCTCGACGGCCCACAAAAAATCGACCGAACGGCCCAGAGCTTCGCTGAGCGAGGTCATGCGCATCTCGGTCCCGTCTTCTTTCAAAAGCGAAACAGCCTTCAGCAGATCTTCATCATGAGCCAGCGGAATCGAGCCATGCTGGAGAAATTTTGTTCCGCTTCTCTTTTGGGCGCTGCCGATGATCTTCTTGCCGTTCACCTCGACCTCGTCCCGGGCCGGACACGAAAAGCAAGGCAGGCTTCCCTTGGCATAGGAAGGCGGAGTTTTTTCGGCAAGCGACGGCCGGAGGCCCATCTTTTCAAGCCCCCGCGTGAGGGCCTGCGAGATCAGCTTATAAGAGCCGGCCAAGGTCGCCGAAAACGTTTGACGATCCGAAGAACAAACGGAATAGGTGATTTCTCGCTCGTGGAGGACCAGTTTTCCGCCGGTGATCCTGCGCACGACATCGATCCCGTGCTTCCTGCAGAATTCGAGGTCGATGACTTTTCCGCTTATCTGCGAACAACCGAGGGAAGCCGTTGGCCGTTCCCATCGATAGAACCGGATAAAGGTCCTAAGCTCGTTCGTCAGCGACCTGAACAAAAATTCATCGACAGCCATGTTGGCCGAACCTTTGAGCGGCTGAGTTTCGACGAGGAGATACCCGAGTTTCATAAAAATAATAGAAAAGAGCGGGCAACGGGATTCGAACCCGCAACTCCGAGCTTGGGAAGCTCGTACTCTACCGTTGAGTTATACCCGCTCACTCCGTCCAAGATTGGCATTATATCGATTTATTCTATTATTTCAACCCGCCCAGCTAACACATCGCTCTTAAAGCCAGGATCCTCTGTTGGCTGATAACAGGTCCAATAAAATGAATTAGGAGCGTTTGGCGTCTCGCCGTCCGCGCATCATCAGAAAATAAGCCGTCGGGGTTGCAATCAGGGACAGGAGCACGGAAATGCACAACGCGCCGATGATGGCGATGGCCAGCGGCTTGAGCATGTCCGCGCCCGAGCCGATGCCGTAGGCCAGGGGCAGCATCCCCAGCGCCGCTGCCATTGAGGTCATCAAGACAGGGCGAAGACGCCGCCGTCCCGAACGGACCAGGGCTTCCACCAGGTCCAGACCCTCGGCCCGTAAATGCTTCACGAAATCCAGCATCAGGATTCCGTTTTTGGCCACGATCCCGATCCCGATGATGGCCCCCAGCAGCGAGACGACGTTGAGCGACGTCCCCGTGATCCAGAGCGCCAGGACCGTCCCGAACATGGCCAGTACGGCCCCGAAGACAATGGCCACCGGTTCAAAGAACGAGCCAAATTCCAAAAGGAGAACGGTGAAAACGAGAAAGATGGCCATGAGCAGCACGAACATCAGATTTCGGAATGACTCCTGCTGCTGTTCGTAGAGCCCGCCGTATTCGATCGTCCCCGGCGGGATGGACTTATCTTGGCTCAGCGCGTCGCGGATCTCGGCTATGGCGCTGCCCATATCGCGGCCTTCAAGCCGGGCCGTTACGGCCACGTCCTGCCGTGAGTCCTCGCGGCGGAGCTCGAGCTGCCCCGGCTCCTCAACGACATCAACCACCTGCGAAAGCTTGATCAACATTCCATCCGGCGTCCGCAGCGGCAACTCTTTCAAACTCTCCAGCCGGTCGATGCGCTTCTGATCAAGTTTGACCCGGATATCAACGACCCGGTCGCCTTCGATCACCGAAGAGGCTGTCCGGCCCAGCATGGCCGTGTTCACGGCGCCGGCCACGTCGTCAGCGGTCAGGCCGAAGCGCCGCGCGTCAACCTGGCGAACGCGGAGGCTTAGAGTCGGTCCGGTATAGACCAATCCGTTAAACGTATCTACGACGCCGGATATCTTTTTGATCTGCTTCTCGACATCGGGCGCTTTTTTCTCGAGCCAGGCTTGATCGGTCGAAAACAGCTTCACTTCAATGGGCTGGGGCGCCCACATCAAATCGCCGATGAGGTCGCTTAGAATTCCGGGAAATTCCCAATTCAAGCCGAGCAGCTCCGTGTTGAACCGCCTTCGCAATTCGGAGATCACGTCCGCGGTTTTTCGTTTACGGCCGGTTTTCAGTTTGACCAGAAAATCTCCCGTGTTCGGTTCGGCAATGGACAGCGCCAATCGCGCGCCCGTGCGGCGCGAATAGCTTTCCAATTCCGGGATCGTCCGCAGGATCTGTTCCGCTTGGAGAAGCTGGCGGTGCGTCTCCGCCAGGCTCGTCCCCGGCGGCGTGAAATAATCAATGACGAACCCGCCTTCATCCATTGGCGGGAGGAATTCACTGTCGAGCTGATTATAGAGAAAGATGCCCGCCAGCAGGATAAGCCCGCAGGCGCCCAGAGTGAACCAGCGATGCCGGAGCGCAGGGCGGACGGCGGCTTCATAGATTTTGATCACGCGGCGGAGCAGGAAGCCGCCTTGCTCGGACGGCGGCTTGGGCTTGTCTCTTTCGCGAAGACGGATGAACCAGGCCGCAAGAGATGGAGTCAGCGTGATCGCCAACAGGAGCGATGTCAACAGCGAAACGACCATGGTCAGGGCCAGGGCTCGGAAAAACACTCCGGTTATTCCCTGCAGGAAAGCCAAAGGAATAAAGACGACGACCGGCGTCAGTGTGGAGCCGACCAGCGGGCGCAAAATTTCGCCGATGCCTTCTTGGACGGCTTCGAGGCGGCTGACGCCCGTCATAAGTTTCGTATGGATCGCCTCGACAACCACGATCGCATCGTCGATGACCAGGCCGATGGCCGCGGCGATGCCGCCCAGGGTCATCAAATTGAACGTTAGGCCGGTGATCTTCATCGATAAAAGCGTTATCAGGACGGTCACCGGAATGACCATGGTCGCTACGAGCGTCGTGCCCCAATTCTTCAAGAAGAAAAACAGGATGAATACGGAAAGGATCAGGCCGAAGATGATCGCCTCCCAGACGCTCTCGACTGACGCTCGGACGATTTCCGACTGGTCATAGAAGAAGGCAAGCTTCATGTCGGGAGGCAGCTCCCGTTTCAGGTCGTTCAATTGCCTTTTGAGTGCGTTGGCGATATCCAGCGTGCTGCCGTCGGGCTGGCTCCGGACGTTAAGCAGGACCGCGTTTTCGCCGTCGGCCGTGACCACATTAAAGACCGGCTCCGGGCCTCGCCTGACTTTGGCGACATCCTTGACGCGGATAGGATGCCCAGAGGCGGACTTGATGATGAAATTCTCGATGTCCTGGATCGAGTGAAGGCGCCCGTCCACAACCGTCAAATAGAGGGTGTGGTTCTCCTCATGCATGCCGGCTGAGGCCACGAAATTATTGCTGTTCAAGGCGTCCGTGATATCGGAAAATGTGAGATTGGCCGCGCTCAACCGGATGGGATCGACGACGATGTGGTATTCGGGAGTTCGGCCGCCGACGATGTCCACGCGCGCGACACCGGGGATCCGCAGGAAACGCAACTTAAGATTATAGCGCGCCGTTTCCCAAAGCTCGGTGATGCTTCGCACATTGCTGATAAGGCTGACGCCGAGGATGGGAAAGGCGGAAAAGGTCAGCCGGAAGACCGTTGTCTCTGCCGTGGCGGGCAGAATGCTTCGGATTTGGGACAGGCGGCTGAGAACATAGAGCTCGGACTCGATCATTTTGACCTTCCAGGTGAAAAAAACGCTGATCTCCGCCGAGCCGCGTCCCGTGAACGAGCGGACCGTGACTGCGCCGCGAATATCTTTCATCGCCTCTTCGATGGGCCGTGTGATCGTGGCCATCATCTCGTTAGCGGGCATTATGCCGTTGTCCACGAGAATGACCACGCGCGGAAAGTTCGTCTGGGGAAAAACCGATGAAGAAATATGGAAGGCCGAATAGATCCCGGCCAGGCACAAAGCAATGCTGATGAAGGCGATGGACAGCGAATGACGTGTGGCGAACTTGCCTAGGGCTGAGCTTTTGTTCATGGGACTCACTTGATGATGTGGATTTTTGTCTCTCCGGGAACGGCATAGGCATCTTCGGTGACAATGACCATTCCCTCCTTCAATCCTTCTCCCTCAACTTCGACCAGGCCCGCCTCCCGTAGGCCGAACTTGACCGGTTTCCGAACAGCCCTATCTCCTTCGACGAGGACGAGGACACCTGTTTCCCCAGTCACGGAATCCGCCACCGCTGCGGCTTCGGGAACAGCCAAACAATCCGCGTGCTCATCGCCGACGATCCGGACGCTCAGGAATTGGCCCGGATGGAAACCGGAGGTTTTGGGAACCGAGATCCGGACCGGCACGGTATCGGTCTTGTTATCGACCTGACGGCCGATATAAACGACAACGCCATCCGCGGCGGTGCTGCCGCCTTCGAATTGCGCCGGCTGCCCGACCTTCAACATCGCCGCTTCCCGGCTGGGAACATCCACGGCCGCAACCAAGCGGTCGAGGTCGACGATCTTGGCCAGGATCGTGTTGAGTTCGACCGCCTCGCCTGGCTCGGAATTGATCCGGATGACTGTCCCGGCGAGAGGCGCTTCGATCCGGAGGAGGGCCAGATCGGTCTCGGCGGCCGCGAGTTCACTGCGGGCGGCATTGAGCTGCTGCTCCGCTTCCAAATAGTTTTTCTTGGACGTTCCCTCCACCGGGAGCAGTTTTTTCTGCCGCTCGAAATTCTCTTCGGCAAAGGCCAGGGCTTTCTTTGCTTTTTCAAGGGCGACATCGGCGACACGGCTGTCGAGACGGAAGAGGACCGCTCCCTTGGCGACCTTCTGGCCTTCGACGCAGACGACGTGAGCGACGATGCCGGCCACGGGCGAAGCCACTTCGGCGTCGGCGGGCGCCCGGCCGCTGCCCGCGGGTTCGGGCTCCAGAGTTCCATAGGCCGTGACGAAACGATGGAGAGTCGCTCGCGAGATTTTGCCGACATGGACGGCCATATCGGCGGGCGCTTCCGCACTTTCCTCGCCTCCCTTCGGGCCGACGATCTTCAACAGAACGAGGACGGCCACCGCGGCCGCCACCAGCAAGATCACCGATATCAAGGTCCGTCGTTTACTCATCTTTTCGCTCCTTCGAAGGCCCAACATCCCTTTGCGGCGTGACCAGAACCCATTCCGTCTTGTCCAGCGGGCTCTGCATGGCGTTCTCCAGCCGGCCGACGGCCTCCTGGGCCTTGACTGCGGCGTCCAGCCGGGCCAGCGCGCTCGAGGCGAGCTCGAGATGCTGGCCGAGATATTCAATCTTCGAGATCTCCCCGATCTGCCATCTTGTTTTGGCCGATTCAGCCTGCTTATTGAGGTTGGATAGAAGCTCCTCGGCCGTTTTGGAGTTTTGGACGGCCACGCGACACGCGGCGAGGGCGGCATCGAGATCCTCGAGCACTCTGGCCTGAAGGGCCAAAAAGCGGGCGGCGCATTCCGTGCGCCGGGCTTCGGCTTCAGCGATGGGGCCTTTATTCCGGCTGAGGAGGGGCAAGATCAAAGACAAGCCCAAGGTCCATTTAATGTCGGTTTGGTCAAGCTGCCAGTCAGGGCCGATATTGAGATCGGGATACTGTTTGGCGATCTCCAACCGTAAAGCGGCCTGGCTGGCCGCATATTCGGACAGCGCGCCGAGGATATCCGAGCGGTTGAGCAAGGCTTTGCGGCGGACATCACCCGCGGGAATGTCGGAAGGCGGACGTTCGAAGGCGTCGAATGAAATCCGAACGCCGTCGAGGGCGCCGGCCGGAACTCCCAGCGCCTAGGCCAAATGGATGCGGGCTTCGATTTTTTTCTGGAAAACCTCAAGCGTTGCCAGACGGCTATGGTCGAGGGCGATCCGCGCCTGAGTGACGTCAGCGGCGGAAACTTCGCCGACGCCGTACTCAAGCTCGAGCAGCCGGACGTTTTCGGCCTGAAAATCCTGTTGTTTCACGAGAAGCGACTCCGTTTCTTGGGCCGAATAAAGATCAAGAAGGGTACGGCGCAGGCGGCTTCGGATATCCCAGGCGACCGAAAGGATGTTCCAGCGCGCTGCCTCGGCGAGGTCTTTGGCTTGTGATATCCGGATGCCGCGCTTGCCCGCGGTCTCGATCGGGATTTCCAAAGCGATCTCCGGGATCCAGGGAGTGACTTCGCCGACAGGCGTCGTGCTGTTATAGCCGAGCATGGGAGCAAGGACGGGGTTCGGCCGCTCGCCCGCTGTGATCCGGCCCGCCCGGGCGGCTCCCCATTGGGCGCGGGCGACGTCCAAGTCGGGATGATAATAGAAGGCCGCCAACGTGAGCGATTTGAGGCCCCAAGACTCCGGCGGCCATTCTTTGACGGCCTGGACGGCCAGAAGATGATTCTTGAGCTCCGGCGTGTCCAGCCGGCGCGCTTCAAAGTCTTCTAAAGTCCGCTCGGCCGAAATCGGTTGGGGATGATATCGGACGCATCCCCAGAAAAAAGAAACGACGAGGCCCAGGCACGCGATTTTTAAATAGCGAAAAGTCATGCCTTTTTCCTTTACGACAGAGACATTGACAAAAATGAATCCCCCCTCCCCTCTTTGAATCGAGAGTCGGAGGATATCTCTCAAAGAAATACGGGACACATACCGAATCAAGAGATTCTAATGTAACCGCATTAGGTCATCGCGAGGAGCGAAGCGACATGGCGATCCGACCCGAAGGGTCATCCTGAGCGAAGCGAAGGATCTCATACATCCTGCCCGAGGTTAAATGAGATCCCTCGAAAGACTCGGGACGACTCTTCGAGTCGGATTGCCACGCTCCCTTCAGTCGCTCGCAACGACTATATAACAATAATTTACGCGTTTGTATTAGTCTGTGTCCCCGCCTTATCACTGGAGCTTGATCGTCTTGCCGGCCGTGCCGCCCTTGACGGAATCGTATATGATCGTCACCTCCCCTGAGCCTCTGACCAGGTACATGATCGTCCGGGCTGTCTTGCCGGGCATTCCGTTGCGGAGCATGATCCGCTTCAGGTTCTTCTGGTCGATGAAAGCCGTGACGCTCGGCTTAATCTTATACAGCTCTTTGTTATCGATCCAGCTCGCGGAAATGACTTCGACGTTCTTGCCTTCGAGGGTCAGCAGGTCGGGGCGGACGATGTTGTTCTGGGCCACGCGTTCCAAAATCGTCGGAGTGACCTTGGGATTCGAGACATCGACCATAATCCGGTAAACGTCCCCGCTGACTTTATCCGCCGTCGCCTCGCCCATCTTGATCAGCGGCAGTTCAGAAGCCTGGTAAAGCGTGAAGGCCATGTTCCGGTGGCAGAGCTCTTCGTTCATGAACCGCGGCGGAACGCGGCTCGTGAATTTTTTCCAGGAGCCGCCGATCTCGATGTCGCCGTATTCGGGATGCTTGAACGGTTTCCACTCGACGAACTGGTCGCCGAATTCGAGCTTATCGTCGAAGAAAAAGCGCGATTTCTGGGGGGCGATGGGGCTGTTCGGATCTTTTTGCTGTTCTTTCAACTCGGGGCTGGTGAAATACTGCTCGCCGCTCCACAGTTCGTTGGAGAAGGAGAGGATGCCCATGCCGTCATTGGTCCAGTCGATAAATCCTCCATGAACCGTGTAAAGCCCGCTCCAGATGATGATATACCGATAGAAGGGGAGGATCCGCTCGCCGTTCCGTCCAAGCTCGTCATAGGCCCGGATGTCGCTCGTGGGATACTCGCCCACGGCCTCCGCGCCTGGACCTCGCAGGATCATGCCGCCGTTGTTGTGATAGGACTGAACGCCGGCGATATTGGGATGGGCGAAAATGAAATCCACCTCCGCCCGGGCTTCTGGGAGCTGGGTCGGAAAATCCATGGCGCCGCTCTGGATGTAGTTCGGCTGCCAGTCGAAAGGATAGTTCCGGTTGCCGTCGTATCCGCCGGCATCGTCTTCGTTGACGCGGCCGTCCTTGTCGTTGTCGATGCCTTCCTGGCCGAGGAGGAGATAGTCTCCCGTCTGGCCGAAGGGAACAGGCTCCAGCATCCGCGGGTCGACGCTGCTCGGCCTGTGAGTCCCTTTCCCGGGCACGTATTTTCGCATCTGCTCAATGATCCCGTTGCCGTTCAGGTCGTCCGGGCCGTCCTCATCGAACAGCCCGTCGTTATCGTCGTCCACGGGGACGTGTCCGGAGCGGGCGCTGCCGCCCGGGCTCTCGAAGAAATATTGACGGCCGTCCGGGTTGATCGTCGGGATGATATAGAAGACGCGCTCGTTCACGAGCTTGGTGATGTCGTCGAGCCGGCCGTAATTCTCCATGAGATACCAGACCGTGTAGAGGCAGATCTCGCCGCCCTGGATTTCATTGCCGTGGACGTTGGCTTCGATCAGCATGGCCGCTTTGCTCAATTCGGGGCCGGTCTCGGGATTGTTGATGGTGGCGACGATGATGTCGCGGCCGTCATAGCTCTTGCCGATCGAACTGACTTTGACGAATTTCGGCCAGGCCTGTTCCAGGCGCCGCATGTCGGCATAGAGCTCGTTCGTATCGTGCCAGCGGTCGAAGTCGAGCTTGACCTTGAACTGGGGATCTGAGGCGATTTTCTGCGTGATTCCCCTTTGGGGGACTAGGGCCAAGAGCGCGAATAAAACGAGGAGGTATTTCGCGTATTGAACCGTTGTCTTCATGGTTCTCTTTTTTTTAATGATGTTCATGATCGGCCTCCTCACTTCAAAACCACGGATTGTTTGTCTGTGCCGCCTTTCTGCGACACGACCTTGAGCTCAACATGATCGCCGGATTTGGCTTTGATCAACCATTCGAATTTCGTCCGTCCGCCGGAACCGGCCAGGGTCTGGATGAAATTCGTTTTCTGGTTTCCGGAAATGATGGATTCCGGCGCGACTTGGAGCTGGACCATGGTCGGCTTGACGGCGCGCGCCGTGACCGCATGGGCCAGGCTCGTCGGCAGAAAACCCGTGTTCTCGACCTCGGCCTTGATCCGGAAAAGGCCGCCGCCGTGGTTCGTCGCTTCGAGCTTGGCGATGGCGATCTTCGGGAAAAGCGACGATAGGTACAGGGCGAATTCGGCGTGGGATTTTCCGAGCTCCGCAATCTTGGCCGCAGGGGGGTTCGTGACGAGGTACGGCTTGAATCCGCCGACTTCGACCTCGCCGAAATCAGGATGTTTGACCTTCGTCCAGGCCGCGAAGCCGTCGAGCTTTTCCTTGTCCAGCCACTGCAAAACTTGGCGGTCGATCGCCTGGGCCTGATCCGAACCCGCGGCGGCCTCGGCGCCGCCCATTCCCAAGGACATTCCGCTCCGGCCGGCCTGGCCTCCCCTCTGGCCCGCCATCGCCGCGAATTGGCCCTGCATTTGGGCGGCCTGCGCTTGCCCTCCGGCAGGCGGCTGTTGGCCCTGCATCCCGGCCAGGCCGGGCATTCCCTGCCCGCGCGGCGCTTCAGGAAGTCCCCAGCCGGGCGTCGAGAACGACGGCACCGCAAACTGGAAATAGCCAACCTGGAAGAACGCGCCTTCGGGCTTGACGACCACAGGCTGCTGCCGGATTCCCGTCAGCTCGATGTATTTGGCGCTTATTGTCCGGAAATAATCGGTATCGGCCGTGTTGACGGTCGTCGCGGCTGCGCGGGCCGGCATCTGCGCTCGGGCGCTCGTCGGCTGCTGTGTCCCACCCGCCTGTCCGCGGCCGCCTCCCATGAACTCGCGCATCATTTCCTCGGTGATGATGAATTCGCCGCCGCCGCCCCGGCCTCCGAAACCCCGGCCGGCTGCGCCCGTCGTCATCATTCCAACCTTGTTGGCCCCGGCGATGGTCGCGTTGGCGAATTCCACGAGGTCGAGCTGCTTGGCCATGCCCGGCCGGCCGCCGCTCGTCGGCGCGACGATCAAATTATCGCTTTCGCCGAATGTCAGAATGGCGGCCACATTTCGATGGGTGATCATCCATTCCAAGACGGAGCGCGTCTCGATCTCGCTGACCATGTACCGGCCGGCTTCGGGCTTGGAATAGGGATATTCATGCATGAAGTTCCGGTTGATGTTGACGCCGCCCGGCCCGTCTTCATTGATGAAACCGTCGCCGTCATTATCGATGCCTTCCCCATAGAGCGAATACTCGCCCTTTTCGCCCTTCTTGGGATCGGCCTTCTTCATCAGCCGCGGCTCTTCGGGGTCGATCATATAGGTTCCGCTCGGATCTTTAACACGGATGATCGTTATAAAACCGTCCTTGTTGAGGTCTTCGGGGCCGTCTTCGTCGGCGCGGCCGTCGTTGTCATCGTCATACGGCTTGCTGTTCGTCCGCCGCGCCCACTTGGCCGGCGCCCACATGAACTCCGCCGCATCGGGATTCACCCGGGGAATGACATAGATGACGGAGTTATCAAGACGCTGCTTGACGGCGGCGTTGGACGCATAGTTCTTGAGGAGATAGTCAGTGATGAAAACCGCAAGCTCACTGCCGATGAGATGGTCGCCCTCGAAATTGGCGGCAATGAGAAGGCCGGGCCGCTCGCCGACAGGAACGCCGACGGGATTGGCGATCTCGAGAGCCCAGATATCGCGCTTCTCGAGCGTCTTGCCGATGGACTCCAGCTTGACCAGATTCTTATGGACATTGGCCAGGTTCTGGACGATCGCCGTCATTTCGGCGTAGTTGTGATATTTCGAGAAATCCTGGGCCAGGCCCGCCGCGCTCGCCAACAGCACGGCGACAACAGCCAACCAGGTTATCCTGACACTTCTCCCGAGCAGTCTTTTGAGCTTCTCTTTCATCCGGCCTCCTTTAAAAAATGGATTAATTTTCTTTACTTAAACAATGGATCCGGGCTGACCGTAAATTTTTTTGTTTCGACGTCCTTTCCGTCCACGTTCAAGGTGACCTTGTAAATCCCGGGATCCACTTGGGCTCCGCCTTGGCCTCCACGTCCGCCCCCGGCGAAGCCTGCCGTCTGGCCTTGCTGCCCGGCAGCCGTCTGTCTATTCAGGCCCCAGGACAATTTCTGCAATCCTTTTTTTCCGCTGCCCGTCATTTCCTGGATGAGATTGCCCTCCAGGTCTTTGATCGTCAGCTTCGCGGATTTCGCTTCCGCCTTTAAATAATAATAAATATTCGCGCCGATTGGCGGATTATCGACCTTGGCGAATTCGCCCAGAGTTTCACCGCGCCGTTCGAACCGGTTCCAGCGGATCGTGTTTTCGACGTCAAAAAGGTAAGCGTCCTTCTGGAATGTCTCAGTCTTGAACTCCTTGATCGGCCCGATGTCGGCAATATAAATGCCCCGGCCGTAGGTGCCGATGACGAGGTCCCGGTCCCGTTTCTGGACGGCCAGGTCGCGGATGATGACGTTGGGCGCCGAGCTCGAGAAATTCGTCCAGGTCTTGCCCTTATCGATCGTCACATAGACTCCGTAATCCGTTCCCAGATAGAGGACATTCGTGTTATCCGGGTCTTCCTCGATGTCGTAAATCGGGTTGTTCATGTTCCCGGAGATGTCCTCCCAGGTCTTGCCCAAATCGCGGGTGACGAACAGATAGGTCTTGTCCTCGTTGTGGGTCCGGTATCCGTTGAAGGCCACGAAGCAGGTTTTTTCGTCGAATTGGGACGGGAGAACCCTTTTGACCCAGCGGTCATAGGGGATGAGTGCGCCTTTAATATCTTTCTTAGGCTTGCCTGTGGCATCATAAAATTGATTGGTGATATTCGCCCAGGTCACGCCGCCGTCGGGCGACATTTGGACATTGCCGTCGTCTGTTCCGGCCCAATAGAGGCCTGGTTTTTTCGGCGATTCGGCGAAGGTGTAGATCGTCGCGTACTGGAGGTTTGTTTTTTTGGAGAGATCGATCCTCTCCTTGTTGGCCTTGGTCAGGTCGGGGCTGATGGTGACGAACGTCCCGCGCTCGCCCCGGCTCAGGGAGCGGTGGACAAACTGGGAGCAGATGTAGACGATACCGGGATTGTGGGGCGAAAGGACGATGGGCGCGTTCCACTGATACCTCTGGGCGGGCACGCCGGCCGCAATTTCTTCGGGCGTCGTGCGCTTCGTTAGAGAAATGGTCTCCCCGGTCTTAAGATTTTTTCGGCTCGAGCCGCCGAACTGACTCTCGTAGTAGACGTATTCGGAATTCCACCAGTCTCTGACCGCATAGAATCCATCGCCCGTGGGCAGGTACGTCCAATCGGCGCCGTAAACGCCGTAGCTGTTCCGGGTCTGGGACGGGCCCAGCCAGCAGCCGTTGTCCTGGGTTCCGCCCATGATATTGTAGGGCTGCTCGTTGTCGCAGGAGACGTCATAGAACTGCTGGGCGCTGATCGTGGCTTTTTGGCTCCAGTGTTTTCCGGCGTCCCAGGACTCTGAAAGGCCGCCGTCATTGGCGCTCAGGATATGGTTGGGATTGAGCGGGTCCATCCAGACGCCGCGGTGGTCGACGTGCGTTTTGAAATTCCCGTCCCATCCGGAGACCTGGAAGGTCTTGCCGCCGTCGCGGGAGATTGTAACGTTGGTATCGCCGCACATGAGAACCTGGTCGTTCGTCTGGTCGACGATGATCCGGCCGTAATAGCCGCCTTCGGTCTGATTGACCTGGGCGCTTCCGCCGGTGGTTTTGTATTCGGTCATCTTCTTCCAGCTCTCGCCCTGGTCGTCCGTACGGTAAATGACGCCCGACCTCTTGACCGGCTGCAGGATGGCGAGCGCATCGGCATAGAGAATCTCGAGGACGTGGCGATTGATGATCTGGGCCCGGCCCTTGGCCTCGCTGGAGTCCGGCTTCGGCGCTTCCTTTTTCACGAGCTTCTCAACCTCGTCGATCGAAGCGACGATGTCCTTGTTCTTGGCATAAACCTTCCGGGCCGCCTGATCGAGCTTGGCGGCATCGACGCCGGTCTTTGTCAGGAAGTCCTTGTCCTGGACGAACTCGTTGAGCTTTTTGACAAGGTCAGCTTCGTTTTCGACCTTCGGCAGCGTGAACTTGGGCGCCAGCTTGGCAATCTCCGGGTTGATCTTGTAAGTCTTGAACTTGGCGAACGTAAAATCCTCCTTGAAAAGACCGGCCTGACCGCCGCCGCCGCCGCCAAATCCGCCTCCCCCCCGGAAGTTCGCGACGCCGTCGCGCTCGGCCAGGCCGAGATTGACTTCCTCGTCAAGCCGGGCGTAGATGATATTCGGATTCTTTTCGTAAAGGGCCAGGCCGGCGCGGCCCAGGTCGACGTCGAGGGGAAGACCGGTGGTCAGCTTCTTCCAGGTTTTGCCGCCGTCCGTCGTTTTATAAAGATTGTTGCCGGGCTGCCGGTCGATATACGTCCAGGTCCGCCGGAAGGTCTTGTAGGCCGCGGCGATGACGACATCCGAATTGCGCGGGTCGATGACGAGATCGGCAACGCCCCGGTCTTTGACAGGGAAAACGTTCGTCCAGGTCTTGCCCCCGTCCGTACTCTTGTAGAGGCCGCGCTCGCAGTCCATCTCGTTATCGTAAAGCTTGCCTTCGGCCGCGACATAGACGATGTCGGGATTCTTGAAATCAACCGCGACCTTGGGGATGAAATAGCTCTTGGTCAGGCCGATATTCGTCCACGTTTTGCCGGCATCCGTGGATTTCCACATCCCGTTGCCGTGGGCGCTGGAGCGGGCATGCATCGGCTCGCCCGTGCCCAGATAGAGGATGTTTTGGCTGGACGGAGCGATGGCCATATAACCCATGCTCATGTTGCCGTATTTGTCAAAGAGCGGCTCGAAATGAATGCCGCCGTCTTCGGTCTTCCACAGGCCGCCCGAGGCCGTCAAAGCATAATAGGTCTGACTCTGGCCTCGCGGCACGGCGAATTCGGTGATCCGGCCCGAGAACGTCACCGGGCCAACCCACCGCCAGGAGAGCTGGTTGAAATCGTCCAAGGTGACCGGGCTCGTCTGTCCTTGAGCGTGGCTCACCAAGGACACGCCCAGAAGCCAAACGACCGCCATAATGAAGCCGATGAATGGCTTCCTCGCTGCTTTAAACATGACTCCTCCTCCTCCTAAAATTTTTATCATTCTCCCTCTTCCCTCCCGGGAGAGGAAATGTTTAAGATTCGCTTAAAGGGAACGAATTGGATCGACGATTTATCTTTTAATCACCTCCGTCCCCGACCGCAGGCTGCTGATATAGATCTTCGGCTCTCGGCCGAATTGGTCCTTATAGGCTTTCGTTGCTTCTTCCTGCAACGCCTCCACCGCCGTTTCTTCCACGAGGTTGATCGTGCAGCCGCCGAATCCGGCGCCCATCAGCCGCGCGCCCAGGACGCCCTTAACCTTGCGGGCGGCCTCGACGAGCACATCGAGCTCGCGGCAGCTCACTCCGTAATCATCGCGGAGGCCGTCATGAGAGTCGTTCATGCGGCGGCCAAACGCCGCAAAATCATTCTTCTCCAGGTCGGCGCAGGCCTCCTCGACCCGCCGGTTTTCGCGGACGACATAATCGCATCTTTTATAAATGAGGGGGACAAATTCGCGCCTGCGGGACTCGAGCAGTTCGAGCGGCACGTCGCGGAGGCTTTTGATCGAGGCCTGGCCCCTGGACAGAAGCTTCACCCCGGCTTCGCATTGCTGCCGGCGAATGTTGTACTCGGAGGAAGCCAGCTCCCGCTTGACCAGAGTGTCGCAGAGAACGAGACGCAGGTCTTCCCTCTCGAAGGGATAGTATTTGTATTCCAGGCTCCGGCAATCGAGCTTGAGGACGGACTTCGGCCGGCCGAAAATATTGATGAACTGGTCCATGATTCCGCAGCGCACACCGACGAACTCGTTCTCGGCTTTTTGGGCCAGCTTGACGAGGCGAAGGGGATTCAATCCCAGGCTGAAAATTTCATTGAGGGCGAAGGCCAGGCCCGCTTCAATGGCCGCCGAAGACGACATGCCCGAGCCGATGGGAATATCGCCGCCGAAGACACAGTTGAAGCCGAGAACGATGCAACCCGCTTTCTGCAATTGATCGATGACGCCCAGGAGGTAGTTCGGCCAGCGTTTATCGCTGGGGGCCAAGTCGCCCAGGCTGAATTCGTGGCCCTGGTCCAGGTCGTGAGCGAAAAGACTCCCTTCCGCGCCTCCTCTGGGAGCGACGGCAAAATAGATGGCTTTATCGACCGCGGCCGGAAGGACGAAGCCCTCGTTGTAGTCCGTATGTTCGCCGATGAGATTGACCCGTCCCGGAGACCTGACGAGCAAGGGCTCCTCGTTGAAGAGCTTCTTGAACCTCTCCTCGACTTTATGGACCAGCTCGCTCTCGGAATCCGGAAAGCTCTTTTTATTCGACTGTGGCATTTTTGTTCGTCAGGACGAAGATCAAGCCGAAGATGACCATCAGGCCGCCCCACCAAACGCTCGGATGGAGGCGGGCGAGCACGGTTTTGGACTCCACGCGGGCGATCAGGTCATAGATGCCCGTGACCAAAATCAGGCCGCCCATGACCAACAAGACCAGTCCCACAAAAAACCAAATAGGTTTCATCTTTTTGACGTTCTCGGCCACAGCTTTCTTCCCTCCTTACCAGAAAAAGATGTTCAACAGGGCGAAAACGATCAGGGACAGGACCGCCAAGAAGGCCGGTTTTTTGTAC
>Ga0315282_10001543_pt1 | contig 43119 bp, 26 predicted proteins | sample YL17G07_20_MG_FD_203693 | JGI IMG/M metagenome (GOLD analysis project Ga0315282, IMG submission 203693) | Sediment microbial communities from Yellowstone Lake, YNP, Wyoming, USA - YL17G07_20 | ecosystem: Environmental > Aquatic > Freshwater > Lake > Sediment | place: USA: Wyoming | collected... | reverse complement strand
TCCGCACTCCCAGAGCATGCCAGATATTCCTCCGCTTCGGCAACCCGGTTGCCTTCGCTCCGGGCGGCCATTCATCCCCGGGCCTAAAGGCCCGGGGAATTCTGGCCGGTCTTTAAAATCATCGCTTCAACTCAGCAAAAGGCCCAGCGGGACGGCCCAGAGGCGATCAGCTAGACGGCCCACCGCCGTCCCGTTATGGGCAAGGACGGCCGCGCGGCAATTGGGGGTTTGGCTCAGAAACGCCCTGAGCCCCCTGATGTCTCCTTCACCCCAGCGCGATGACATCTTCACTTCGATTGCCACGACATTCCTCCCCACTTCCAGGACGAAATCCACCTCGTGCCGGCCCTGCACGTTCCAGTAGGCGAGTTCCGCCTCCTCCCAATGGGCCGCGACCAGCGCGGAAAGCTGTTGGGCGGCCCAGGTTTCGAACATCGCACCCGCCAGCGGACTCTCCCCGGCTGTCGCGGAACGATCCAGGCCCGTGAGATGGCAGGCCAGACCAGAGTCCGCGATATAGAACTTCGGCATCTTGATAAGGCGGCTCGCCCGGTTCGCCAGCGAAGGCCCAATCGTCCGGGCCACGTATGAAGTCTCCAGAAGGTTAAGGTACCGGGACACCGTCATCACATTGAGCCTGGCATCGCGGGCAAGTTCACTCACCCTCAGCAACTGCCCCGAGCGCAGGGCGGCCAGGCGGATGACCCGCCTGAAGTCGATAAGGTCCGCCACGTTGCTCAAGTCCCGCAGGTCGCGCTCCAAGTAGGTCTGGATGTAGCCGGCGAACCAGCGCGCGGGATTTCTTGCCAGCTCCAGCCTTGCCATGGGAAGGCCGCCCAGCATCACGTCCCTCCACGACACCTGACGCCGGCTCGCGCCTTCCCCGGGGGGCCGGCCGGCGTCGAATAATGACTTGAGATACGGCGTGCGGGAGGGGCGCCGGCCCGCCTCTCGCAATGAAAACGGGTGCAGTTCGTAGTAGATCGCCCGGCCCGCGAGGCTTTCGGTAATCCGGCGAAGCAGTGCGAAGTTGGCCGACCCGGAAAGCAGGAACCTTCCGGGGTGGCGGCGCTCATCCACGGACCGCTTGATGGCCAACAGAAGATCGGGACACCTCTGTGCCTCGTCAATAGTCATGGGTGCCTCCCCCCGGATGAACCCCGAAGGGTCGCCTCGCGCCAGGTCAAGGGTCCCCAAATCGTCCATGGAGACATAACGGCGGTGCCTGAAGGGCGGATGGCGCTGGAGGAGGGTGCTCTTCCCCGCCTGCCGCATGCCGGTCAGTACGACGACCGGCATGTCCTTCAGGGCCTTCTCCAGGACACCGGCCATCTCGCGGGGGCGATATGCTGTCATGGTTTAACAGATGATAGCATGTCTAAGACAGTCACTTCAAGTACATCCGGATGAACGACCGGGTGCCTTCCGGCCCGGCCTGACCTCCAGCCGCCCCGGCGGCTTCCACTCTTGCTGGCCTTCGAGGAAGTAGCTCATTTCCTTCTAATCTGGGACAAATGGATAGCCAGAGCGCGTTGTTCATCAGTTGAAATCGGCTCCGGAAATCCAAGTCGGTTGATGCGGCATCCTGACGCCGAGCTCGCTCTATCCAAGAGTTCCTTAGGCCCCGGCGCTTCTGCGAGGAAATCCGTCCGTACCACCCTGACAAAACCTTCACCGCCACCATCTTCCCCGTCCTCACCTGCCAGGCCTTCCAGACCTGGGCGTATGCGCCCTGACCGATGGGCGCTGTCAGGACGTATCCGGGCACCTTGGGTGCCTTCGCGTTCTGCTCCATGTCCTTCGGAAGCGAAAGGTCATGAGACTCCGCCAGCTCCTCCTCGGTCTGGCGAAGGGTGCGGTCTATTTCAGAGGGGTCGTCAGAAATCATCGCGTCCCCCCCCGCAACCTTCCGATAAGCGCATCAGCTTCCTTTTCAGATAGAGGCGCCACAAATCCCAGGCGATTGACCCTGGAGCGCGTTGCGGCCATAACCTGGCGTCGCAGATCCTCCGCTTTTGGGCTGTCAGCAAGATTGTCCGTTCGCCAGGCCTCAATGAAGGCAAGCCCTTGACCGATCATGATTGCAACAGGTAAAGGCAGCAATGATGCCGCGCCAAGCGCGTTTGCACGTGCCCCCGCTGATGGCCGGATTACGTTGATCTCAGCCCAGTAGAGCGCCGCGCCTCCAAAATCCCCCAGTTGAGTCAAATGCTCCGCGCTGATTTGGAGCGATCGCAAGAAGTCCGTGCGGCGGGCCGCTTGGGCGCGAAACCAATAAACGGAGAAAACCAACACCGCCACACCAATCACCAATAGTACCCGAATGTTACGCTTGAAATACTTCCGAAGTCGATACCATCGCCGATGCTCAAGCGGCGTTACTGGTCTTTTTTCTTTTCGAGCGCCCAGGTCCGTTAAAATAGCCCCTGTGGAACCGTAGCGGCGCGCTGGCTCCACCTCCAAACACTTCCCCACAATGGCCGCCAGGTCCTCGTCAACCTTCCCTTTCGTCTCCGCAACCAGCGATGGAGCGGCGGCCTTCTGCGTGAGTTCCTGATATATCTTGAGCCGCTCCTCCAGTGAGGGCGAAGACTCCAACCTGGCCTGCATCGTGTCCCCGTGCGGCGCCCTGCCCGTGAGAAGCGCATATGCCGTGGCACCAAGAGCGTATATGTCCCAACGAACGTCCGGCTGGACCATCTCGCCCTCCCTGGGGAGGGTCGCCTGCTCCGGAGCCATGTAGAAAAGGGTGCCAAGGGCACCGGAGGAATCAGTCAAGGCACGGGCCTGCCCGAAGTCCACCACCCGGGCGTGCCCGCTTTCGTCCTCCAAAACGTTCGCCGGCTTGAGGTCGCAGTGGATGACGCCCTTGGCGTGCACATACGCCAGCGCCGAGGCTATCTCCTCCATCCACTGGACCGCCTTCTTAACCTCCACCGGCTTCTCCGGATTCACGTGCTTCTCCAGCGAACCAGCCTCCATGAGTTCCATGACGTAGTAGGGAACTTCCCCGCCCAAGTCGGCATCCAGCAACGACACGACATTGGGATGCTTGTCCAGCCTGACTATCCTCTCCACCTCACGCTGGAGGTTCAGCCAGTTCGCCCCACCGGACTGCGAGAACACCTTCACGGCCACCATCTTCCCCGTCCTCACCTGCCAGGCTTTCCAGACCTGCGCGTAGGCCCCCTGGCCGATGGGCGCGGTCAGGACATAGCCGGGCACCTTGGGAGCCTTAGCGTGCTGTTCTACGTCCTTGGGGAGCGACAAATCACGTGATATCGCCAAGGCCTCGTCGGTCTGGCGCAGCGTTCTTTCAAGTTCCGATGAATCCCCCATTCCCATATTCCCGTGTTTTTCCATGGTATAGCCTCAGGGGTTCGAAGGCAATAAGTTCGGGAATGCAGTGAAATCGTGGCCGACTTTCAACCCAACGGACGGCAAAAAAAAGAAGCTAGGTCAGCCCGGCCGGCGCTCCAACCTTTTCCGCCAGCTCCATTCCTTCCCGTTCGCTCCCGCACCAGGTCGTGATGAGGACCCCCCGCGAATCCAGCCGCTTCAGCAATGGCACCACCTCGCCCGCCTCCACACTCTGCATCACCAGCCGCTTCCCCGCCTTCTGGATGCGCTCGTAGAGCGGCTGCCACTTGGGATCGGCGTTCTGTTTTTCACCGGCACCCGGCACCCACTGGAGCCCGCCCAGTTCCGGGATGGAAAGGAGCATGTCGAGGTGCGGTATCTGCCCCGGTCCGTCCCAGTGGTAGATGGAATGGTCGAGCCCCTGGCACTGCTCGACGAGGACGGGCAGGACCAGCTCCTCGAACATGGCCGGCGAAAGCATGGCCGCGAAGTCGCTTTGCAGGGGATACCAGCGGCCCGGAGCCCACAACCCCATCCAGGCGGACGAGCCGTATTGGCCTGAATACTCGATGACCTCGGACAACTCGTCAAAGGCGGCCTGCCAGATTGGGACCAGCCGCATGGAGGCCTCCAGGACCGCCCGGGGGTCATTGAGGCAATCCTCCAGCAGCTGCTCGGTCGTCCGCAGGGAAGCCAGTATGTCATGGATGCCGCCGAGGTCGGACATCCCGACGACGAAACGCCCCTTGCCCCGGGCCGCTGCGTCCCGCGCCGCCTTGATGGTCCGCACGAACCATGGCGAGTCGTGCTCGACCTTGAGCTTCATTATTTCCCTCCACGGCATTGGCTCGGCCAGCTCAAACCAGGTCGTATTGCCCATGAATTTCAGGTGCCCGGTCAGGTAAGCCGCCAGCGCCCCCGGCCCCTGGTTCAGCCAGAACAGCGGGAAGGAATCCCCCAGGAACCTTTGCCCGGCAAGGTGGGCGTCCCACATCTCGAAGAACTCATTCATTCCCCTTGCCTTCCCGTCCGCTTCGGCAACCTGCCATTGCATATACCACCACCACGCGTCATCGCCAGTCCGCCACACGGGCCGCGGAATGGCGGGAGCCGATGGCGCGGGGCATCCAATCTGCACGAGCGGCCCCTTCATCTCCGAACCCCACCAGGCCTCGAACCGGTCCTGCGCCTTTTCCCAATCCGGCTTGTATTTCAGGTCCATGCCCTATCTCGCGATTTGGGGAGACACCTCCCTCTCCCGCAAAGCGGGAGAGGGAGTCATTGGCAAAAAGGGTGAGGGAACCAGAGCCCAAGGTGATAATCTGCAACCCCTGGACTCGGCTACCCTCACCCCATGGATATTCACTATCAACATACCCCTCTCCCCTTCGGGGAGAGGGGTACGGAGCGGATTCCCGCAAATGTCTTTCACGGAACCTTCGGCGGGACGGAACGGGGACCGGGCTGGCCCATCGCCTGCGCCCGGCGCTTATCATCGATGCGGAAAAGCTCCATGGCGTTTTCGCGGAGCCAGCGGCGCGCGTATATCTTGGCGTCCGTCTTCGTGAGCCGCCCGTCCTTCACCGCCTCGGAGAGGACGAGCGCGATGCCGTCGCGGGCGATGCGCTGGTGGCCGTAAACGACGTCGGCGTAGCCGTAGTCGCCGCCAAAGCCCAGCACCTTGTTCGACGACAGCGCCCCCAGGCACTGCCGGGCGCAGTCCAGTGACGCCTCCGGGTCGATTATCCAGGCCCAGCAAAAGTCCACGAAGACGTTCGTGTAGTGCTTGGACAGCCCCACGAGGTCGCTCCACTCGGGATAGGAAAGGTGCATGGGGCAGAAACGCGCCTCCGGGTATTGCCGGAACAGCGGCACCAGGTCCTTCACCTGGAACTGCGCCATGTCCATGTATCCGTTTCCGCCAAAATAACCGGTGTGAATCTTTATGGGGAGGCCGTAGTCAATGGCCCGCTTTATGCAGTAATGGAACATGAAATCCTGGGCTACCCTCCGCTCGGCCGGGGCCACTTCCTCCTTGCGCAGGGCCCACTTCTCGAATATGGGCGCGGCCCTCTCCTCGGGAACGTCCTCGAAGCGGAGCGGTCGCCAGTAGGCGCAGACGTTCTTGATGGCCACCGCCTGCCTGCCCCACCGGGCGAAGTACCAGTCGATGATGCGCTTCCAGTCCGCCAGCGACGAACACGACAGCCCGGTGAACCTTTCGTATCCGGACATGTCCAGCGCGTCGGCGCAGAAATCCGACACCGATATGTCGAACAGGAAGAGGCTGGGATTCTTCGTCCGCCGGGCGAGGTCGCCCGGGTCGCTGGCGTTCACCAGGCACGCCTCGATGTTGCACTTCGTACGGAGAATCCACTTGTTCACCCCCGGCTTGTTGCGCGCCGCGACGGCGGCCAGCAGGGGAGCGATGGTTTCGTCGCGCAGGTCGTCAATGCCGTAGAGCTCCTTGATGGACAGGCGCACCGCGGTGGAAAAACCGGTGTTCCGGGCGGCAGGCCAGCATTTCCTGATGAGCTTCCATTGCTCTATGGGGTCGATGGTGGCGAAGAACTTCCCCTGCGCGTCGGCGGACAGCCCCGCGGTTACCACGTCGCTGAAGGTGTAATACATGAAGAACCGGGTCAGGTCGTTGGGCTGCTTGAGCCGCACCTCCTCCTCGTCGAGGTGCTCGTGGACGTCCACGATGCGGATGCGCTCCACCTCGTCCCGCACCGTGGAGTCCAGGACGCGCGGGTTCAACCACAAAACGGGCTTTGCAGACTTGGCCGGATGGGATGGGCGCGGATGACGCGCCGCCTGCTTGCGCGCAGGACGCTTCCGGGCGGGACTCATGGCTCCCCCATCCGGGCGGCTTTCCTTCGCTCTTCTATCCTGAACATCTCCATGGCATTATCCCTCAGCCAAGCCCGGGCGATTTGCCGGGCATCGTCCCGGGTGAGCCGGCCTTCGTGCATCAATTGGGTGAGCGCCAACCCGATGCCATCCCGGGCCATCCGCGCGTGGCCGAAGGCGTAGTCGGGGAAACCCGTGTCGCCTCCGAACCCAAAAACCTTGTTCAGGGGGATGGCCCCCACGCACTGGCGGACGAACTTCAGCGTTGCCGCCGTGTCCAGTAGCCAGGCCCAGCATAAGTCCACCCAGACGTTGGCGTAATGCTTGGCCAGCGCCACCACGTCGCGGTGCTCCGGGTAACCGATGTGGAACAGGTCGAACCGGGTCCGCGGGTACCTGCGGAACAGCCGCGCCAAATCCTTGGGCTGGAACCAGGACGGGTCGGAGTAGTTGTTCCACGCGTGGTATCCGGTGTGGATTTTGACCGGAAGGTCCAGGTCAGTCGCCCGGCGTATGCAGTGGTGGAAAGTCCAGTCCTGCACCGCGCGGCGTTCGGCGGGCGTCACCTCCTCCTTACGCAACAGCCATTTCTCGAAGAGCGGGGCGGCCTCCTCCTCCTTTACATTCTCGAACTTGAGCGTCCGCCAGTAGGCGCACTGGTTCTTGATGGCGGTCGCCCTCGAACCCCACCTCTCGAACTGCCGGTCGATTATCCGCTTCCAGTCAGAGAGCCCGGAGCAGGAAATGCCCGCCGCCTTCTCGTAGGGCTCCAGCTTGAGGTCGTCCGCCAAAAGCGGGGCCACCGAAATGTCGTAGAGCAGGAGGTCCGGGTCGGCCGAAACCATGCACAACTCCCCCTGCACCGGCTCGGTCAGGTTTATCATGCTGCACTCAATACCCGCGGTCTCCCTCAGCGCGAAACGGTAGAATCCCGGCCGGACCGCCTTCTGCATGGCCTTCACCAGCGGACCGATGGTCGAGTCGCGCAGGTCGTCCACCCCGTAGAATTCGCGGAGCGCCAGCCGGGACGCGATTCCCGCCGGGGTGTTCCGCGCAAACCGCCACCAGTCCCGGACCATCTTCCATTGGCGGTCCACCGGGACTTCGCCGTTGAATTCCTCCGCGTCCTTCATCGGCATGCCGGCCGACACCAGTTCGGAAAGCGTGTAGATATACAGGAACGGCTTCAGGTCGGGCTTCCTCGCCAGCCGCTGGGCCTCGGTTTCAAGGTGCTCGTGGGTGTCCACGATTTTGACGGCCTCGATTTCCTCCAGCAATCCCGGGTCGATGGCCTGCGGGGACACCCAGGCCGCCTTTTCCTTGCGGCTGAACTCCACCACCCCGTCGGCTACCAGGTCGCGAACTTCCGCCATCATGGCTTGGGTGGATGCACGAGTGATTCCACAGCAAGGAACTCCTTCATGGGAACCATTTTATACCTCAACCCCGCATTCCCCCTCACCCTCTTTCTCCCTTTTTTGTCTGTCATCCCTCTCCCCCATTGGGGGAGAGGGATTGGAGGAAGGCCGGGGATGAAGAGGGTGAGGGGGAGGTTTTCCCCGATTTGTTAACATGGAATGCGAATGGACCCCCAGAGGCTCCGCGCCATCCGCCCCGCACTCGTGCCAATCGCCGAACTGGAACGCATCGAGGAAACCGCCGGGGCCATACTCGCGGAAATCGGGTTAGCCGTGGACGACCCCGACGTCCGCGCCAAGGTCACCGGGGCCGGATTCAAGGAGAACTCCGCCGGCCGCATCATCGTGGAACGGAAAGCCTACCGGGAATTCCTCGCCAGCGAACGGAAGTCACACGGCGACCGCTTCAAGGAGGGGCCCCAGCCGGGAGCGCCGCCCGGCGCCTCCATCAAGTGCGGGGTCAGCAACTACCCGCTGACCATCCACGAAATGAAAACCGACAAGTTGGTCCCTTTTACCACGGAGAAGCACGCCGAAGCGGTGAAGCTTCTTGACGGTCTTTCCTCCCGCGGTGTGGTGGCGGCATCGCCCGGCTATCCTGCCGATGTCCCCGCCGAGTTCTCGCCCGTCCTCGCCTACTGGAACCAGGCCACCTACAGCCGGGACGGCCGCGACGCCCCGGACCCCAAGTTCGGAAAATCGACACCATGGGTCATGGAAATGGCGGAGGCGCTGGGCCGGCCCATCAAGGGCCTCCCGATCTATCCCGCCAGCCCGCTCACCCTCTTCGGGGAATCACTCGATAAGGTTCTCATCCTGAAGGACCGACTCGATTCAGCCTATATCGCCAACATGCCCTCCCCCGGCTCGACCGCCCCGGTCAACCTCGGCGACGCCCTCGCGCAGGCCGCCGCCGAGGTGATTGGCGCGGCCATCATCGTCAGGGAACTGACCGGGCTAAAGGTGACCTGGAGCTTTTGCATCTTCCCGACCGACCTGCGCGACCTATCCATGGTCTTCGGCTCCCCGGAAAACTTCCTGTTCCACCTCATCTCGGCCGAGGCACTCTGCTTTTTGCACGGCGACCGCTGGTATCCGGGCGCGGGCAACATACACACCATGGCCAAGCTCCCCGGCGCGCAGGCGTGCGCGGAAAAGGCCAGCATCATGACCGCCGGGGCGCTCCTCGGAGAGCAGTACTTTGGCTCGGTGGGTGCGCTAAGCCTTGACGAGGTGTTCAGCGCGGAGCAGCTGGTCTATGACCTGGAAATCCGCGACCATGTCCAGAAAATGGTGGACGGCAAGCAGGTTTCCACCGACCAGAAGCGTTGCCTTGAGGAAATCAGGCAGGGAATCGCGCAGGGGAGTTTCGCCGGGTTGGACAGCACGGTCGCGTTATACAAGGGGCTTTATTGGCACCCCGCTGTGTTCGAGCGCGCCTTTTTGGGGGGATGGCGGACCAAGGGGGAAAAGACTGCCCGGCAAAACGCCCGCGAACTCATCGTGGAATCACTGAAAAAGCACTCCTTCCACCTGCCGGACAGCGAACAAAAGGCGATAGACGGGATACGGGAAAGGGCGAAAAAGGCGCTGCTGAAGTAGCGGTCAGCTGTCAGCGATCAGCGGTCAGCAGGAAAGGGGACAAATCGGGACTGCCTCCGGCTGAAAGCCGGACCGCTATCGTCCACATCTATCCAGCTATTTCTTCTTCCCGGAAATCACCATCAACAGGGGAAGGCCGTAAACCGGGGGCTCCCAATCCTCGACTTCCTCGCCGGACTCCGAGAAATGGTCCAGGGCGACGCCGGCATCCCTCAAAGCGCCGATGAAATCGGAGACCGTCCACATGAACTCATAACTCGTCCTGCTTCCCGGCTTCTCCTTCGCCTCCCCCGGACTGTCGTAGCGCTGGGGACGATGGTCAAAATACCTTCGCTCCAGCACCATCACCCCTTTCCCGCGCCCGCGCCCTTCCTTCCACAGGCGCCGGAAGGGGTGGTATTCGCTCACAATGAGCCGTCCGCCCTTCCGGAGGATGCGGACCGCCTCGGAGTAGTATTTATGCAGATTCGACACCCAGACCGCCACATGGCCTCCGGTGTAGACAAAGTCGAACGGCGCTCCGGGAAGCCTCCTTGGCAGGCGGGTGACATCCGCCCGCACAAACCTGACGTCCAACCCAAGGCTCCGGGCCCGCCTGGCGGCAATGGCAAGCTGGACCTCGGAAATGTCCACCGAGGTGATCCGCGCCCCCATTCCGGCGAGGGCGAACACCACCTTGTTGTCCCCGCTCCCCAGAACGCACACCCGTTTCCCGCGAATCCCCCGCAGCAGGTGCAGTTCAGCCGGGCTGAGCACCAGCGACGGCTTCCTGGGGCACTTCCGCCAAACCCCGGCCTTTTCCACCTGATCCTGCCACCACGACGACATGGCGTTCCATTTCCGCCGGTTGGTCTCGTGGAAACTTGCCGATTTCCTGCCAATCATTCCCTTCTCCTCCCCACCGCCGGAACGCCCATTATAAAAGCCATTTCCCCAGCCAGTCCCACGCTTTGCCCCCCTTCCAGCGATGCCAGTAGCCGTGGATATCCACAGCGGCGCGGTCCCGCGCGCCGGCGGCAGTGTAGATAGCCCGCACCCGCTTCCACGCCCGCATCATGTCAGGGAAGTGGAAGCAGGTCTCCCGCTTCCCGCACTCGAACAGGACGGGCTTGGGCGCCATCAGCCCCATCATGTCGGGAATGTCGCCGTAACGCAGGAGGCCGGGCACATGCTGGGCCCCGCATGTGTTGCCACGGCCGCGCATGTTTAGGGCGTCATACCGGACCGTCGAGAGGTATCCGCTGACCACCCCGGCCCGGACGCGCGGGTCGTTGATAAGGATATGCGTGGCCATCGTCCCCCCATAGGAGATGCCGATGACGCCGATGCGCCGCGGGTCCACATACGGGCAACCGGCCAGCACGTCCACCGCCCGCATCGCGTCCCACACGTTCTGCGTCAGGAGCGGGAGCCAATATCCCCACGCCAGCCCGGCCGGGTCGCAGGCATCCCGGGTCTTCCATATCCAGGAAGCCGGCGGCTTCCGCTCCCCGAACGGGATCCAGTCGGGAGCGATGACCACATAGCCGCGCCTAACCGCCTGCACGGCGTAGTCGTAATTTACATGCCGGACCCACTTTATCCATGTCTTGTCTTTTCCCTCAAAGGCCAGTCCGCATATGTCCGCTTTTCCCGCCCCGTGCCCGTGCGCGGCGAGGAGCGCCGGGCGGCGTTCTCCCGGACAAATGCCCTTGGGCGTGAGCAGGAACGCCGGAACGGTGACGCCGGGCGATGAGTCGTAGATGATGCGTTCGCGCACGTAATCCCCCATGTCCTTCCGGCCCGTGACCTTGAGCCTGGGCGGGACCCTTTCCGGCCATGGCCCAAGCGAGCGGCGGTAATTGTGCGCGAATGGCCCGCGCCACCGCCGGAAATCCCCCCGGGTCTTCCCGTGGAATTCTCCGTCCGCCTTCCGCGTCCGGCACCATTCCATGATGGTCGCCAGTGCGCTGACGTTCCGCCGGCCATTCATTGGCAAAGCGCTCCCATTCGAGTGCATTTAAAGTTCATTGAACTCCGCCACGGAAAGTCCCGCCTGTTTCACCAGTTTCCTCAACAATCCGGGACCCAGCTCCTTATGCTGTGGTATCGACAAAGTCCAGGCATATCCCCCGCGAACCATCATTACATGGGAACCCTTCCGACGGGCAACGGCCCCATCCTGCCCTCCCGAGTTTTCTCACGGCCTCCGCCCCCGAGCAGAGCTTGAGGCCGAGCACTACACCCGGACCTCCACCAGCTTTCTCTTCACCACCCTCCGGCGCGACTCCATCACCTCAAGCCAGCCTTCGATGGCCTCGTGAATGTTCGTGATGGCTTCGCGCCGCGTTTTCCCCTGAGAAAAGCACCCCGGCAGGGCGGGAACTTCCGCCACGAAGTATCCCTTCTCGTCTTTCTCAATTGTAATATTGACTTTCATGCCTATATATTACCCCGTTTGCAGCAGTGCTTCTCGAAGAGCCGGACGTTCTCTTCCAACTGCCCCGGGTCGTCGCCGTGCATGACGCCCACGCAAACCATGTCGCCGGGACGCGTGTTCGCCGCCACGACCCGGAAGGCGTCATCCGGCTTGTTGCGGCCGGCGCCAAGCACCTTGTAGTGGATGACCGGCTTTGTAAGCCCCTTGATGGTCTTTAGCATCGCCTGCCGGTCTTCCTCCAAATACTGCTCATTGAATCCGTGCACATGCTCGGGATTATCGTCCCGCGGGGAGGGATTGTAATAACTGCACATGTAATAATCCGCCTTAAGGTTCTTTTCCGCCCATTCGAAAACGCGCGGCTGGTGTCCAGCCACTCCGGCCGGAAGGTCGTGCTCATGGAGCAGCTCGATACCGCGTTTCGCCTCGTCAGCCTTGCCTTGGGCTACCAGGAAATCCATGACGCCCCCATGAACATGACACGCTTTCGCGCCACCACCCATCGCTTCCCGGACACAGAACTCCGTAGGCCCCACGCCAGGGCAGGTCTGGGCCAGCCACTGGATTTTGCCGCCCTCGTCCCAGTATTCCCCGAGGAGCCGCATCACGTGGTGGTCACAACGCCCTATCATCGCCGTTATCCCCAGCCCCTCGGCCACCTGCAGGACTTCCTTGATGCGTGCGGCGGTGTAGAAGCGGACCATCTCCCGGTCGCGCTCCACCCCCTGGTGCGAAAACCCGCTGAACGGGTTGCTTCCGAGGATGAAGCGTGAAACCTTCAGGTTCCCGAGTTTTACGTATTCCATGACGGCATTCTACCTCGACTTCCCCTTCCAGCTGTCCCGGCGGGTCATCTCAATCGCCTTCGGCGTCCCCGGCTCGCGGTAACGCCGGAAGAGCGGCGTGAAGGTCGTCCACTTGAACAGGAATCCGGCCGGCTTCCAATGGATGAACGCCCAAAAGAGCGCGTAGAGGAGCATGAGGCCGCCCAACCAGAAGGCGTAGTTCAGGACCGGAAGGCCGTATTTTCCCGCCGCCGTGCCGGACAAACCGGGAATCCAGCGGATTGCCGCCGCAGCTACCAGCGGCGGATAAATGGAAAGCTCGACGCCCAGTATCACCGCGAAGGAATGGCTCACCTCCACCGCCTCCTTCGGGCAGTAGGCCATGCACCTCATGCAGGATTCACAGCGGTACGTCCAGTAGGGCCGCGGCGGACGCCCGCGCATTACGACCGCATGATGCTGGCAATGCAACGCGCACAACCCGCACCCGTTGCATTTGTCCGTTGCGAAGAACAGCTTTCCAAACATGGCCCGCCCATACAGCAGGTACCCCAGGGAAACGGGAATGAGCGCGATACCAAACGGGAACGACACCCAGGACCCGTAAAAGCGCCTCCCCCCCAGTATCCTGCCGATGAAACGCAGGAGCGTCGGCCGCGAACGGGCGATGATAGCCTCGGCATTGGCGCGCTTGAATCCGGGATGTACCGCCAGCCAGTTCGATGGCATGTCGATGCCGATGGCCCCCCGGACCCGGTATCCCTTCAGAAAAAGGATAAGCGCCAGCAGGTATACCGTAGTCCCGTCCAGCCCGGGGAGGAAAACGGGGCCGAACTTGGAGCCCGCCCGGGTGGCCAGCGTGACGGCGTGGACACCGTGCCCCCGCGGCATCCGGAGTGCGAACCAAATCGCCAGCCATGGCGCGGTGAATCCATGGGTGGGGCTCGCCAGTACCACTAGCCGGGACGCCCCTCCCTCCATCTTGCGCGGCCTGGCGGCCTTTCCCATTGGGGTCATGGTGACGCCAGCTCCCGCGGCGGCCGCCCGCTCCGCGAACACCCGCGACACCCGGAACGTGTTCCCCGTCCCGCTCATGAAGTAAATGTCGACGTTGTCGTATATCGCGCCCATTACGGTGTATCACTCTACCATCTGGTATAGACTGGGGCCATGCGAACAGCCGGACTCGTATTCACGGCCCTAGCCATGGCCGCAACGGCGGCTGGCGGCCCCGTCGTGCCCGGCCCATCCTTCTGGGCGGTCAACGACGGCGAGAAGGTTCTCCGCGATTCCCTCAACCATCCCGCGAAGTCGCGCAACTCGGCGTGGGACGGCTCCCGCGTCACGCTGTTCGCCTGCCGCAACGAAACCGTGGCGTTCCAGCTGGTCGTGGAGGCGCCCGGGGAAGACGTCAAGGTGAAATCGCTCTCCCTCACATTCGGCGACCAATCCCTCTCGAGCGGCGTCGAGATATTCTCCGAGCACTACCTTCACGTGGCGAAACCCACGCCGCCCTACGACGAAAGGGCGAACCTCTGGGGCTGGTTCTGGTGCGCCGCGGCGGCGCCCAAGCTCGCCCCCGGCTGGATACCCGACGCGCTCGTCCCCCTGAACGCCCGCGCCGGGCGGGGCGGACTGCCGCTCACCATCCCCAAGGGCACCCTCCAGGCGTTCTGGTTTGATGCCAGCGTCCCCAGGCTGGGGGTGCCGGCCGGACGGCACGAGGGCGTCGTCGCGCTGTCCACCAGCGCGGGGGACGCGAAAATCCCGGTATTGCTCGAGGTCATGGACGCGACCCTGCCGGACAAAAACGCGGTCAAAATCATGGTCTACATTTCCGACATCGGACGGCGGCACGGCGGCAGTTCTCCCGGCCTGTTCCACGACTACCGGTGCATGGCGCACCGGCACCGGTTTGACGCGGTGGAATACGTCGATTTCATGAAGATGGACTCCTACTTGCCCTACCTTACCGGCGAAGCCTACACGCCTGCCCGCGGATATACGGGCCCCGGCGAGGGAATCGGGCACGCTGTTTTCGGGGTGGATTTCTACGGCGCCGAGGAAAGGATGAAGGCGGGCAGGGATGCGTTCTGGAAATACAGCGACCGCTGGATGGAATGGTTCAGGAAGAACGCGCCAAGCGTCCTTCCCTTCCTTTACCTCGCTGACGAGCCGCGCGCCGACATGGTTCCGTGGGTGAAGAAACACGCGGGCTGGGTCCACGCAAACCCCGGACCCGGACGGAAGCTCCCGGTATTCGTCACCACCCAGCCAAAACCCGCCCTGGAGGGGGCCGTGGACATCTGGGCCACCGTCGCCGACCAGGTGAAAACGGGCGCAATCAAGTCGCGCCGCCAGAAAGGCCAGCGCTGGTGGTTTTACAACGGCATGCGCCCGATGAGCGGCGCGGTTCCCCTCGACGCGAACGCGGTGGACTTCCGCGTCCAGCCGTGGATATGCCGGATGTTCGGGGTCGAGCTCTGGTTCTACTGGGAGGGAACGCACTGGCAACACAACCACTCAGGGCCACGCGCAAACAAGGACCAGGATGTGTGGGAGGATCCGGTGACCTTCTCCGGCGGGCCGGACCTGGAAATCAACGGGGACGGCACCCTGTTCTACCCCGGACAGGACGTGAAATTCCCGGACCAGGACCGCGGGATTGCCGGGCCGATATCCTCGATACGAATGAAGAACCTCCGGCGCGGCCAACAGGACGTCGCTTACATGGAACTAGCCTCCCGGGCGGGACGTAGGAAGGAGGCGCAGGCCATCGCAAAAAAGCTCATACCCCGGGCGTTTGACCTCGCCGGCGCGGACGAGCAAGTTTCTTGGCCGCTCGACGGTTCAGCCTGGGACGAGGCGCGCCGCGCCATCGCCAGGCTGTTTTCGGAAGACCCGCCCCGCTAGGCCGGACTGCCGGGGAATTCCCGGCCTAGAATGTCCGCAGGTTGTCTAAAATTATGTAGCCCTTCATCCGGCGTTCCCAATCCTGGCGTTCCCCGGCCGGCTCCGATGCCAGGTTGAGCGAATAGCCGCCGACATTCTTCAGGGCGTCCGAAGGAAACGCCTCCGGCCCCTTCTTTTCCTTCTTGTGGTGCTCTTTGTCCTTCCAAACGGCATCGGCGAAGCGCCATTTAAGGGTAACCCACTCTCCCGGTTTGAGCGGCATAGGCTCCGTGCCGATGTCGCCCGCCGCGAGCGCAACCTTCGCGGTCTCATCCTTCATGGCGAGAGAAGGCGCCGCCCAGACATCTACCGCGATGCCTTCCACCCCGGAAAGGTTCCACGGCGTCGAGGAATCCCTCCCGAGCATCGGCCATAACGACACCGCGAAATCGAACGCGAATTTCGCGCTCCCTTTCCCTTCGGTAACCTTGCCCGTTTCGGAGGTGATTTTGACGAAATTGTTGTAGAAAATCATGCTGGAAAGATTCCCCCGCTCGAATCCATCCAACACCTGCCTACGTTCCACCTTCACCGCCGGCGGGGCGGCCGCCTCCTTCGCCTTTTCCTGGTCCTCCGCATCGATTGCATCGGCCTTCCTGAGCATGATGCTGAGGTAACCCTCATCCGCGTCCACGATGATGTAATGAAAGAAAGTCCCTACCGGCGGCCAATCCATCACGGGGGCGCCGCCGCCGCCGGTCGTCACATACTTGATGCCATCACGGACACACAGTTCGTAGATGTGCTTGTGGCCCTGGAATACCGCCTTTACGTTGTTCGCCAGGAACAACTTGTGCAGGCGGTCGCGGTCCGCCGCATCAATCTCCAGCCACAGCTCCATCTCGTCGCCCACAATGGGCACGTGCATGGCGACGAAGGTGCCTTTCTTGCCCTTGTTCCCCTCCAAATCCTTTTTTAGCCATGCTTCCTGTTCGTCTCCCAGCTTGAGGTAGTGGCCGGCCGCCGAGTTGTCCAGAATCACAAAGTGGTACCCCTCCCGGTCAAACGAATACCAGGTGGGACCGAAATATTTCCTGAACATCGAAACGCATTGCCCGCTGAATCCCTCGTGGTTTCCAAGGGCGATGTAAATCGGGAAAGGAACCCCCTTCACCGCCTCCCGATAACGCTCATATTCCTTCCGGAGAACCCCCTCGTTCCAGCTCCATCCCAGTATGATGTCGCCGGTATGCAGGAGGAAGGCCGGCCTGGGTTCCTGTGCCTCCATGTCTTTCAACATCTTCCCGAACACAGCGGGTTGCGTAAAAATGTCGTCATAGTGCGGCCGGCTATCGCCAATGACGGCGAACCGCAGGCAATCCGCCCTCCGCGGGGCGAGGAATACGCCAAGAAGGAGAACCAGGACGATATTGCGGGACCAAGAATGTCTTTCCATTTCAAGCCTCCAATGTGTATGCATTTCCGGCCTGCCGGTGTCCCTTATTTTACCGCACCCCCGGAGGCGGATTGCCGGAGCCGCCGGATTATCCCATCGCGCCGCAGCCATCTGATAAAATGGCGTTCTCGGCAATAAAAGTCAGGAGGGGAACGGGAACATGGCGATAGTCGACGATTACCTGAGGTCGGTCCTGGGCAAGAACGGCGAGGAACTCCTCCTCGTGGCTGGACAGCCGCCGCAGTGCCGCGCCAAGGGAACCGACACTTCCCTGGGCGGGAAAGTCGTGGACGCCGCGCAAATCGAGGCCATCATCGCCGAAATCGTTCCGCCCAAGCGTATGCAGGGAGCCGCGTTCCGGTTCCAGTATTCCTCTTCGCTGGGCGCTTTCATCGGAATCGGGCAACGTGGCGAGGGCACCATCCAGGTGCTGCTCCGCAAGGCAAGCCTCGGGGAACCCTCGTTCGGCCCCGGAACCGCCGCGCCCGCAGCGGCTCCAGCTCCAGCCCCGGCACCTGCCCCCCGGTCGGCAGCGCCCTCTCCCCCGCCACCCACGGCATCATTCCCCGATGAAGAGCTGAGCGCCCTGCCCATGGAGGCTGCGCCAGTGGCACCGCCACCTCCTCCCCCTCCACCGCCACCGGCCGCCCCCGCGGCACGGCCGGCCGCGACAGGCCTGGCGCCGGCTGCGTCGTTCACCGGAATCCCCCAGGTCACCGTGGCCCCGCTGGCCGCCGGCCAGGCGCCGCCCATCGACAAGCTCTTCGGAAAGATGGTCCGGGCCAAGGCCTCCGACCTGCATCTTTCTTCCACAGTCCAGCCGATGATACGCGTTGACGGCTCCATGATGACAATCAAGGACGAGGGCGTGCTCAGCCCCGAGATGCTCTACAAGCTGGTGATTCCCATCATGCCGGCCCGCAACCGGGCCGAGTTCGAGGCGCGGCACGACACCGACTTCGCCTACGAAATCCAGGGGCTGGGCCGCTTCCGCTGCAACGTCTTCTCCGACCGCAAGGGCCCCGGAGCCGTGTTCCGCATCATCCCGTCGAAGATACTGACCTGTGACGACCTGAAACTGCCCGAAGTGGTCAAGATGTTCGCGAACCTGTCCAAAGGGCTGGTGCTGGTGACCGGCCCGACCGGGAGCGGGAAATCCACCACGCTGGCGGCCATAGTCGACCTCGTCAACGCCACGCGGGAGGACCACTTAATCACCATCGAGGACCCCATCGAATTCGTCCACCAGAACAAGAAGTGCCTGGTCAACCAGCGGGAAGTGCACACCCACACGGAGTCATTCAAGAGCGCGCTCCGGGCGGCCCTCCGCGAGGACCCGGACATCTGCCTGGTGGGTGAAATGCGCGACCTCGAGACCATCGAAATCGCCATGGAAACCGCGGAAACCGGCCACCTCGTTTTCGGCACACTGCACACCACCACGGCGGCTTCCACGGTCAACCGCATCATCGAGCAGTTCCCGGCCGACCGGCAGGACCAGATCCGGGTCATGCTTTCCGAGTCGCTCCGGGGAGTGGTTTCGCAAACGCTGCTGAAACGGATTGGCGGGGGCCGCATCGCCTGCCTGGAGGTCCTCCTCGTGACGGGCGCCGTCGCCAACCTCATCCGCGAGGGCAAGACCTTCCAGATTCCGTCAGTCCAGCAGACCTCCAAGGGCGAGGGAATGAGCCTGCAGCACGAGGTGCTCGCCGAAATGGTGAAGAGCCACATCGTGGACCCCAAGGAGGCCTACATCAAGGCGGTGGACAAGAAGGGCTTCCTGGGCGCGCTGGAGAACATGAAATTCAACATCCAGCCGCTCATGGCCTCGCTGGCCGGGACGATAGACCTCTAGGAACAGGGGCAAAACCACGGATTATCCGCGGCCCGGATAATCTCCTGTTCGCCTAGAAATACCGCCAAAAGATCAGGTGGAACGTTATTGGAACGGTCAGGACCAGGCTGTCCACCCGGTCGATCATGCCGCCATGCCCGGGCAGGAGCGTCCCGGAATCCTTGGTGCCCAGGTCCCGCTTTATCATCGAGAAGACGAGGTCGCCCATCAATCCAAGCAGCCCAATCATGAAACCGACCACTATTGCGAACGGCACATCAAAAACACCGTCGGGAAACCGCGGGAAGAGGGGGACGAACGCCGTCGAGACACCCGCTATCAGCCCCGCCGTCAACAACCCCGCGCCCCATGATTTTTTTGGGCTGACGCTGGGCGCGATCTTGGCATTGACCCCCGACCAGAAACAGCTCTTTGGACACCTCTCTCCCAGCGCGTTCAATCCTTTCCCCACCCAATAGGAAAGGAGATCACGCAGTTCGGTCAGGAAGAAGCAGTAGAGCAGGACCATCCCCCCCAGGTTCACCATGAACAGGCCGTGCCCCAGGCAGAAGACGAAGAACATCAGCCCGATTGAGATGTAACCGAGGGCACGGATGGTGCCGGAGGTCCGGTTCTGCAGTACGAAAACCACCGGAATCAGCAGGAAGAAGTATACGGGGACCAGGATTATGAAGGTTTCATACCACTTGATGTACGCAAGCCAGATGGACATCGGGATGGCTGCATAGCACAGCCACACCGAGAGGCGGTCGCGAAACCATCCGCGGCCGCTCGCCAGCCCCCTGTTCGGCAGGAGCCCGAAATATTCCCGGAGCGCCATGAAGGATATCCCGCCTATCAGGACCATGACGGCCAGCCGGTCCGTTGAAATCGCCAGCAGGAACACCGCCACCATCCACCACCAGGTCATGGTGCGGTCCCGTATCTCCCGGGCAATCGCCGCCCCCTTCGCCCACAGCACCAGGGAAAGGACGCTGAAGGCGGAAAGCATGATTATCATCACCCCGGACACCTTCAGCAGCGGCCAATCCTGGTCGGCCGCCTGAAGGGCCAGCGACCCCAGGATTATTGCGGCCAGGATGATGTGCAGGAATACCGCTTTCAGCAGTCTCATCGCCCTATCCAGGTGAAGGAACGGTATTTCTTGCCCCTGGCGGTGACAACAATCTTCCTGATTCTTATCGCGACCGTAAGCACCACAAGCACGCTCACGCCGGCGAGCCATTGCGGAAGAAACGGCTCAAACCCGGGCCTGAAGAAGGCTATTAGCGCAAAAAGCCCCATCCAAACCGCGCGGTCCGGCTTGCCTCCCCCCAGCGTCTCGTGCCGCCGGACTCCGCCCGGAAGGCTTTTGCCCAGGACGCCAAAGTATTCGGCCGCCCACGTCGCGATGAGGAACACCGTCAGGGAAAACCCGGGCGCGTTCGGGACGAAGAAAAGCGACCCGTACGCAACGGTGTCGCCGATGATGTCCAACCCTTCGTTCCAGAGCTCACCCGTTACCGTGGCCGTCCGGTATTCCCGCGCCAGCAGGCCGTCCAGCGTATTCATTACCATCCGCATCAACAGGAAAACGGGCACCAACAGCAGGGCCCAGCGCCATCCCGGAACAGACAGCCCCGCGTAGAAACACGCGGCCACCAGGCAGACGGCTATCAGCCCGAAAAAAGTCGCCTGATTGGCGGTCATCCAGCTTCCCGCGACCCACCTCACCACTTTCTGGAAATTACCCTTCTGCTTATAGAGCATTTTTCCCCCTTTTCCGGCGTCGTCTTGGCTCCAGCCCGTTATGGTACATGGAAATACCTCGTAAGATGGAAGAAAACCGGCGCGGCGAAGAACACCGAATCCATCCGCATCATCACGCTCTTCTCCCGCAGGAAGCCCCCGACGGCCGCCCCGCGGTCCCTGAATAAGGCGCACATCGTGAGCCTTCCTCCCAGCCCAAGGAACGCCAGGAGCGCCCCCATTCCCGCCGCCTCGGCTTCCCCGTATGGCGTGAAGGAATGCAGACCCCAACCCAGCAGGGCGCCGACGATCAGCCCTATCGCCGCGCCGCCAACCGTCTCCTCGGCATCAATCGAGGGAACCAGCGGCCGGCCGGCGGCGCAGACGGCGACCAGGCGCCGGACAAGTTCAGCCGCCTGCACTATGAAAAAAAGGAAAAAGAGCAGTTTGGCGTTCTGGCCCTCGTAACCCGGTATGTCCAGCATCATGAGCGCGGGAGCATGGCTCACGCAATAGACGAACACCATGAGCCCCCACTGCACCTTGGCCGTCCTTTCCAGGAACTTTTCCGCATCCCCCGCCAGGGCATTCCTTATGGGAATGAAAAGAAAGGCGTATACGGGGATGAAAATACTGAAGAATCCATACCAATTGACGCCGACGAGCACGTACTGCGCCGGAAGCGCCACAAAAAACACCCAGAACAGCGTTCCATGGTCACCCCGCCGGGTTGGTGCCATGGTGAGATATTCGCGCAACGCCAGGAACGACATGAACGCGAAGATTACCACCGTGGCGGCTCCCCCGGTGAAGACGGCGACGGCGACGAACACCGCCCCCATCACCCAATAGGTCCGCAACCTCGCGCCCGTTTCGCGCAAAGCCAGCCGCGCCCGTTCTCCGGAGGCAAGGCGCCCTCCCACGATAACCACCGCGGTAACCGCGGCAAGAAGGGCCGCCGTTCCCGCCAACATCCACGTCATTCCGGCGTCCATCATGGATTCAATCCTTGGCGAGGGCGGCCACTGCATCGTGGGCCCGCTTCAGGAACACGTCGCATGCCTCCCCCTGCTCCATCCGGATGGGGGGCCCGAAGGTCACCGAACCGGCCAGCGGCACCGGCATGAATTCCCCCTTGGGAAGGATCCGGTTGAGGTTCTCCAGGTAAACGGGGACCAGTTCGATGCCCGGCTTTTTCAGGCACAAGTGGTAGATTCCGCTTTTGAACTCCCCCACCTTCCCTTCCTCGCCGCGAGTCCCCTCGGGGAATATCACGAGCGAATGGGTGGACCCCATTTCCTCCGCAATCACGTCGATGACCGTGCGCACTTCGCCTTCCTGGCCACGGGACAGCATGGGGCTGCCCCTCCCAATCAGTATTGAGTTGAATACGCCAACGGCAAGGAACCTGCGCAGGCCGCCCCGGTCCCAGTATTCCTTCGCTGCCACCGGCCTGACCAGCCTCCTGACTTCCGGTGGAAATGCGGACCAGATAACGGCGGTATCGAGGTGACTGGTATGGTTTGAAAAATAGACGCGTTGACGCCCCGACGGCTCACAACCAATCCAGCGCACGCTGGCGCCGCTGATGAGATGGGCAAGCCCGGCGAGAAAACCGGATATCACGCGCGCCCATCCCCCGCTCCCGCCGGACCGGGAACCTCCCCCACCGAACGCATCCTCAATTCCCATGCCCATCCTACAGCCCTGATGATACATCAATGCCCGCGCCCGGGCGCCCCATCACAGATGCTCAACCAGTATCTTCAGGCCGATGCCGATCAGCACCAAGCCGCCGGCAACCTCCATCTTTCTCCCGAACCCGGCCCCGAGACGGCATCCGGCGAGCATTCCCGCGGCGGTGAACGCCGCGCACACCAACCCGATGACCGCGACGGGAAACCAGATGGTCACCCGGAGCGCGGCGAAGCTCATGCCCACGGCCAGCGCATCCACCGAGGTGGCGACCGAAAGGACCAGGAGCGTGACGCCCCGCGTCGGGTCGGAACTCCTGCGCCGTTCCTCCTCCCCCTCGAACAGCGCCGTGATGATGGCCTTCCCCCCCACAAAAGCCAGCAGGGCCAGGGCCACCCAGTGGTCCCAGGCGCGAATCCACCTTTCCAGCGAAAGGCCCGCCAGCCACCCAACGACCGGCATTACCGCCTGGAATATCCCGAAGGAAGCGGCCAAGCTGGCAACCTGGCGGGGCTTCACCTTCCCCAATGAAACGCTGGATGCGATGGCGACGGCAAAGGCGTCCATGGAAAGCCCCACGGCGATGCCGAATACCGTCAGGATGTCCAGCTGCCCGCTCCTACCGTATTTTTCGCGTAAACCACCAGGCCATGACGGCACCCAGTGAAACGAAGGCGAATCCCATGATAATCCAGAACGCCAGTGGATGGGTTTGCAGGTTCCCGGGCAGCCGGACGTTCATCGAGAAGGCGCTCACAACGAGGGTCGGGACCATGATGCCAATCGTTATGAGGTTCAATGTCTTCATCAGCACGTTCAGGTTGTTGCTGACGATTGACGCGCGGGCATCCATCAGGCTGGCCAGGATGTTCGCCTGTATCTCCGTCTGCCGCAGGCACTGGTTGTTCTCGATGGCCATGTCATCCAGGAATTCCGTTTCCTCCTGGGACAGCCCGAGTTTCGCGGAGGCGTTCTTGAGCCGTTCAATGAGCACCCCGTTCGTGGTGATGGCGTTGAGGTAGTAGACAAGGCTTTTCTCCAGCGAAAACAGCTGGATAAGGTACCGGTTTTCCACGGAGGCGTTTATCCTTCCCTCGAGGTCGCCCGTAATCATGTTCATCGCCTTCATGTGCTCGAGGAAATGGGAAATCGACATGTAGAGCATCTTCAGCGCCAATTCCGATAGTGACCCCACCCGGTTGAATTGCTTTCCCCCGAAAAGGCTCAACTGCTCGTTCAGCACGATTATCAGCCTTTCCTTAAAGAGGAAGAGCGCGGCGGAAGATGTCCTGAATTCGAGCTGGTCGCCCCCCAAATAATTCTGTGGCCGTTTGTAGATGACGGCGACATGCTCCGGCTCGAATTCGAGCCGGGAAAGCTCGTCCGGGTCCACGGAGGAATTGACCGTGTGTTCGTCCAGCTTGTAATGGGTAACCAGCACCCGTTTCTCGTCGTCGGTGGGCACGAAGGTGACGAGTATTTGCGGCGCGTCCGACTGGTCTTCAACGACCCGGCCGTTCTGTATCTGGTATCCCTTGAACAATCCAGTTCCTCCTAAGAGTTCCTCTCCGCCCGGATCGTCCGGCCCGCGCCGTCAACCGGGCAGTTCATATAAAAATACTCGCGTGGATGTTCGATGGCAAATTCGGGCGGGCCAACCCCCCGGCTTCCCCTCCCCCGGCAACGGGGCGGACGGTGCCCCCCTAGTCGAGGCCGTAGATCCGGGAACCCTCCGGAAACTTGACCAGGTAGGAAAAAGTCACCTTGGCCGTCCCTTTGGGGGCTATATCCAGCCTCCAGCGCTTCAGCCCCGGCTGGTCCTGCCTCTCGGTGAGCGGCTCCGGGGACAGGTCCAGCGGTTCCACCACGATGTCCTTCTGGCGGGACCGCGGCAGCTGCTCGCGCACCTCCACCGTGCGCACCCCCGGGTGGTAATTACTGACGGTCGTGACCCAGTTGTAGCGGCGCTGGGCCTTGGTCCATCCCAGGAACCCGCCGCCCGCCGCCTTCTGGTTGATGAGCTTGCGCTCCACCTTAACGTTGGCGTCCCGGCCCAGGCTGATGCGGAACTTCTCGCCGGGCGCCACCGAACCAAGCGGAACCGTCCCGGCGAACTGGCCGTCGCGGAACAGCCCCGCCGGTCCGGGCAGCAGCTGCTGTTCGCCGTCGTATGCCACCTCCGCCTCGATGAAAGCCGCCTGCACCAGCCGGGGGACCGCCACCAGGGTAACCTCGACGTCATGGGTTGATTCCGTTATGCCGACCCGATGGGCGTTGCCGTCCGAGGGAATCACCGCGGGCCGGGCGATGGCGTAGGTGGTCGCGAACTCGGAACGCACCGTCGCAGCCTCCTCCATCTCGACCGGAACGGCCTTGTCCTCGCTGGCAAATCCCGCCTCCTCGCGCTTCGCTGATGGAGCGGAAGCAAGCTTGGCGGCCCGGCCATAATACGGCCGCGGGGGCGGCTGGAAGTCCAGCCACCAGTTCGTGGGGTCGGGGACCTGCCCGCCTTCCGACGGCCGGGCGGTCGACACCACCAAGTTAACGCCGTCCCAGTCCTCCCCGGTCCCCTGCCGGATATTGGCGGCGAAGGAGAGGTTCAACTTCGGCTTCTTTCCCCCCGTGTCCAACCGCAGGTCATAAACGGGGGTCCACCCGCACCTGCGGACGAGGTAAGCCAAACCGATTTTCACGGTTCCGTCGGAAGGAAGCTCCAGGTCCGCCTCGACTGTCTTGGATTCACGGGTTATCTGGCCGGTTTGGCCCAGCTCCGCGCGAAGGGTGGTGATTTTCTTGTCAAGCTCCCGCATCTCCCGGTCGTCCTTCCTTGATTCGGACATGAGCACGGCGAGCCGGGTCCCCACTCCCTTGGTTGATTCCGCGATGTTGCCGACATTGGCGCCGCCCTTCGCGGATTCCTTGCCCAGCGACGTAAGGATTTCCATTTCGGCCTTGCGGGCCGTGATACGGTCGGCCAAGTCCTCCTTCCGTTCCATCAGGACCTGTATCTGGTCAAGCAGTCCGCGGGCGCGCGGCTCCGTGACCTCCGGGGAGAATATCCGGCTGACCCGGACACCATAAAAGCGGGTTCCCGCCGGCCCCGCCACGTCGCAGCGGACGGACAGGTCGTCCACGTCCGCGGGCACCCCGGGAACGGCTACCGTAACCTGCCCCCGCCCGCATTTCGCCTCCCCCGACCTTTCCACCAGCGCGGAATCCGGGTATACCGTCACCGCAACCGGTTTCAACTTCGCCTCCACCGCCGCCGACAACGACGCCGGCGCCGCGGTAAATGCCAGCAAAAAGAATGCCCCCAGGATGCCTTTCATTTTTCCCTGCCTCCTTTCCCGTCAATGACTTCCCGAACAGGATAACCCATTTCACCCGCCCTTTCCCGCCAGCCGCATTGCGATGATGACCCCCGCGGAATATACCACCACCCACCATGCATAGCAGGCGATGGAAAACCTGAAAAGCCGCGGCGGGAACCGGGCTCGGGCGCCATTCCGCCGGCGATGCCCCCAAAGCAGGACCGTATCCACCAGCATCAGGCCCAGCGCCGTGTAGCCAATAACACCATGAATCGTGATGGGAATGCGCCGGGAGCCCGCAATCATCAGGATGGTGGCCAAAACATCGAGCGTCACAGCGGCCGTTTGCCAGGCCAGGACGGCCGCCGCGGCGCGGCGCTTCGCGGCCTGCAGGACCATCGAAACTGAATAGGCCGCCAGGGCGGCGGTCACCACGGTTGCGCCGGCGGCTATGAGGCCGTTCATCCCGCCCCCGGGAAATTAAGCTTGGTGCGCGCTGATTCCATGACACGCCATTCTACCCCCCCGGCCCTAAGTCCTCCGGCAGGATAGAATCATCGGTATGGCAATCGAACAGGACAAGGCGCCCGGACGGGCGACGCTGTGGCTGGGACTCGGTTGCACCGTGGCCCTGGCCCTGCTCTTCGGCCTTACGGGGCTGGACGTCCGGCTCCAGGCCCCCTTCTACTTCCCGGGCGCACCCGGGGGAGACTGGCCGCTCGGCGAACGCCAGCCCTGGGACTTCCTTTACCACTGGGGAACCCTCCCGGGCGTCGCCACCGCCATCGGGGCGGTGCTCGTCCTGGGCGCCTCCTTCGCCTCGCCCCGCTGGCGCCAGCACCGTTATCCGGCCCTGTTCCTGGTGCTCGTCATGGCTATCGGCCCCGGCATCATCGTCAACGCCATCGGCAAGGGCCTGTGGGGACGCCCCCGGCCCGCCGACCTCACCGTTTTCGGGGGGCTTTGGGAGTTCAAGGCGCCGTTCATCCCCGGCACGCCGGGACGGGGACGCTCCTTCCTGTGCGGGCACGCCTCCATGTGTTTCTATCTCATGTCGCTGTTCCTGCTGTTCCCGGGATGGAAAGGCCGGGCCGCCCTGGCTGCGGGAGGCATCCTCGGCATCCTGGTTGGGCTGGCGCGCATGATGCAGGGCTCCCATTTCGCCTCGGACGTCCTGCTATGCGGAACGCTGATGCTCGCCTTGATGGGCGGGCTCGCGCCCATCGTCCGGCGGGTTCCCGGCGAATCGCGGCCCGTTCTCCCGCGCGCCCAGGCCATCATCCTGACCTGCCTCCTCGCCGCCGCCGCCGCCGTCATGTTCCTGTTTTCCGTCCCGGTCTATAAGGAAGAGGGGTTCACCTGGCGCAACACCGGCGTCATGGCGGGCGTGGGCCGCGACGACAACCAGCGGACCTGGCCGGCCCCCCCGGGCCGCCGCATCAGGGTTGAAATATCCACGAAGGAGGGCAACTGTTCCCTCGGGTTCGCGGGCGACCGGGAACCCCTCACCATCCGGTCTGCCATCCGGGGATTCGGCATCCCGGGCGCCTTCCGCAAATGGGACTGCCTGGAAAAACCCGGCTTCGTCTTCTGGAGCGTCTCCCCCTCCGGCCTCTACAGCGAATACAACGGGAAGCTGGATGTTTCCTTCTCCCCGGCCCGCGTAAACTCCCTGTCGCTAAAGACCGGCAAGGGGAGCGCATCCCTGCATCTGGGCTCCTTCCTTGGACCCCTTACGCTCCGGGTTTCCCCTTCCATGCCGCCGCCCCCCGGATTCACCCGGGCTTCCGACGGCTCCTGGCAACGCAAGGGCCGCGCCGGACTTCCTCTTTTGACCGTCGAAATCAGCGCGGACACAGTAACGCTATTGCCCTAGCTGAAAAGGCTTGATTAAACGAAACTTACTTGTTCCCGTTGTGTTTGCCCGGATTCGAGCCGCGCACGACATCCTTGGGGTTCTTCCCGTTACCCATCCCATTGTCGTGGGTGCTTGATGAGGTGCCACTGGACGCCCCCGATGAGGAGGGCGGCGCACCTGATGGCACCGAAGCGTCGTTCGTAGCGGGGATAGGGCTTCCACCACCGGGAGGAGTGCCGGTGATCCCGGCCGGCGAAACGATGGCAGGCGCGGGCTGAGAACCCGGAGAGCCTCCCGTAGCAATCCCGGGGGAGATAGACGAACCAGCCCCCCCCGCGCCAGAGAACCTGATGTATCTATGGCTGCGAAATCAGCGGTCTTGCGCTGCGATATGGTTCCATCATTAGCGGCAAGCAGTACCGTGTAGGTCCCGGTCTGGATGGGTTGGCCCCGTTCGTCCCGGCCGTCCCAATTGACTGTATGCTCCCCGACATCAGCCTCGGTGCTTTGGCCGTTTCCAGCCATCCACACCCGTTGACCGGTGTTCCTATTGGCCACCATCAACTGGACATCGGCCTTGCCAGTCAGCCGGTATGAAATTATGGCCCCCCCGTTTCCGGAAACGATGGTTTGCGGAAAGACGGAAAGGCCCGCTACCAGGGTCGGTGCGTTCGCCTGAACGAATATAAGGCAACTGGCCTGTGAAACGTTGCCGGACTTGTCAGTGACCGTCAGCCTCAACGTGTATGTCCCCGTCGTAAGGCTGGCCGTATCCCAGAGCCCCAATGAACCGTTCCAGACGGGCTCGTTCGAAATGGCTATGGGCAGGAAGGTTTCCGGAGCCTCCCCCTTGCCGTATTCAAGCCGGTATTGGGCGAAATACGCGTCGGCGGCGATGCCCCGGATGTCCAAGATTCCCGTGACGGTGGCGATCGAGACGGGGGAAGTTATTAACGCCCGCGGCATTATGGTATCCGCCACCCCCGTCTTTATGACTAGCCCCACTATCCGGTTATTCCCCGTGTCGGCCGTGTAAAGGATGCTTTCTTCGGGATTCATCGCCACACCATGTGGCTGCTTGTAGAGGTCGTACCCTGTGGGGGGGATCTGAGTCACGAAGTTTTGGCTGTCCCCGAAGAAGGCCTCCCATGTCACCCGGTTATTTAGCATGTCGGATGCGAACAGGTTGTGGTCCCGGCCGGTGACGGTTTCATAGGGATGCCTGAACTGCTCGTTTCCGGACCCATTCGAGCCGAACTGCTCTATAAACTTTCCGGAGGAGCCGAACACCTGAACCCGGTCATTCATCGCATCGGTAACAAGGATGTTCCCGGTCAGAGGGTCAACGGACACGCCGGTCGGGTGCTCGAACAACCCTGTCGAGGTGCCTTCAGACCCAAAGGAAAGCAGGAATTGCCCGCCGGAATCCAGCACCTGAACCCGATTGTTGAGGGTGTCGGCCACGTATATGCGGTCCTGCCCATCCACTGCCAACCCCCCGGGATGCAGGAACTGGCCCGGCCCGGAGCCGGTTCCCCCAAACCTTTCAACAAGGTTCCCGTTCTCGTCCAGCCTCGTGATTTCACCAGACTTTTTGTCAAGGACCAGGACCCGGTTCAATGAATCCACCGCAGCGGCCATCGGTTCACTGAAGGGCGTTCCGCCGGCATTGTCTGTCTCGAACAGGAACAAGCCGTATGCCGTGTATTTCTGGACCCTCCTATTCTGGGTGTCCACGACCCATACATAATCTTCCTTGTCGACAGTCACATCCATTGGTTTGCGGTGCTCCCCGGGGTTCTTGCCCTTCGTGGAGAATGTAAAGATGTTCGCCAGAAGCGTGCTACCGCTCAGGACAGAGAGGTGAATCTCCGACTGCGCAGAATCGCCGTAGTTGTCCTCGACGACGACCCGCACGATATAGTCCCCGCAGGAGGGTACCGTCACGGGCAGCAAGGCCCCGCTTGAAACCGGCGAGCTTGATGACCCGACGACTTCAGTCCCGGACGCCGACACCAGCACGATGGAATACCTGGCAAAATCAAGCCCCCCGACGGTCCCGGTGGGCGAGAAAGTCCAGCCCGAGCAGTCGGCATATATCGCCTGGTTGTTTGGGGGCCAGGCGGTCGTAACCGCAAGGTCAATCATGCGCACCCAGACGGGGCCGGCCGAACGGCCTTCCACACCCCTGTCATCAAAGGCCGCAACCCGGTAATACCATGTCTGCCCCGTACTCGCCGTAGTATCGGTGTAAGTCATGGTCGCATCGGGAACCTCCGCCAGGACGTCTCCCTTGATGTCCGCCCCGGTGGAACGGTATATCCTGTAGCCGGCAATGGCATATCCATTTGGCACGGCCAGCGACCATTCCAGAAGGACGCCGTCAAGGGAACGGCTGGCCTCGAAGCTGGAGGGCGGATACGCCACGCTCGTAAGGGCGATTAATTGGCCGTCCGCGCTGGGAACAAACAGGTTGCTGCCTCCGCCCGTTATCCGGCTCAGCGCCGGGACGAAATTGTCCAATTGGAGAGTGTCCAGCAGGGTTCCCGTTAATGCGTCCACGGTGAACACCTGGCCGTTTGTCGCGTAAAGATGGACCCTGCCGTCCGCCACCATCGGGCTGCCGTGGGTGATGTCTGTCGTGGTACCGGTGTATTGGAAGGTGTCCGCTGTCCACGCATAGGTACCGTCCGCCTGTTTCACCGCGTATAGCTTATTGTCATGGTCGGCTGCCACGAACACGTTCCCCCATGCCACCGCCGGCGAGGAATAACGCCCCTGTACGTCCCGTGACCACAGGATGTCGCCGGTTTCCGCATTGAACGCGTAGAGGAGACCGCTCTCGTGTGTCACGTATACCGCCGGCGGGATAACCGACAGGCAGATGGATTCGGTCGTTGAAAGCCACTGACCAAGGGACTTGCTCCATACGACCGCACCCGTCCGCCAATTCAGGGCCCTGATTGAACCCGAACCATCCATCATGTAAACAAGGTTATTGGCCGCCCCCGGTGTGGTCTTGTAGTACGTTCTGCCTATGGAACGCGTCCATATCACCGACCTGTACCAGGGCGAGGACGGGTCCACGTCCACCGCTACGACGTAGTAGGGGAACCGGCTTCCCGGCGACAGGAGAGAGCCAAAGTACAGGACCCCTTTGTAAATTATTGGCGAGGATTCCGCCCCAGTCCCCACCCACCCCGGCCACAGTGACCATGCCACCTCCCCCGTGTCGGCCTTGAACACGGTGAGCCCATTGGACCCCATCACATATAGCAGCCCGTGGTGGTATGCCGGGGTGCCGCTGGTCGGGTATCCGCTCACTGCCCACAGGAGGTCGCCCGTTTCCGCCTTGTACGCCCGAACGTCGCCTCCCACCGAGGCCACAAAAAGGGTCCCCGACACGACGATCCCCTCCTGGTACCCGTTCAGCCCTAATCCGCCGGAATTCGGCGTCAGCTGCACGCGCCAGCGCTCGCCCAGCGGCGGAGCCACAGACAGGTCGAGGTCGCTGGACTGGTGGAGCGCGTCCCTTTGGAACATGGGCCATCCGGCAGTCATCGGATGCGCAGATTGCACCGGTGTCTTCGGACCTTCAAAGCCAAGTGTATCCTCGGCGCTGAGCGAGTAGGAATACTCAACGTTATTCTCAACACCCAGGTCCTCAAATGAAGACTGGCTGGCGGATATCGTCTTATAAAGGGTAGGGGTATCTCCCTGCCCCTCGGCTCGATAGATTCGTATATTTGCAGGCGCATTGGTCCCCGAAATGACATCCCATGAGAGGCTGACAATTCCGTCACCCGCTTCCGCCTCCAAGTCCTGGACCAGGCAAGGGTTGGGTATATCAATGCTGAATGAATAGGACTCATCCGTTCTATTGCCGGCTGCATCCATGGCAATCAGTGCCAGGGCATATTGGCCCGGAACCAAAATGCTTATCCCCGAAGAAATATCCACCCCGCCAAGAAGAGCAGATATCGTACCCGGATTCGTGTCTTGTGCTGAATATTCCAGCTTGAACGGCTGGTAGTGCTTGCCGTCCACGAGCGGCTGCCCGTTGGCGGTTACTACGATCACCGGCTTTACCGTGTCTATGGCAAACGATCTGGAAGCCGTGATATTGAACGGTACCCGGGTGGCCGACGCGCTCACGGAATAGGCTCCGTCTGCCGTAAGGTTAATGGCGCTTGACGTGCCTATCAGGACGCCGTCTTTCCTGACCTCCACGCTCTGGCTGGCGGCGCCAGCTATGTTCACCTGCAGGTGCACCGGGACCGCCTTGAACCATGCCCCGTCGGCCAAAGGCGCTCCGTTGGCCAGGAATTCAATCTTGGGGGCCAGATCCCCGGGGTGGACGATAGCCGTACCTGGTGCGCTCTCGTTCTCCACGTCGTCCACGGCCACGACCTCGTATGTCAGGGATGTGAACGAGAGGCCGGATGCCCCCGTGTCGGTGAAGGTCCCGCCCGTCAGCAGGTTGGGGCCGCTTATCACGGTCCTCGTGGCAGGATTCCCGTCCACTATCCTGCTGACCCTGCATACCGCCCCCTGCTCAACGCCCCAGTTCAGGATCACGTTCCCAGAGGTTGCATCGAAGGTGACCTGCGGGACCGTCGGCGGCTTGTTGTCAACAACGATGCTTTGTATCTTGCCGGGGCTCTCCGCGTTCGAGACATTGTCAACCCCGTGGAATGAAATGACCAGCGCCGTCTCCTCCCCGTCAGGCGCCGCGACCGAGAACGCGGCCGCATAGGCCTGTTCGGACTGCGTCCCGACCGAATACCTGATTTCCCTGACCCCCGAACCCGGCAGCCCTCCGGGGAGGTCCGGGTCGGCGGAAGACAGCCCCAGCTTGGTCTTTCCGCTGATTCGCAGCCCGCCAGATTCCGCGACGGACGGACCCGACGCCACGAAGAGCTGCGAAACAGGTGCCGTCCCGTCAGTCACTACCGGATACTCCACTAACCCGCTCTGGTTGCCGACCCGGTCAGTCGCGCGGGCGGCCAGAGCATGGGCACCCTCGGAGGGAAGCGTGAAGGGCAGCGAGTATGGCTCGAACAGCCCGGAATCACGCCTTACTTCGATGCGGCCCAAGCCGGAGCCGGAATCCGAGGCCGTGACGCCGTAGGCGGTGGAAGGGGCGCCGTAATTGCGGCCGGCGCCATCCGTGTAGGAAGGCCCGCTTGCCGTGATTACGACATCAGAAGGAGGGTGGGTATCAAACCAGACCTGATAGTTTCCAATAACCTCTGTGTTGCCCAACCTGTCGACCGACTGGTACCGGATCGTCTTGAGCCCATCCCCGCTGAATGATATCGGCGAAGCGGGGGAATATACCGAGGTGTCGGTCTCGCTATCCCGCCAGTATCGGATCTCCGCTGTCCCGCAACCGGCCCCTCCCGACGGTCCGTCAGATGCCACCAGCATGAATTTGGTCCGCGCTGGCGCCCACTTCTTCCCGTCTAGCGTGGCAATCGCCGCCGTGGCCACCACCGACGTCGCCGGAGGCGTCCCGTCAACGGCCACATTCCAAGAGTGGGACGCCTTGAACCCGACATTGTCCGTAGCCGCCGCCTGGACGACATGCATCCCCTGCTGCGTAATATGCAGCGGGGCGGTCATGGTTGCCAACGAACCAGAGTCCACGCCGGCCATGAGTGAGACCAGGCCGGAACCTGCCACCCCTCCCTCCAAGGGATCCTCCGCTTTAATGCTCAGGCTCGCGGAAGGCCTGACAAAGGTGATATCGTCCGACGTGTCGAATGGAGTCCCCCGGTCGTCCAGGATGCTCTGAGGCGCCAGCGTATCCTGTGCCGTGAGCATCAAGGCCGGCGGATTGGAATCGGCGACAATCGTGACGAAGGTCGAAATCTCCTTGGCACCGCCGTTCATCCCAAAGAACTCGAGATGGTGCTCCCCCGCCGCCAGCGAACCCAGGCCTACGGAAGGCGCGGGCGCGGTGATCGGAGGAAGGGCCGGATCGACGTCAAGCCTGTATGCAATCGTCGGCGCGCCGCCGGAAACCGTCTGCAGGGTAATGGCGGAGGGCGCCGCAGTGCCGGCGGCCATGACATACACCTTCCCCCCCGCGTCGAACCTCGCCCCCGTGACCGCCATGACGACGGTGGGGACGCTCCCCGCCGGGAGAACCTTCACGGAAACGGCGGCAGGCTGGCTTTCGTTCCCCGCCGCGTCACGGGCGCGGAACGCAATCGAGTGGTCCCCCACGGACAGGTTCGTTACTGTCCCCGTGTCGCCGGCAAATTCCTGCGGGTTCCCGGAATCAACCGTGATTATCACCTTGTCCACGCCTGACCCCGGCATTGCGCCGATGGCGGGGTCGGATGCAGTAATCGTGAAGACCGTCGTCGGGGCGGCATATTTCACGGTTCCCGTATCGGTATAATCCGGCGCCGCCGTAAGTATTACCGTAGGCGGCGTCGCGTCCACGACGAATTTCCGTGTCAGGACGGCGGCGTTCTGGACGCGGTCCTTTCCCTCGGCCTTCACGTTGTATGCGCCCTCGGCGGTCGGCATGCTGAAATTGAACGAACGGGAGGGGGTCCCGCCGCCCCCGGACGGTACGCTGACCAGAGGAGCCGAACTCCCTATCGTAACCCGTATTTCACCGGCGCCTGAGCCCGGAACTCCCGGAGAAACTTCGGCATCGGTTGCGGTGGCCACCATCTGGGCCCCTGCGCCAATCCAGGTGTAATCATCTCGCATAACGCTCGGGACACCCGAACCAGTCCCCAGAGTGACGGCAGGCGATGTCCGGTCGACTCGGAGGGTCAACGATTTATCCCCCTCGATGAGTCCCAATCTGTCCACGCTCCGGTATGAAAGCTGGTACTCCTGCTCGGCCGTGAATGTTATGGGCGTACTAGGAGTATAGGTCTGTGTGCCTCCCCCGCCGACAGAATATGTAGTGCCGTCGGGCGCAACGCCCGCGCCATTCCCGTCCGATGCGCTCAGGAATACGCCCGGCTGGCCGGAATAGGGCTGGCCCAAGTACAAAATCCCGGCAATTGCGGCATACGCAGGTTCCCGGCCGGCGACCGTGGTTACGGGCGGAGTGTTGTCTATGGTGAAGGAGACCGACTTCCGTGTCTCACGGTTGACCAGGTTGTCCTCGGCCTTGAAATAGACCGTGTGAACGCTTTCCCCGGGGACGGACAGGCTGGCTTTGGCGCCCGCGGCCGCGGTGTAGGTCCCGTTCGGGTCGCCGTCAACGAGGTAGAGAATCCGGGCGACCCCCGAACCGGCCTCGTTTCCGCCGGCATCCAGCGGATAGTCCTTGGCCTCGAGCGAGATCTGCGCGCTCCCCCCGGAAGCGTTTAAGAACAGCCTGCCGTCCTCCGGCCTCGTGAAGGAATTGCCGGGTATCGCCGCGCTTGTGACGGGCACCAGGTCGTCAATCCTAAAGTCACGCGTAATCGTGGTGGCATTGCCCACCCGGTCCGTGCATTGTACTGACAGCGTGATTGCATCCGGGTTCGAAGGCAGGCCGGTGAAGCCGATGGCACCGGCCACCGGCGAATATGTTCCTCCGGTGAACATGTATGAGGTTTCGGCGATGCCCGCCCCGCCGGCCGAGGCGTCCGGCAGGTCAGGATCGCTGAAGGCAAGCGCGGCCTGCGAGTCGGCCGCCCGCACGAACGTGCCCGCGGGGCCGGTGTAATTGGGGCCGGTAAGCGTCATGCCTCCGAAAGCCGGGGACTGTGCATCGGCGTAGAAGACGGCGGCGCTTTCTGCGTCAGGCACAGTCCCGCGCATCCCGTGGAACATGAGCTCATTCCCGCCCGCAGGTAGCGTGATGTCGACGTTGGATGGCGGCACGGACTGCGATTGCTCCGGCCCGGTCCCCAGTGTGTATTTGATGCCGGTGACTGCCGGGTCTATGGCTACCAACCGTATCATCGATGGGGCGCTCGCTCCTTGCCCCGCCACATAGGTGCGGTTCTGGGCGTCTGTGTAGGACTTCCCGACTACCGTGAGATTTACCCCGGGCAGCGGGCTGGACGTCACCACGATTGTCATTGTCTTGGGCGCTTCGCGGTTGCCCACTTTGTCCTCCGCCCACCAATTGATGACCCAAGTCCCGCTGTCGAGCGTCCAATCCAGGCTCGGGACGTCCGCTCCGCCGATGTCTACGGGCGAATCGTCCTTGCTTAGTTCGACGTGTATGTATTTGTCCCCTGACAACGTATCCAGCGCGCTTACGTGCAACTTGGGGGAAATGGACGCCTGGGCGAACCATTCGGCGCCGTTGAATACGCCCGCGTCCACCGTCACCGCGCTCGAAGGCGGCGTGTCGTCGATGAACACGCTGTAATCCAGGTGGTCGGCTGCCAGTCCCACCTTGTCGGTAGCATCAGCCGTAAACGAATGGGCCCCTTCACCGCTGAACTGCCGCGTCGCGATGTATCCATCCACGGCCTTGCCATCCACGAGCAGGCGATACATTCCCGAATTGGTGTCGGTCGGACCCTGATCGTCCATCGCCTGTATCGTGAACACCACGGATGATTTTGCGTACCTGATTTTAGCCAGCGTGAATATCGGCCCGTTCGGCACTACGTCGATGTGCGGTTTTGTCCCGTCAATGACCAGCTCGGTGGATTGCCAGAGGACGCCGTTGCCGACGCTGTCCACCGCCCCGGCCATGATTGAATGCCGCCCCTCCATGTTGGCCGTAGCCCCGAGCGCGGAAAGCGGGACGGATATCCTCCGTTCATAGGGATATATCCCGCTTGAGTAGGGGGTCGTGAATTCCCATTTCGCGAAGGCGTTCGTCCCCTCGCGGATGCGTATCTCCTTCACCCCCGCCCCCGCGTATCCATCCATGGCATAAACCTCGAAGGAACCGTCTTTTACGATGAAAGTCCCGGCAGTCGGGAGGGTCGTCTGCGGCCTGTTGTTGTCGAGGCGAATTTCACCAGTCAGGACTACCGGGTCGCCGCCATACGGGCTCCGGGCCGAGACCACGAAAGAATAGACGCCGCTGGGCGGATACGACATTCCGCCAGCCCCGTCGGGCATCTTGCCGTCCCAAATCGCCGAGCCACCACCCGCGGTCACGGGAACGTCCTGCAGGAAAGTCCTCTCCTTACCGCCTCCCTGCACTTTTATCGTGAGAAGAGCTTCCGCATTCACCCCGTAGGACAACACTGCCGTATCAAACAAACCGTCCGCGTTTTGAGGAGAGAATGCCGGGGGCTGGACGGTTAGCGGCACCTGCTTGAGCGCGCTGATTATCCATATGTTGGGTGACCCGCTCCTGCTTGATTCAAATGCGATTCCGCTGCCGTTGGGTGCACACGCAGGCTCGGAATCGGAAAATCCTCCTGGATTATCGAGGAGCTTGCGTGGCTGGGTCCCGTCTGAATTCATGGCCCACAGGGTAGGCGGAGTCCCGGACCGCCTGGACACGAACACTACATGGTCCCCCGAGGGCGAGGAAACTGGATTAGTCTCAGCGTTCTCGGTCGTCAGCGCGTTGTCAGAACGGTTCCCCCGGTCGAACACGCGAATATTGTCCACATAAAGGGCGTCCCGGTAGAGGACGCGCCCGTCCGGCCGGCAGAATGGCTCCCGGACCAGCTTTTGCGCATCATCTAGCACCAATTCCTCGGTTTTGGAGGATGGGTTTACTCGCCACATATTGTTTCCGCGCTCAAAATAAATCCATTCGCCCTCGGCATCCCACGAGGGATGGTGGTCATTCTCTTCGGTAAAGGTCTGGCGTTCCGCCGTATTGGTCGCCGCGTTTACCACCCAAATGGAGGATACCCCGCCTGATACCCGCTCGAACGCTATCCTGCTGTCGTTCACCGCGGGCGACCACGCCGAGTGGCTGTCCGCGAAAACATCACCGGGCGGGTCAAAGGTTATTTGCCGGGCGGTGCTGCCTTTTTCCTGGAGGTCCGTCGCGTCAATTACGAAAAGCTTCGAAGCCGTACCGGTGTCCCGGCTAAAAACGATTGTGCGCGCGTCCGGCGACCACGAGGGCTGGCGACCCCCGTTCACCGTCAGCATGACCGCCTGCCCCCGGGAGAACTGCTCGAATGAAGCCGTGAAGTTCCATTTGAACGGGGCGCTCTGAAGCTGGTTGCCCGCCTTGTCCTTGGCCGAGGTCAACTCCACCTGCACGGTCTGTCCGTTCGCAATAGTTGGGGGCGCCCTTTGCGACACGCCCATCCGGAGGGTCAATTTCCCGGCATTCTGGTCGTAGGTCAGCCCGCCATCTGAATTCCTGAACTCGACGCCGTTCACACTGAGGACGACGCTGTCCAAGTCCAGCCCCGACCCCATGGCCAGCTGACTTGTGTCTGCGAAATCCCTAACTCGCAGGTACAGCTCCGAAGGCGGGGCAAGCGCACCCTGGGTGGGATACGGATTATCGGCGACCGGCCCCACCGTGTCCACACGTATGCGGTAGTGGTTCGTTAATCCGGCGTTTCCGACATTGTCAATTGCCCTGACATGGAAATAAATGGTGCCGTTTCCAATTCCCAGAATGTCCGTTTCTGAATATGTCCTCTCAGCGTTTGCGGTGTTGATAGTCACAGGAGCTTCTTCACATGGATCCGCTGATATTGACGCACCATATCCGCTTATGCCGGTGGCATCCGCAGGAGGAATCCATGCGAATGTCGCTGCAAGGCTTGAACTCCCGGCCTGAGTAATCAGAATGTTGTCAAGTTGGTACGTCGCCCCAAGTGCATTGTCGTAGCCCGGATATAGGAGCATAAACCCATCCTGACGGTAATTCGCAAATATAATTCTCGTTACTGTTCCATTACCGATGATTTCCTGAAGGTTGACTTCCGCGTGATGCCACATGCCATCAGCTATTACGTTAGGTACGGCCCCCGCTGTGTGTTCATATATATTTCCCCCAAAATCCCCTATAAAGACGCTATTCTCATCCGTTAGGTTTATATGCCACCATCTCAATTTACTGTCTATCTCCACCCATATTCCGATTATTGCATTTGAAGAATCGGTTCCGATCGGAAACATATAGTCAAAAGAAATAATCGGATAATCTCCCAGAGAATACGGCCTGTTGATAATCGACACAGCAAAAGGACCCGACACATCTGTGTTCGTGACTTTCAAGGAACGACCACCACATGGTGCTGAGGTCGAGTCTATGGATACAGAACAACCCGTAAGAGCCGAAATCCCACCAAGCTCCCCATCTTCAAATGTAACCTGACAAAGCGAAGGATGGGTTACCGACGTTACCAGAGGGCCAACTGGCGCAGTGCGGTCATGTATAGTAACCGCCGCAAGAATGTTGCTATCCGCTATCATCTCCAATGTTTCCCCATCAACACCGGCAGCAATGAGCGAATTGGCCGCGTCCGTCATATCAGCCAACCTAATGATTCCTCTGTATTCATTACTACCGGTCGCAACCCGGTTCAACGTCACATCAAATCCAATCGGATCTTTGACGCTTGTCCTTACCCTAATATTCGTAAATGGCTCATCATACGCCTCATCCATGAATGCTTTAATGCCCAGGATGTCTCCGGCATCAACACAGCATGCACCTACCACCTTTGTATAATCCGCTGAATCGAATTCAGCCTGAATCGGGGGTGGAACTGGCAGACGCACAACTATTATTTCCGCAGAATTCATACTGGTATTATTTCCGGCATCCATCGCAACCGCAAATATCCTATTGGTTCCAATCGAAAGCGCCACGTTATCAACGATTGCGTCCCCTTGCAGACTCGCTTTAACCGTTACAGCCCGGTGAAAGACGCCTTCACCGCTGTCTGAATATACTGTTATCTCCGCCTTGGGCTCGGTAAATATCCACAATTTAGTCATCGCCGTCAGTGTGGGCGATGGAGGCTGGACGATTACCGGCCGTACTGGCATTGAAGTGTCGGCCAGAATTGCGTATAGGGACGGCGTGCCCGCCAACCGCGAGACATCTGCCCTCAGACTATGCGATGGTTCGTCAAGAGCCGATTCAAGCTTCAACCATTTGCCAGCAAACATATTCCATTCATATATCGCAAGATTATCAGGCGCCACCTCCTTGACTCCATCGCCGTTAGTGTCGAGTCTCGCCGGGTCGTATTTCATCGTGAGAGTCGCCTTGTTTAGGAACTCAAGTCCGGCCGGCCTTGCCTCGTATATCTCGCTTATCAGGCGCAGGCCCGGAAGAATGAAAAACGCAGCATTCCTTCCTATATCTCGCGTCGGGAAGAAGGCTACAACTTGCACCCCCTTCGCCAGTGATAAAGATGGAACCGTAAGCTCTATTTTCCCGTCCGCGCTGAAGGCTTTGCTGTCAAATGCCTCCCCAATTAGCCTTCCGACAATTATCGTTCGTCTGTCATATGCGGTTTTCCCGTCGCTCGTGGAAACCGCCAGCTTGACCGTGTACACCCCATTTAATCCCTCTTCCTCACTTGGATTGGGGCCGTGAGGAACATAGACATATTCATTCCGCCCAGTATCCAAAGTTCCCAAGTTGCCGTATAAAGTAACATAACGCGCCAGCATTAATTGTGTCGGCGAAAGCACCTGCTCAGTTGACGAATGGACGATATCATACATATATTCCCCGTTTATGGATCTTGATAGCGAAAGTACATATTGAGAGAAGTTCCGCGCACTTGCCGTCCCATAAATGGGTACTACGGCGCGCACCAGACTTTCTTCCGACGGAATCGCAATATTGGCGATAACGTTCTCTTGATTCAGGCTTCCTCGCCCAACATTTACTCTTAGGGTTTCCCCGGATCCCAACCTGACGAACAAATGACCCGCCTCACCACCGCTGGCACCAATTGTCGCCGCAACCGGATTGGCGCCCCACAGTTTCGCTTCGCCAAGATACGTCATCTCGGATGATAACTTGATCAGACGATGGCCATCCGCATCTATTACATAGATGTTCCCGTTTCCATCCCGAGTAAGATCAACCGGACGAAACACCCCCATTGAGTTTGGAAGATTACCTAATCCAAAACGAGTGACAATATTACTTCCCTCCCGCTTAATAATGCACGGATCGTATTGAGAACTGTCGTCCACCTCCCAGTAATTACCAGCGCCATCTGTCAATGACAAATCAGCAGTTATGGGTGAACTGTAATCAACATTGCCAACAACCTCGAATGAATCACAATCAAACGCATCTTGACCGTTTATTGAAAACTGATAGTGATAGATGCCGGCTGGCAATAAGTTACCGTTGTCATCTGTGCCATTCCAATCTACGCTTTGGGGTTCACCTATTGGAATATCCGCATCTACAAGGGTCTTCATGTGTTGGTCATTACCATCGCGTATCACCAAAGCAACGTGCTTTAATTGTCCTGGACTACCTCCGCCAATCAAGGAATAGGATATCTTATAATTTACGTAATCGTCGGTTTGACCTCGCTCCACAATCTGAACATTGGGAAGTAAATCCACGCCCGAAGCGCTGGTGGTGGTTTTATCCCAATATACCGGCGAGTGGTCAGTATCAGCATATACATGGAAGGCGATACCCCTAACGGGTATTCCCAGAACCCCCAAATCCGAAGCGTGAATCTTCAGCCGGATCCATTTATCGGTCCCCGGAGGAAGCGCCCCCATGTAGACTTTAGATACCGTACCTTTCACTCCTCCGTCCTGTATAAGATCGTCCCCCCAATATGCCCTGTGCTCTCCGTCGCCATTACCAGTGAAGAACTGGATCATTATTTCCCGAACACCCGGCTTCATATAAACGTATTGGATTATCAGGTCATTGTTCACCGGCTCAGTTAGCAAGGATTTCCCCGCATGAATGAAATAATGCACGCTATGGCCTTCCATACATGGACCTGTGTGCGATTCCGAGCCTGAATATGCCGGTCCCTGAACCCACATGAACCCCCCGACAGGGAGGAAAGTGGCACCAGACGGTACATTTGATGAGTCATCGAGATATGCACCCGGCTTGTCCTGAGCGGAAACGCCCGAGCCAGGAACGCTTAAAGAACTGATATTCCCAATAATAATTTTCGTTAAGCTCATATCATCCGAAGGAGCAATCGTAATATCCCTTGTTACTTGCGAATTATTCCCCGCCTTATCAAAAACGGTAAGCACCAAATGAATCGGACCGGAAGGAACATCCCCCTCTAAAGAGGCGATTTCACCATTTGACACCTGAGTTGTTCCCTCTGAAATCTTCCTCCTTTGCCCGACCCCGCCAACAATTTCCAGTGTATACCGGTTAAAATTAGAGTCATACGCAGAACCAAATACCTTCAGGGGCATGCCTTCACTTGGCTCCCCTTCAATCCGGGTAATGTCAGCCGTTGGCGCGGTATTATCAACCACATAATATCCCGAATATTCTGACGAGGCTCCCGATCCGGTGAGCGTTCCTTGCACTATAAGCTGATAGTATCCGTCCACGACCGGCTGTCCAACGGAATCCCGGCCGTCCCATTCCAGAGGAGCATCCTTAGACATAAGATCGTTGCTCATTAGGATTCTTACTACTCCCCCTTTTTTATCAATAATCTGCGCTGACGCTAATGCATCCGACTCAAAGACTGCCGGGAACGAAGCTGTATCCTGCACTCCGGGCGAGGTTGTCGGCGATAAATATACCCGTGATATTTCGTATATTGGTAATGGTGCCACATTCCCTTGCACTACAAATGAAGGGTCCGCGTTTATCACTTTCCCGGGGTCGCACGGATTTCCATTTACATCCAAGCCAACAACATTGGTTTTCCCCTGTTCCGCGGTAATTGGAGTCGAATACTCACCGGGTTGGGGCACATCTTCTCCCCATAAATCCGGTTCCAACGGCATCATATAACCAGGTTTTTTATTATCCGTTGGTTCAACATTCACGGGATAAGAAGTCGGGTCTTTACCGGGTTGCTGATTGCAAACACGGAATGCCCCTTTGTTATAGGGTGTATTGCCCTTCACCATCAAAGGCGTTCCTACCGGTATGGTTTCACCTTTATATGGCGTGCCATCAGGATAAAATACACCCACAGAAGTACATGCGGGTTCTCCTGCATGTGCACGGAGGCGACATATACTTGGGGACTTGCTTCCATCCTTTGGAGACCAAGTCCACCATAAATCCCCATCCCCATTGGAAGAATCCGGCGAAGTTATCGTCATGATCCAAGTGTAACCGCCGTCTGGTGATGTAAATTTAACTGTGACGCCATCAATATTACAGCTCCCGTTCATATTTGTAGGCTTATCAAACTTGAATGTCATGGTAGTGACAGTTTCTCCGTTATAGGATGAGCCATTGTTCACATTTATATCCGGGCCACTAACCGGACCCCCATCTGATGGAAATGCGGAACCAGCGTCAACTGGTTGATATATGCAATTTGGATCATCGAGATATATGACATCCGAACTAGCAGCAGGGCTTCCATCGGTCGATTCATATCTTCCCCCCGCTGGACCACTGGCTGGAGCTTCCTGTGGAGTAGGCGAGACAGACGATTTACATATAAAAGAAGGCCCAGAACTATCACTAGCATTCCCGCTTGCATCAATCGCATGTATTGATACAGGATATGTCCCATCGGCGACCGGTTCTCCAGCATCCTCATAACCATCCCAACTAACACTAATATATCCTCCAGTAAGTATTGATACGTTTCCACTAGAATCATCGGCTGATATCTTACTTGGTATATATGTCATGGTTTGCTGATCGTATTTCTGAAATACACAGACGTGGTAGTTGCGTACATCACCAATATTAGGGCTTGTTGCATGATTGGTGGCACTTGGGGGCTTCAAGCATGAGAATGGGGGTACAACCCTTCCAAAGGAGGTACCCCCATCGGGACTCAGCGGACCGTACGCATCCACCTTGTCTTGGAAGT
>Ga0315282_10001542_pt1 | contig 43144 bp, 53 predicted proteins | sample YL17G07_20_MG_FD_203693 | JGI IMG/M metagenome (GOLD analysis project Ga0315282, IMG submission 203693) | Sediment microbial communities from Yellowstone Lake, YNP, Wyoming, USA - YL17G07_20 | ecosystem: Environmental > Aquatic > Freshwater > Lake > Sediment | place: USA: Wyoming | collected... | reverse complement strand
GTAGCTGTTGAGAAGGCTACTCGGGGGACCGGACGGAAGGGGATGGTCATGTTGAGCCAATCTTCCCACATGACAGTCTCCTTTCGCCTCTCGGCGCTTTCTTGGTGCACACAGACCTGCAGGAGTCACGACCTCTCAGCGGCCGCAGACACCTTGCTCTTCGCCTCTCCTCGGGATACTCACCTCCCAATCAAAAAGTCATCTTACGTTGATATCATTCGGCGATGACTTTACCCGCACAGCGATGCTGCAAAACACTGAAGACAGCCCTCTCAGATACCGCCCTCGCCCCCGCCCATGAGCACCACGGCGGGCGGCACCGCGGGCAGCACCACCATGGGCAGCACCACCGTCGGCCGCCGCTGGTGCTGTACTGGCAAGGCCGCTGCTGGTGCTGTACTGGCAACAACAGCAGCAGCATGAGGAGCAGCATGGGAGGGGGGAGGGGGGACGAGGAGCGGAGGAGGAGGAGCCCGTCACCGCCAACGCCCTGCCGACGCCGGCAAGCCTCGCCCGCAGCGGCGGTGCCGTCAACGGGCCTCGACGGCGCAGGGCGTCGCAAGCGTCAACGACCCTCGAGACCACAGTAGGCGAGCGCCCCCGTCGCCCGCAACCCGAACACCTGGCTGAAATCGACCAGGTAGTCCCCAGAGCAGAGCCACCACATCCGCTTTCGGCGCAAGCCGCGCCGTCCGGGTGCCTCTCGACTTGGGCCGCTCGCCCGCAGTCAGCGCACAGCTGCGGCGGGAGTCGCGCCACCGTGGCGCTCCTCGGCCGCAGTCACCGGCTCGCGATCAGCGCACAGTTCCTCCGCGAGCCGCGCCCCGTCGAAGCGCAGCCAGAGAGACGGTGAGGGGGCGGGGGCGCCGTTCCGGCGCCCCCGCCCCCTCACCGCAAACCTCAACCTTCAAGGCCGCCGCCCGGAAGACTCCGGCAAGCGACCCGAGCAACAAACCGACCCGGAAAGATCAGACGAGCTCCAGGAAGACCATCTCGGCGCCGTCGCCCTGGCGCGGCCCAAGCTTCACGATGCGCGTGTAACCGCCGGGACGCTCGGCGTAGCGCGGCGCGATGTCATTGAACAGCTTGTAGACCACCTTCTTGTTGCGCAGCTTGGCGACCGCCTGCCGGCGCGCCGTCAGGTCGCCGCGCTTGCCCAGCGTGATCACCTGCTCGACCAGCGGCTTGACCTCTTTCGCCCGCTCCTGGCCGCACTTGATCTTTTCGTGCTCGAGCAGCGCCACGGCGAGGTTGCACAGCATCGCCTTGCGCTCATCGTCTTGCATGTTGAGCCTGCGTCCTTGGTTCTGGTGGCGCATCTAGTCTCTGCTTTCTCTTCTCTTCGCGCGGTCTCTCTACCGGCCCGGCAAGCGTCTACTCCTCGCTGCGCAGCGACAACCCACGACCGGCAAGCTTCTCTTTGACCTCGTCGATGCTCTTCTTGCCGAAATTCGGGATGTTCAACAGCTCGGCCTCGGTCTTGGAAACCAGGTCGCCGACCGTCTGGATACCCTCTCGCTTCAGGCAGTTGTACGAGCGTACGCCCAGCTCGAGCTCTTCGATGAGCACGTCGTCCATGCCGCCGGCGGTGGACTGAAGTGCCTGGCCGTTGCCGCCGAGAAGCTCATCGGTCGTGCGCGTGCGCTCGGGATCGGTGAAGATCGCGAGCCGGTCGACCAGGATCTCGGCCGCCTGCCGCAGCGCCTCTTGCGGTGTGATGGCGCCGTTCGTCGTCACATCGAGGATGAGCTTGTCGTAGTCGGTGCGCTGACCGACGCGGGCACTGTCGACGTTGTAGGCCACCCGCCTGATGGGGCTGAAGTTGGAGTCGATCGGGATCACGCCGATGGTGGTCTCGGGCGTCTTGTTGCCCTCGGCCGACACATACCCCGTGCCTCGGCGGATGTTCAGGGTCATCTCGAGCGAGCCCCCGTCGGCGAGGGTCGCGATGTGATGATCGGGATTGAGGATCTCGAGCTCGGCCGGGATGTCGATATCGGCAGCGACGACCTTGCCCGGCTTGTCTTTGACCAGCCTGACCTGCACTTCGCCGATCTCGCCGTGGAGGCGGCAGATCAGGTCTTTCAGGTTGAGAATGATGTCGGTGACGTCTTCTTTGACGCCGGGGATGGTCGCGAACTCGTGGGCGACACCCTCGATCTTGACCGAGCTCACAGCGGCGCCTTCGAGCGATGAGAGCAACACTCGCCGCAGCGAGTTGCCGAACGTGTGCCCAAAACCACGGTCAAGTGGCTCTACCTCGAAACGAGCCCTGTTGTTGGCGAGCCGTTCGCGCGTGATGTTGGGCATCTGGAACTGTAGCAATTGACCTCCCGTTTCGGTCCTCGCGCGCTCTGGAAGTGGCGCCGAGGCGGGCTTACTTGGAGTAGAGCTCGACGATCAATGACTCCTGCACCGGCGCGTCGATCTCGTCGCGCTCGGGATATCGCAGGATCTTGCCCGTCAGATTGTCGTGGTCGGCTTGCAGCCACGGCGCCACCGACGACGTGAGATCGGTCGCGGAGCGGATGACCTCGGTCGCCTTACTGCCCGTCTTGATTGAGATCACGTCGTTCGGTCTGACCAGATACGACGGGATATCCACCTTGCGCCCGTTGACGAGGAAATGCCCGTGGCGCACCAGCTGGCGCGACTGGCGCCGAGAGGTACCGAAACCAAGGCGGTAGACCACGTTGTCGAGGCGCACCTCGAGCAACCGCAACAGGTTCTCGCCTGTGACCCCCTGCTGCCGCGACGCTTCCTCGTAGTACTTGTGGAACTGCTTCTCGAGCACCTGATAGAAGCGGCGAGCCTTCTGCTTCTCGCGCAGCTGAAGAAGGTACTCGGACTGCTTCACGCGGCCGCGGCCGTGCTCCCCAGGGGGATACGTGCGGCGCTCGACCGCGCACTTGTCGGTGAGGCAACGCTCGCCCTTGAGGAAGAGCTTGATACCCTCGCGGCGGCACTGCTTGCACTGCGGTGATGTGTCTCTAGCCACTGTTCGACCTTCCTAGACCCGGCGTCGCTTGCGCGGACGGCAGCCGTTGTGCGGCATGGGGGTCACGTCTTTGACCCCGAGGATCTCAAGGCCGGCGGCCTGGAGAGACCGGATAGCGGTCTCGCGACCCGACCCCGGCCCGCGCGCGAAGACCTCGACCTTCTGCAGGCCGTGCTCCATGCCCTTCTTGGCGGCCGACTCGGCAGTGACCTGCGCCGCGAACGGCGTGCTCTTGCGAGAGCCCTTGAACCCTACAGCCCCGGCACTCTCCCAGGCGATAACGTTCCCTTCTTTGTCGGTCAGCGTGACCAGAGTGTTGTTGAACGACGTCTTGATATGCGCCTGGCCCACAGCGATGTTCTTGCGGACCTTGCGGCGTTGGCGCCCTTTAGCTCTCTGCGGCTTAGCCACTAGTCTCGAAACCTCCGGATCTTACGGGGTCGTCGGTGCTACTTCTTGCGCCGTGCGCCCACGGTCTTCTTGGGACCCTTGCGTGTGCGCGCGTTCGTCTTCGTGCGCTGACCCTCGACGGGCAGGCCCCGGCGATGACGTATGCCTCGGTAGCAGCCGATGTCCATGAGGCGCTTGACGTTCTGCGAACGCTCGCGGCGCAGGTCGCCTTCGACCGTCACTTCGCGGTCGATGACCTCGCGCAGCCGCACGATCTCTTCTTCGGTCAGGTCACGAACCTTGGTGTCGGGGTCGATGGCCAGTTGCGACAGCACGTGACCGGCCGTCGACCGCCCGACACCATAGATGTAGGTGAGCCCGATCTCGACCCGCTTCTGCGAGGGGATGTTGACGCCCGCGATACGTGCCATACCTTACCCCTGCCTCTGCCGATGCCGCGGGTTCGTGCAGATCACCTGCACAACGCCGTGCCGACGCACGATCTTGCACTTCTCGCAGATCACCTTTACTGACGCCCTGACCTTCATACCGTCCTCGCTTGGCACGCGCCCGGATAAGCCGCGCCGGTTGGTTGACTGCTCTAGAGACCCGCTCTTACTTGAACCGGTACATGATCCGCCCGCGCCGCAGGTCGTAGGGCGAAAGCTCAACTTTCACCCGGTCGCCCGGCAGGATGCGGATGTAGTTCATGCGCATCTTTCCTGAGATGTGAGCGAGTACCTCATGGTTGTTGTCGAGGCGGACACGGAACATCGTGTTCGGCAATGCCTCGATGACCTCGCCTTCGATCTCTATGGCTTCTTCTTTTTCTCCCACGCCCAAATTCGCCCCTTAGCAAGCGCGACCGCGAATGATACCACACGCAACCTCCACGGTCGAGGCTCGCCAAACGAGGGTTTTGCGCTCCCGGCGATAGGAGCTAACCTCCTGCTCCGACCGCACGGACTTCAGCGCCCATCTTTTCGGACCGGCGCCGTGTGAGCACCTCTGGCCCCCGCTCCGTGATCGCCACGGTGTGTTCGAAGTGGGCCGAGAGCGAGTGATCGGCGCTGTAGATGCTCCAGGCATCGTCGCCCACGTACACGTCCCACGTGCCGACGTTGACCATCGGCTCGATCGCGAACACCATCCCGGCCTCGAGTCGCGGTCCGCGGCCCACCTCGCCGAAGTTGGGGATCTGCGGCTCCTCGTGCATCACGCGACCGACGCCGTGCCCCACGAGCGAGCGCACGACGCCGAAACCGGCGTTCTCAACGACCTCTTGCACAGCGTGCGAGATATCGCCCAGCCGCTTGCCCGGCTCGCACTGCACGATGGCCGACTCGAGCGAAGCACGCGTCACGTTGAGCAGCGCCAGCGCCTCGTCGCTCACGTCGCCTACCGGCACCGTCATCGCCGAGTCGGCGACGTACCCGTTCAAGGTCACCCCTACATCGAGGCTCAGGATATCGCCGCCCTTCACCTCGTACGGCCCGGGGATGCCGTGCACCACCATCTCGTTGGGCGACGCGCATATCGACCCCGGGAAGCCCCGGTACCCCTTGAACGTGGGTACCCCACCCCGCTCGCGGATGAACTTCTCGGCCATCTGGTCGAGCGCGAGGGTCGTGACGCCCGGCTTCACGGCTTCGGCCAGGAAGTCGAGGCAGTCAGCCAAGATGCGGCCGGCGGCGGCGATCTTCGCAACCTCTGCGGATGACTTACGGACGATCACCCGTGACCACGCTGCGCAGCACATCCTCGACCCCGGCGAACACCTCGTCGGGACCCTTCCCGCCGCCTTCCACGCCGCGCAACACGCCGCGCTCCTCATAGTACCTGACCAGCGGCTCGGTCTGGCGCCTGTAGACGGCCAGACGGTTGCGCACGGTCTCCTCGTTGTCGTCGGAGCGCTGGTACAACTCGCCGCCGCACACGTCGCAGACGCCCTCGACCGCCGGCTTGTTGAAGAGCACGTGGTAGCCCTTGCCGCACTGGCGGCACATGCGCCGGCCGGCCAGGCGCTGCACCAACTCGTCTTCGGGCACGTCGATCAGCAACACCGTGGTCAGCGAGTGCCCGGCGTCGGCAAGCATGACATCGAGCGCCCCGGCCTGCTCAAGCGTGCGCGGGAACCCGTCGAGGAGGAAGCCGTGCTGCGCGTCGGGCTCGGACAGCCGCTGTCGGATGACGTCGATGATGACCTCGTCGGGCACCAGCTCGCCGGCGTCCATGTACCGTTTGGCCGCCTCGCCCAGCTCGGTGCCTTTTGCCACCGCAGCGCGCAGCATGTCACCCGTCGAGATGTGGGGGATGGTGAACTCCCTCACGATGCGCTCGGCCTGCGTGCCCTTGCCGGCCCCCGGGGCCCCAAGCAACACGAGGTTCACCGGCTCGGCACTCTGCGCCACGTCATGCACCCTTCATCCCTTGACTCAACCTGCGACCAAGTCGGCAGCCCCTGGGAGCCGCTACTTGAGGAACCCCTCGTAATGGCGCATGAGCAGCTGCGCCTCCATCTGGCGCATGGTATCGAGCGCCACGCCCACGACGATCAGCAGCGACGTGCCGCCGAAGTAGAACTGCACGTTCATGTATTTGAAGAGCATGTATGGCAAGACGGCGACGGCCGCCAGGAAGAGCGCGCCGGGCAGTGTCAGCCGCGTGAGGATGCGGTCGAGATACTCCGCCGTCGGCCGGCCCGGCCGCACGCCGGGGACGAACCCCCCATACTTCTTGAGGTTGTCGGCCTGATCGATCGGGTTGAAGGTCACCGCCGTGTAGAAGTATGTGAAGAAGACGATGAGCAGGGCCTCGCCGAAGATGTACGGCCACGAGCTGGGACCGAAGACGCGTGTGAACCAGTTTTGGCCGCCACCGCCGAGGAACTGCCCGAAGGTGGTGGGGATCATCATCATCGAAGAGGCGAAGATCACCGGGATCACACCGGCCATGTTCACCTTCAGCGGGATGAACGTGCTCGTGCCGCCCATCATGCGCCGCCCGACGATGCGCTTGGCGTACTGGACGGGGACGCGGCGCTCGCCGGTGGTGATCCAGATCACGGCGACGATGACCGCGAGAGCGATGATGGCCAGGCCGATCGCGGACAAGATGGGCATGGCCGAGAACTTGTAGAGGCCGGAGGGTAGCCGCGAGATGATGCTGATGAAGATGATGATCGACATGCCGTTGCCGATGCCGCGTGCCGTGATCAGCTCGCCCAGCCACATAACGCCGGTGGCGCCGGCCGTCAGCGTGATGATGATCAGCAGGCCGTGCACGACGTCGAGGTTGGGCAGCGCATGATAGCTGCGGAAGATGAACACGTAGCCGACCGACTGGATGAGCGACAGGACCACCGTGAGGTAGCGCGTGTACTTGGTGATCTCCTTCTGGCCCTGCTCGCCCTCTTTCGCGAGCGCCTCGAGCTTGGGAATGACCACCGTGAGCAGCTGCATGATGATCGACGCCGTGATGTAGGGCATGATGCCCAGGGCGAACACGGCGACCTTGCCGAGCGCGCCGCCTGAGAACAGGTCGAGGAAGCCGAAGACCCCGCCGGCTCCGCTCTGGAAGAACTCCTGCAGGGCCTTCACGTCGACACCGGGCACCGGCACGTAGCTGCCGAAGCGATAGATGGCCAGGATACCGGCCGTGAAGAGGACCTTCTTGCGCAGCTCCGGGATCTTCCAGGAGTTGGCCAACGACTGCCACAGCTTGTTGTTCACGTTCTCCCCAAGCTTAGAAAAAGGCAGGCACCCATGAGACGCACAAGGCTTCGCTCGGCGTAGCGACCGGCATCTAGATAGTCTGCGCCGTGCCGCCGGCGGCCTGGATCTTGTGTAGCGCCGTCTCGGAGAACGCGTGCATCCTCACCGTCAGCGCGACGTCGATGTCGCCGCCGCCCAAGATCTTGATGGGCGTCTTGGTGTTCTTCACGATACGCTTCTCGACCAGGGCCTCGGGCGTCACCTCGGCGCCCGCCTCGAAAGCCGCCGCCAAACGGGCCACGTTGACCGGCACCAGGTAGGTACGGAAGGGCCCGATCGGCATGCTCTTCTTCATGTGCGGCCCGCGCAGCTTGCCGAGACGCATGTAGATGGGCATCTGGCCACCCTCGTAGCCCGGGCGAACGCCGCCTCCGGAGCGTGAGTTGTAGCCCTTATGACCGCGGCCCGCAGTCTTGCCCTGGCCGCTGCCCTTGCCGCGTCCGAGCCGCTTGGTATCGGCGGTCGAGCCGTCGTTGGGGCGTAGATTGTGCAGTCCTAGTCCAGCCATCGTCACGTCTTCTTCGTCACTTCGCGCACCTCGAGGAGATACGCGACTTTTCTGACCATGCCCCGGATCACGGGGTTGTCTTCATGCACGACTGTGTGGTTCATGCGCTTGATGCCGAGGGCGCGCAGCGTGCCGCGGTGATCGCGCGGCGTGCCGATCTCGCTCTTGACCTGCTTGATCTCGAGATGCGCGGCCATCGCTTACGCCTCCTCCGCGACCTTGTCCGGCGTGGCCTCGGTCGCAGCCGTGTCGGCCGCCTGTGGCAAGCCGAACACCTGGCTCACGCTGATGCCGCGTCGGCGGGCCACGTCTTCGGGCGTCTTGAGGTCTTGCAGCCCTGCCACGGTGGCGTGCACGAGGTTGATCGGGTTGGTTGTTCCGAGGCACTTGGTGAGGATGTCGTGGATGCCGGCCAGCTCGAGGACGGCGCGCACCCCGCCGGCGGCGATGACGCCGGTACCGGCGGCAGCCGGCTTGAGCAACACACGAGCGGCGCCGAAGCGGCCGATCACCTCGTGCGTGATGGTCGTCTTGTAGCTCGGCACCCGGAACATGCTCTTCTTGGCGTCGAGGATCGCCTTCTGGATCGCCAGCGGCACCTCGCGCGCCTTGCCGTAGCCGGCTCCGACCATCCCGCTCTCGTCGCCGACGACCACGAGAGCCGTGAACGAGAAGCGGCGGCCGCCCTTGACGACCTTCGCGACACGGTTGATGTCGACGACACGCTCTTTGAGCTCTACTCCATCGGTGCTGAATCTCGGCATCCGGTTTCCTTATCTCCTCGCTAGAACTTCAGGCCGCCCTGGCGTGCACCTTCGGCGAGGGCTTTGACGCGCCCGTGGTAGAGGTAGCCTGAGCGATCGAACACAACGCTCTCGATATTTCTGGCCAGCACCCGCTGAGCAAGCAGCTCGCCGACCTTCTTGGCAACGCCCGACTTGTCGAGTCCGGCCTTGTCGACCTCGGCAGACCGCGCCGCCGCCAGCGTGGCGCCGGCCGAGTCGTCGATAGCCTGCGCGTAGATCTCCTTGTTGGAACGGAACACGGCGATCCGCGGGCGCTCACACGTGCCCGTGATACGACCGCGGATCCGCCGGTGGCGCTTCGCTCGTGCCTCTTCGATGGTCTTCGTGCCCATGCAGTGGTCCCGTCTCTCTGTATCAGCGCCTGGGCTTACGCCCGCTTGCCGACCTTCTTTGCCACGTACTCGCCCGCGTAGCGGATGCCCTTGCCCTTGTAGGGCTCGGGCGGCCGGGCGGCGCGGATCTTGGCCGCCACCTGACCCACCACTTGCTTGTCGATGCCCTTCACCAACACGACCGTCGCCTGCGGTGTCTCGAACGTCACGTGCTCGGGTGGCTCGACGAGCACCGGATGACTGAAGCCGACCAGCAGCTCGAGGCTCTCGCCCTTCAGGCTGGCGCGGTAACCGACACCGACGATCTCGAGGCGCTTCTCGAACCCCTTCGTCACGCCTTCGACCATGTTGGCCACCAGCGTGCGGGTGAGCCCGTGCAGGGAGCGGTGCGAGCCGCTGTCGGTCGGCCGGCTGACGGTGATGACGCCGTCGGCCAGCGCGATCTTCATCTCACGCGGCACCTGCTGAGTAAGCTCGCCCTTGGGGCCCTTGACGGCGACGATGGGCCCGTCCTGGGCGAACTCGACACCTTCGGGTACTGCTATTGGCGCTCTTCCGATCCTCGACATACCCGATCCCTTACCAGATGAAGCAGATGACCTCGCCGCCCAGGCCGAGGCGCTGGGCTTCAGCGCTCGTGAGCAGGCCGCGGGAGGTCGAGATGATGGCCGTCCCCAAGCCGCCCAGGACCTTGGGCAGGGTTTCCTTGCGCGCATAGATGCGCCGCCCGGGCTTGGAGATGCGCTTGATGCCCGCGATGACGCGCTCGCGGTTCTTCGTGTACTTCAGGTCGATGACGATGACGTCCCCGTGCTCGCCCTGCTTAATCTCGAAGCCGGCGACGTAGCCCTGCTCCTTGATCAGCCGCGCGATCTCCAGCTTCATCTTCGACGAGGGGATCTCGACCTGCAAGTGCATCGCCTGGCTGGCGTTGCGGATGCGGGTGAGCATATCGGCGATGGGGTCTGTCATGGACACGCTAGCCTCGCCTCCCTTACCAGCTCGACTTTGTCAGGCCGGGGATGACGCCCTCGTGCGCGAGCTCGCGCAGGCAGATGCGGCACAAGCCGAACTGCCTGAAGTAGCCTCGCGGACGCCCGCAACGCTGGCAGCGGTGATACTCCCGCGACTTGTAGCGTTGCGGGCGGCTGGCCTTCACCACCAAGGATGTCTTTGCCATTCAGATGCTCCTAGCTCTCACGGAAGGGCATGCCCAACTTGCTCAGCAGGGTACGCGCCTCTTCGTCGGTCTTCGCGGTCGTCGTGATCACGATGTTCATACCTTGCGTCTGCGACACCTGGTCGTAGTCGATCTCGGGGAAGATCGTCTGCTCGCGAATGCCCATGGCGAAGTTGCCGCGGCCATCGAACTGGTTGGGCGCGATGCCGCGAAAGTCGCGGATGCGCGGGAGCGCGATCGAGACGAGCCTGTCGATCATCTCGTACATGCGGTCGCCGCGCAGCGTCACCTTGCAGCCGATGGCCATGCCCTCGCGTAGCTTGAAGCTGGCGATCGACTTGCGGGCCCGCGTGATGATCGGCCTCTGCCCCGAGATCTGCGCAAGCTCGTTGACCGCGTCGTCGAGGCGCTTGGCATTCGTCTTCGCTTCGCCGACGCCCATGTTGATGGTCACCTTGGTGACCCTCGGGACCTGCATGACGTTGTCGTAGCCGAACTCGTCGCGGAGCTGGGGAACGACTTCGCTGAGGTACTTGTCTTTGAGTCGGGACGCCATTCGCCTACGCCTTGTCGATGTCTGAGTTGCAGGTGCTGTGCCGACAGACGCGTACCTTGCCGCCGCCTTCGAGCAAGCGGAAGCCGACGCGCGTGGGCCGGTTACAGGCCGGGCAGATGAGCATCACGTTGGAGATGTCCATCGGCGCCTCGCGCTCGACGACGCCGCCCTGCGGGTTCTTCTTGGGGTCGGGGCGCGTGTGCTTGCGCATCATGTTGAGGCGCTCGAGGACGACCCGGCCCTTGTCGGGATCGATGCGCAGGACCTTGCCGCTCTTGCCGGCCTCTTTCCCGCTGACGACCATCACCTGGTCGCCCTTGTGGATCTTCGCCTTTGCCATAATCTCTCGCTAACCGCCCCCGGCCCTACAGGACCTCAGGTGCCAGGGACACGATCTTCATGAAGTTCTTCTCGCGCAACTCCCGCGCCACGGGGCCGAAGATGCGCGTACCGCGCGGGTTGTTCTGGTTGTCGATCAGTACCGCCGCGTTCTCGTCGAAGGCGATGTAGGTGCCGTCCTTGCGCCCGAACTCCTTCTTCGTGCGTACGACCACGGCGCGCACGACCTCGCCCTTCTTCACACTGCCGCCGGGCGTCGCCGACTTCACGGCGCCGACGATGACGTCGCCCACGTGAGCGTAACGGCGCCGGGAGCCACCGTGGATGCGGATGCAGAGGATCTCACGCGCCCCCGTGTTGTCCGCAACGCGCAGTCTCGACTCAGTCTGGATCATCCTCGTCCCTCATCCGCTTCTTACTTCGCCTTCTCGACGATCTCGACCAACCGCCAACGCTTTGTGGCGCTCAGCGGGCGCGTCTCGACGACCCGGACGACGTCGCCGACGCCGGCCGTGTTGAGTTCGTCGTGAACGTGCAGCCTCTTGGAGCGACGCACCACCTTGCCGTAGAGCCCGTGGCGGCTGACGCTGTCGATGCGCACGACGACCGTCTTGTCCATGGCGTCGCTCACGACGACGCCCCGGCGCTCCTTGCGACCCGGGATGCGCTCGGGCGCGGGCCTCTCGGCCTTCGCCTTGGCCCGCGCCGCCGAGACCTTCTTCACCGGCGCTGCCGCCTCTGTCTCGGCCGCCTTCTGGGCCGCCGTCTTCTTCGTGGTCTTGGTAGCGACCGGCTTCTTGGCGACCGCCGGCTTGGCCGGACTCGTCTTGCTCGTATCAGTCTTCTTCTCAGCCATCAGGCCTCACCGCCCGCGCTTTTGCGCTGGCCCTCGCGCGCCTGCTGCAGGGTGAGCAGTCGCGCAATCTCGCGCCGGGTCAAAGCAAGCTTGTGGGGGTTGTCGAGCTGCCCCGTGGCGTGCTGGAAGCGCAGGTTGAACAGTTCTTTGCGCGTGTCCCGCAAACGGAGGCTCAGCTCTTCGTCGGAGAGCTCTCGCAGCTGCCTAGCCTTCAAAGAGATCCCCCTCCCTCGTCACGAACTTGCTCTTGACCGGGAGCTTGTGCATCGCGAGCCGCATGGCTTCGCGCGCTACAGGCTCACTGACGCCGGCCAGCTCGAACATGACCTTGCCCGGCTTGACCACGGCCACCCACGCCTCGGGCGAACCTTTGCCGCCACCCATACGAGTCTCGGCGGCCTTCTTGGTCACGGGCTTGTGGGGGAAGATGTTGATCCACACCTTGCCGCCACGTTTGATGTAGCGCGTCAGCGCAATACGAGCAGCTTCGATCTGACGGCTGGTGACCCAGCCCGGCTCGAGCGCCTTCAACCCGTACTCGCCGAAATCGACCTCGGTGCCGCCCTTGGCGACACCGGTCATCCGGCCGCGCTGATGCTTTCTGTACTTGACTCTCTTCGGCAGTAGCATCGCTTATCTACCTGACCCTCTAGGCCCCGACCTGACTGTTGCCCCATCGCGGCGATCGCGCTGCGGCCGGCGACGATCGCGACCGCCCTCGCGGCGCTCGCGCTCCTCGCGCTCCTCACGCTCGCGACGCTCGTCTTTGGGATAGCCGGCAGGCATGATCTCGCCCTTGTTGATCCACACCTTCACACCGATGCGGCCGAAGGTGGTCTTGGCCTCTTTGAAGCCGTAGTCGATGTCGGCGCGTAGGGTATGCAGCGGCACGCGGCCTTCGCTGTAGTGCTCGCTGCGTGCCATCTCGGCGCCGCCCAGACGGCCGGAGCACTTCACGCGCATGCCGGTGGCACCCGAGCGCATGGCGCTCGTCAGCGCGCGCTTCATCGCGCGACGGAAACTGACGCGGTTCTCGAGCTGCTCCGCGATCGACTGCGCGACCAGCACCGCATCGAGCTCGGGGCGCTTGACCTCGATGATGTTGACCTGGATGTTCTTCTTGGTCATCGCGTGGATCTCTTTGCGCAGCGCGTCGACCTCGGACCCGCTCTTGCCGATCACGATGCCGGGGCGAGCCGTGTAGATGTCGACGGTGACGTTGTTCTGGTCCTTGCGGATGATGATGCGCGAGAGCCCCGCGTGCGACAGCTTGCGCTGGATGTGCGTGCGGATGCGCTCGTCTTCCGCGAGGTAACCCTTGAACTCCTTCTCCGTGTACCAGTGCGACTTCCAGTCGTGGATGACGCCGACACGGAAGCCGCCGGGATGCACCTTCTGGCCCACTAGCGCCGGCCCTCCTTCTGATCGACTGCGATCGTGATGTGACTGCTCCGCTTCCGGATGCGGTTGACGCGGCCCATGGCGCGGAACTTCCAGCGCTTGAGCGTGGGTCCCCCGTCGACATAGGCCTCTTTGATCACCAAATCTGCGGCGACGAGGCCGTTGTTGTTCTCTGCATTGGCCACGGCCGAGTTCAGCACCTTGGCCACGATCTGGGCCGCGCCCCGGTTGGTGAAGAACAGCGTGGCGCGCGCATCGGCGACCGACTTGCCACGGATAAGGTCGACGACCTCGCGCACCTTGCGCGGCGAGACCCGTACGTACTTAGCCTGTGCTCTGACTGCTGCCATGGTCTACCTTCTCGCCGACCGCTCGCCCTTGATGTGCCCGCGGAACGTCCGCGTGAGGGCAAACTCGCCCAGCTTGTGGCCGACCATCGACTCGCTGATGAAGATAGGCACGTGCTTGCGCCCGTCGTGGACAGCGATGGTGTGGCCGACCATCTCCGGGAAGATCGTCGAGGCACGCGACCAGGTCTTCAGCATCTTCTTCTGACCGGACTTGTTCATCTCGACCACGCGCTGCAGTAGGCGGTCCTGGACGAACGGGCCTTTCTTCGTTGACCTGCTCAAGAGGTCTCCTCCTGACCTATCCCTGACGCTTGCCGCGCTTGCGGCCGCGGATGATGTACTTGTCGGACGGCTTGCGTTTCGGCCGCGTGCGATACCCCAACGTAGGCACCCCCCACGGCGTCACCGGATGGCGACCTGCCGTCGTCTTGCCCTCGCCACCGCCGTGCGGGTGGTCGACAGGGTTCATCGCCGTGCCGCGCACGGTCGGGCGAACGCCCGTCCAGCGCGTACGGCCGGCCTTGCCACCGTCGAGGTTGGAGTGATCGGCGTTGCCTAGCTCGCCCACCGTCGCACGACAGGTGAGATGGACGCGACGCAGCTCGCCCGAGGGCAGCCGCAGCACACCGAAGCCCTTCTCTTTGGCCTGCAGCTGCGCGCTCGCGCCGGCGCTGCGTGCAAGCTGACCGCCGCGACCGGCGTAGAGCTCGATGTTGTGGATCGTGGTGCCGGTCGGGATGTTCTCGAGCGGCAGCGCGTTGCCCGGCTTGATATCGGACTCTGGCCCGGACTCGACCACGTCGCCGACCTTCAGACCCTGCGGCGCCAGGATGTAGCGTTTCTCGCCGTCGGCGTAGTGAAGCAAGGCGATGCGCGCCGACCGGTTGGGGTCGTACTCGATCGTCGCGACCTTCGCCGGCACGACATCCTTGTCGCGTTTGAAGTCGATGATGCGGTAGCGTCGCTTGTGGCCGCCGCCCTGGTGACGCGTGGTGATGCGGCCGTCGTTGTTACGGCCGCCGTTACGCTTCACGGGGACGAGCAGCGAACGCTCGGGCTCGCTGCACGTGACCTCGTCGAACGTGTCGACGGTCATGAAACGTCGACCCGGCGACGTCGGCTTGAATGTGCGGATGCCCACCTTACCTGCCCTCGAAGAACTGGATCTTGTCGCCGGCGCTCAGCGTGACGACGGCCTTCTTCCACGCCGCTGAGTGCCCCTGCGTGTAACCCCGGCGTTTCGGCTTGGGGTGCACGTGGCTCGTCGAGACGTCGACTACCTTGACGCTGAAGAGTTGTTCGACCGCCTGCGCGATCATGGTCTTGTGCGCCTTCGGATGAACCTCGAAGGTGTAGCGGTTCTGGTCGATCTGCGCATAGCTCTTCTCAGAGATGATCGGCCGGAGGATGATCTTTTCGGCTTCTACCATCGCTTCACGCCTCGTTCAGGGCGGCGAACGCCTTCTCAGTCAGGACCAGGGAGCGCGCGCGCAGCACCTGCTCCGTGGACAGCGTGCTTGCCTCGGCGGGCTCGGCGTAGCGCAGGTTGCGCACCGACTTCGCGACGGCCGGCTCGTCGTTGGTCACGACCAGCACCGGCACGGCAATGTCGAGGTTCACCAACAGCTCGTTGACGCGCGCGGTGCTCGGCTGCTCGAGCTCGAGACCGCGGGCAACGTACAGGTCCCCGCCGGCGGCACGGTCGGACAAAGCCATAGCGCGCGCCTGGCGAGCGACCTTCTTGTTCACCTTGATGTCGTAGGTGCGTGGATGGGGCCCGAACGCCGTGCCGCCGCCCATGCGCGTGGGCGACTTGGCCGACCCCGCGCGAGCGCGGCCGGTGCCCTTCTGGCGGTACAGCTTAGCCGTCGAGCCGGAGACCTCGCCGCGCGTCTTGCTCGACGCGCTACCGCGGCGGCGCGCAGCCTGCTCGGCGCGCACGGCCAGGTGCAGCACGTCGATCTTGCAGGCCACGTTGAAACGCGCCTCGTTCAGAGCGGCGGTACCGACGCGCTTGCCTTGCGCATCGACGATGGTCGCCTTGCCGAGCTCGCCGTGGGCCGGCTCGCGTGCCACAGCGGCCTTCTTGGCCTTTGGAGGCCTTTCGGCCTTGACCGCCGGAGGAGCCTCTTCGGCAGCCTTCTTGGCGGCGCGGCGACGCGGCTTAAGCGCCGGCGCCTCAGCGGCCTCGGCCTCGGGCGCCTCGGCGGCAGCCTTCTTCGCGTGCGGCGCTGCGCCCTTCGGCCCGGCCTTGGCGCGCGTGCGCCGCGGCTTGACTTCGACAGTCTCGCCGCCCTTGGTTGCCGGCGCCTCGGCCTTTGGCCTGGCGGCGCGGCGGGCGCGCGGCTTTTGTGCCTCGTTCGTCACGAGCTCAGCGGCCTGCTCCTCGGCGACCGTGGGCTTGGCGGGCGTCTTTTTCGCCGCGACCTTCGCCTTGGGCTCGTCGTACGACGTCTTCTTTTCCGGGGCCACTGCTTACCTACCCTTGACGATAACGACTGAGTTCTTGGGACCCGGTACCGAGCCCTTGACCAGCAACAGGTTGTTCTCGACGTCGCGGCGCAGGATACGCAAGCCGAGCTGGGTCACGCGCTCGTCACCCATGTGGCCGCCCATGCGCATGCCCTTGAACACGCGGCTCGGGTAGGCGCTCGCGCCGATCGAGCCGGGCTGGCGGATGTTGTGCGAGCCGTGGCTCACCGGGCCGCGCCCGAAGTTGTGACGCTTCACCGTGCCCTGGAACCCCTTGCCTTTGGAGATGCCGACCACGGCAACTTCTTGCCCGTCTTCGAACGCCTCAACAGTGACCGTGTCGCCCACGCTGAGGTCGACCAGGTCGCGGAACTCGGCGAGGTGGCGCTTGCCGTGCTGGAGGCCGGCCTTCTTCAGATGACCCAGCTCGGCCTTGGTCAGGTGCTTGTCTTTGCAGTCCCCGAAGGCGAGCTGCACGGCGCTGTAACCGTCCTTGTCGAGTGTACGAACCTGGGTCACCGGGCACGGGCCCGCCTCGATGACGGTCACGGCGATGACATTGCCGTCGTCGTCGAACACCTGCGTCATACCGATCTTCTTGCCGATGATGCCTGCCATGTCCACTACAGCTTGATCTCGATGTGAACGCCGGCCGGAAGGTCGAGGCGCATCAGGGAATCGACCGTCTTGGGCGTCGGCTGATGGATGTCGATGAGCCTCTTGTGCGTGCGGATCTCGAAGTGCTCGCGCGAGTCCTTGTCTTTGAACGGGCTCTTGATCACGCAGTACACGTTCTTCTCAGTGGGCAGCGGCACAGGACCCGAGATCGTGGCGCCCGTGCGTTGGGCGGTCTCGACGATCGATTGCGCGCTGCGCTCGATCAACTCGTGATCGTAAGACTTCAACCTTATGCGGATCTTCTGCTGAGCCACTCTCGCCTCTTCGCTGTTCACGGGGCCGGGCGTGCCTACGGCACGCCCGGCCCGCAATCACGTGGTCACGGTCTATACGTTATGCGATGATCTCCGTCACGGCGCCGGCGCCGACGGTGCGACCGCCTTCGCGGATGGCGAAGCGCAAGCCCTCCTCCATAGCGATCGGCGTGATGAGCTTCACTTCCATCACCGTGTTGTCGCCCGGCATGACCATCTCGACGCCCTCTTCGAGGGTGATGACGCCGGTCACATCGGTGGTGCGGAAGTAGAACTGCGGCCGATAGCCGTTGAAGAACGGTGTGTGACGGCCGCCCTCGTCCTTGCTCAGGACGTACACCTGCGCCCTGAAGTGCGTGTGCGGCGTGATGCTGCCGGGCTTGGCAGCCACCATGCCGCGCTCGACCTCTTCGCGCTTGGTGCCGCGCAGCAGGATGCCGATGTTGTCGCCCGCTCGGCCCTCGTCGAGGAGCTTGCGGAACATCTCGACGCCGGTCACGACCGTCTTCTGCGCCTTCTCGCGCATGCCGACGATCTCGACCTCTTGGCCGACCTTGATGACACCGCGCTCGACGCGCCCGGTCGCCACGGTGCCGCGACCGGTGATGGTGAACACGTCTTCGACGGGCATCAGGAACGGCTTCTCGACGTCGCGCTGCGGCTCGGGCAAGTACTCGTCGAGAGCTTCGGTGAGTTTGAGAATCGGCCCGCACCACTCGCACTCGGGCTTGCCGCAGCCACACTCGAGCGCCTTGAGCGCCGAACCAGAGATGACGGGGATCTCGTCGCCGGGGAACTCGTACTCGGTGAGGAGCTCGCGGACCTCCATCTCGACCAGCTCGAGGAGTTCGGGGTCGTCGACGAGGTCGACCTTGTTGAGGAAGACGACGATGCTCGGGACGCCTACCTGGCGGGCGAGCAGGATGTGCTCGCGCGTCTGCGGCATGGGGCCGTCGTCGGCGCCGACCACGAGGATCGCGCCGTCCATCTGCGCAGCGCCCGTGATCATGTTCTTGATGTAGTCGGCGTGGCCCGGGCAGTCGACATGCGCGTAGTGGCGGTGCTCCGTCTCGTACTCCACATGCGCCGTGGCGATGGTGATGCCGCGCTCGCGCTCTTCGGGGGCCTTGTCGATCTGGTCGAACGCAACGAACTCGGTCTTGCCGACGCCGCGGTTATGAAGCACAAGCGTGATCGCCGCAGTCAGGGTCGTCTTGCCGTGGTCGACGTGCCCGATGGTGCCCACATTCACGTGCGGCTTGCTGCGGTCAAACTTCTGCTTTGCCATCCTGCCTACTCCTTTTCTGATACCCGACGGTTGTGGACACAAGCGGTCACAACAGGGGAAGAAAACTACCGGTCACACCAAAGGTCGCTAGTATACGGAACCTTTGCTCGCCTGGCAATCCCTTGGTGCTACTTGTTCACGTGCCCGTGTGTATCGCCCACATGCCTTGCCGTCACGACCCGCGCACCTTGGCCACGATCTCGCTCGCGATCGAGCTCGGGACCTCGGCGTAGTGCTTGAACTGCATGGTGTAGACCGCACGCCCCTGCGTCATAGAGCGCAGGTCGGTCGCGTAGCCGAACATGGTCGAGAGCGGCACCGTGGCGCTGATCACCTGGGCATTGCCGCGTGGTTCCATGCCCTCGATGTGACCGCGGCGCGAGTTGAGGTCGCCCATGACATCGCCCATGAACTCGGCCGGCGTGACCACTTCGACGGCGGACATCGGCTCGAGCAGCACGGGCTTGGCCTTCTGCGCGGCGTTCTTGAAGGCGAGCGAGCCGGCGATCTTGAAGGCGAGCTCGCTCGAGTCGACCTCGTGGTAAGAGCCGTCGACAAGCGTCACCTTGACGTCGACGACAGGGTAGCCGGCAAACACACCGCTGCTCAGGGCCTCTTGCACGCCTTGGTCGACAGCCGGGATGTAGTCGCGCGGCACCACGCCGCCGACGATCTTGTTCTCGAAGACGTAGCCCTCGCCGGGCTCGTTGGGCTCGAGGTTGATGACGACGTGGCCGTACTGGCCGCGGCCGCCGGTCTGCCGCACGAAGCGCCCCTCGACGTTGCTGACGGCGTTGCGCACCGTCTCACGGTAGGCCACTTGCGGCCGGCCCACGTTGGCGTCGACCCTGAACTCGCGCAGCAGCCGGTCGACGATGATCTCGAGGTGCAGCTCGCCCATACCCGAGATGATCGTCTGCCCCGTCTCCTCGTCGGAGAAGACGCGAAACGTGGGATCTTCTTCGGCCAGCCGCAGCAACGACGAGGAGAGTTTCTCTTCGTCGACCTTCGTCTTGGGCTCGATGGCGACCGAGATGACAGGCTCGGGAAAGACCATCGACTCGAGGACGATGGGCTTGTCGACGGCGGTGAGCGTGTCGCCCGTGCCCGTATACTTGAGCCCAACGGCGGCCACAAGCTCGCCCGCGTAGATCTCGTCGCGGTCTGCGCGGTGGTTGGCGTGCATCTCCAGGATGCGGCTCACGCGCTCACGCTTCTCCTTGGTGGCGTTGTACACGTACGAGCCGGCCTTGAGCGTGCCGGAGTACACCCGGAAGTAGGTCAGCTTGCCGACGTACGGGTCGACCTGGACCTTGAACGCCAGCGCGGCGAAGGGTGCCTCGTCGGATGTCTCGCGGGTCGCCTCGCCCTTGCCGGACACGATGCCGACCACAGGCGGCACATCGAGCGGCGAGGGCAGGTACCACACCACCGCATCGAGCAGCGGCTGCACACCCTTGTTCTTGAAGCTCGAGCCGCACAGCACCGGGATGACGGCGATAGCCAGTGTCGCTTTGCGCACGGCGGAACGAAGCAGGTCGGCGCCCACGCGCTCGCCCTCGAGGTAGGCTTCCATGAGCTGCTCGTCGTGATCAGCGACCGCCTCGATGAGGAGCTGGCGATACTCTTCGGCCTGCGGCAGAAGGTCGCCGGGGATCGGCTGCGTCTCGAACGACGTGCCCAGCTCGTCGAGGTAGACGACAGCGTTCATCTCGACCAGGTCGACGATGCCGCGGAAGTCGCCCTCGCGACCTATCGGCAGCTGCAGAGCCACAGGGTGCGCGCCCAGGCGATCGACCATCATCTGCATGCCGCGGAAGAAGTCGGCACCGATGCGATCCATCTTGTTGATGTAGGCGATACGGGGAATGCCGTACTTGTCGGCCTGGCGCCATACGGTCTCGGACTGGGGCTCGACGCCGCCGACCGAACAGAACAACGCGATGGCGCCGTCGAGCACGCGTAAGCTGCGTTCGACCTCGACGGTGAAGTCGACGTGGCCCGGCGTGTCAATGATGTTGATGCGCGTTCCTCGCCAGTGGCACGTGGTGGCAGCGGACGTGATCGTGATGCCGCGCTCCTGCTCTTGCGCCATCCAGTCCATGACGGCAGCGCCCTCGTGCACCTCGCCCATCTTATGCGTCTTGCCCGTGTAGTAGAGGATGCGCTCGGTGGTCGTGGTCTTGCCGGCGTCGATGTGCGCCATGATGCCGATGTTGCGCGTCTGTTCGAGCGAGTACTCTCGCGTCGTCTGTGTCTGTGTGGCTATGGTGTCTGCCTTCTGGTCGCTTGCTGCACGTGACGTGCCTGTCTGGGTCGTCGTAGCCGGAGCCGCTTCTTCAACGCGCGGCTCTTGGCGAGCCCGTAGACGGGTAGCGACCTAGCCGCGCTGCCCGTCGCACCCAGCCCGCCGCCGTGCGCGGCGCAGCTTGCAGTCTGTTGGATCGTGCCCAACGGGTAGGGGAAGCCGCGCCCGCCCTTGCCCCAGGTAGCAGACTACCAGCGGTAGTGCGCGAAGGCCTTGTTGGCCTGAGCCATGCGGAACAGGTCGTCCTTCTTCTTGAAGGCCCCTCCCTGCCCGGCCAGCGAATCGAGGATCTCGCCGGCGAGCCGCTCGCTCATGGCTTTCTCGCGTCGTTCGCGGGCGAAACCGACGAGCCAACGGATGGCCAGTGTGCGCGCACGGCGGCCGGGCACCTCGACCGGCACCTGGTAGGTGGCGCCGCCGACTCGGCGACTGCGCACCTCGAGGTGCGGCGTGAGGGCCTGGATGGACTCCTGGAGCACCTCGACCGGGTCGCGCCCAGTTTTCTGGCGCACATGGTCGAGCGCGTCGTAGACGATCGTCTCGGCGACCGACTTCTTGCCGTCGAGCAGGATCTTGTTCATCACCTGAGTGACCAGGCGACTGCCGAACACAGGATCGGGGATGACGTCTCGACGGGTGATCGTGCCGCGCCGTGGCATATCAGCTCCTACTGGACTTGGCGCCGTACTTCGATCGCGCCTTCTTGCGCTCGGCGACGCCGGAAGCGTCGAGAGCGGCACGGATGATCTTGTAGCGCACGCCCGGCAGGTCTTTCACACGACCACCACGGATGAGCACGACCGAGTGTTCTTGGAGGTTGTGACCGATACCGGGGATGTAGGTCGTGACCTCCATCCCGTTGACGAGCCTGACGCGGGCGACCTTGCGAAGGGCAGAGTTGGGCTTCTTGGGCGTCGTCGTATACACGCGGGTGCACACGCCGCGCTTTTGCGGCGCGCCCTTGAGCGCAGGGGTGGTCTTGCGCTTGATGACGGCTTGCCGCCCCTTGCGGACGAGCTGATTGATCGTAGTCATCTACCCTCTCTGGTCGTTCCCTCTTCGGACAGTAGTCTAGCAAAGCGCCGGGAGCTGCCGCAAGGTGAGACACCTTGCGGCAGCTCCTCGACGTCAGAACTCGAGCGCCTCGAAGGCCTCTTGCTCGGCCTCGGCCTTCCAGGCCGGTGAGATCTCGATGGTGCGATAGCGCTTGAGACCGGTACCAGCCGGGATGAGCTTGCCGATGATGACGTTCTCTTTCAGCCCTAGCAGGTGGTCGACCTTGCCTTCGATCGAGGCGTCGGTCAGCACCTTGGTGGTTTCTTGGAACGAGGCCGCCGACAGGAAGCTCTCGGTGGCGAGCGAGGCCTTCGTGATGCCCAGCAAGATCTGCTCGGCCTCGGCTGCTTGCCCGCCCTCTGCCATCACACGCTCGTTCTCTTGCTCGAAGACGGGACGGTCGACGAGCTGGCCCGGTAGGAAGATGGTGTCGCCCTGCGTGACGATACGCACCTTCTTCATCATCTGTCGTGCGATCAGCTCGATGTGCTTGTCGTTGATCTCGACGCCCTGCGACCGGTAGACCTCTTGCACCTCGTCGACGAGGTACCGCTCGACGCGTCTGGCGCCGGCGGTGCGCAGCACGTCGGCCGGATAGAGCGAGCCCGGCGTGAGAGCGTCGCCCTTCTCGACCCAGTCGCCTGTCTGGACGTACAGGTGCGTCCGACGCGGGAACTGGTACTCCTTGGTCGTCCCGTCGTCGGCGAAGATGGTGAGCTTGGCACCACGGTCGCTGTCTTGCACCTCGACGCGGCCGGACACCTCGGCGATACGGGCCACGCCCTTGGGCTTGCGTGCCTCGAACAGCTCGACGACGCGCGGCAGGCCGTGCGTGATATCGGCGCCGGCCACACCACCCGTATGGAACGTGCGCATGGTGAGCTGCGTACCGGGCTCGCCGATGGACTGCGCGGCGATGTGACCCACGGCGTCGCCGATGTCAGCCTCGGAGTTGGTCGCTAGGCGATAGCCGTAGCAGGCTTGGCAGACACCGTGCTCGGACTCGCACGTAAGCACGCTGCGCACCGGCACCATCGGGTCGGCTTCTTTGCTGCGGGACAGCAGCTCAATGATCGCGGCGCGGATCTTCTCGTCGATCATGGTGTTGCGCTCGAAAGCGACCTCGCCCGTCTCCTCGTCGACGAGCGGCGCGCCGAGGCGCCGGCCGATGAGGTTCTCGTTGGGCTCGTGCATCCACACGGCGATGCTCTCGGTGCCCTTGCCCTTCTCGGCCTTCACGGCCACCTTGGCGTTGGGCAGGTCGCCGAAGAGCTCCTTGAGCAAGCCGATGGTCACGGCCTCGACTTTGGCGCCCTTCTTGAGCACGACGCGGTAGCTGTGCGGGCGCTTGACGTCTTCGGCCAGCGCCCGGCCCTCGAGCGCGGGATTGTGGTCTTTGCGCTGCGACCATGGCGACATCGGGATCGACTCGGTCGTGCCGCAGTCTTCGTCGCGGATGATCACGTCTTGCGAGACGTCGACCAGACGCCGCGTGAGATAGCCCGAGTCGGCCGTGCGCAGCGCGGTGTCGGCGAGGCCCTTGCGAGCACCGTGCGTCGAGGTGAAGAACTCGAGCACGGTAAGGCCCTCGATGAAGCTCGACTTCACCGGCTGCTCCATGATCTCGCCCTTCGGGTTCGACATCTGGCCGCGCCAGCCGGCGAGCTGACGGATCTGCTTGATGTCGCCGCGAGCGCCCGAGGTGGCCATCATGTAGATCGGGTTGAGCGGGTTGAAGTTGGCCCGTGTCGCTGCCGTGATCTGCACGTCGGCCTCGCGCCAGATCTCCTCGATCTTCTCGCGACGCTCGGCCTCGGTCAGAAAGCCCATGTTGTACTGCTGCTGCACGTCGGCGACCATCTGGTCGTGCTCGGCCAGGATCTCGGCCTTCCGCTTCTCGGGGATGACGATGTCGTTCTTAGACACAGTCACGGCCGCGCGTGTGGCATAGTGGAAGCCCACGTCTTTGAAGACGTCGAGCAGGCGTGCCACTTTGGTGGCGCCGTACTCGGCGACCAGCGTCGTGATGAACGACGACAGGCCCTTCTTCGTGACCGTGTTGTTCAGGAACACGTAGCTGTCGTCGCGGAAATCGTCGCCGAGCACGTCGCGTAGACCGTCTTCGACCTGCTGGTTGAAGAGCGCACGGCCGACCGTGGTGACGATGCACCGGCCGCTGGGCCGTCGCAAGAGGATCGGCCGTCGTGTGAACTCGGCGATGCCCGCGGCGCGCTGCACCGGCACGGCACGCTGGTCGAGGACACGCTGCTCGTAAGCACGACGGACCTCTTCGTAGCCGGTGTAGGCGTCGAGTTTCGCCGCGAAGTCTTCGCGCGTGAGGCTGCTGAAGTCGCCCTTAGGGTGATACGTCAGGTAGTAGGCGCCGATGACCATGTCTTGTGTGGGCACGGCGATGGGCTTGCCGTTCGCCGGCGACAGGATGTTGTTGGTCGAGAGCATCAGCGTGCGCGCCTCAGACTGCGCCTCCCAGCTCAACGGCAGGTGCACGGCCATCTGGTCGCCGTCGAAGTCGGCGTTGAAAGCGGCGCACACCAGCGGGTGGATCTGGATGGCCTTGCCCTCGACCAGTAGCGGCTCGAAGGCTTGAATGCCTAGGCGGTGAAGCGTCGGGGCGCGGTTCAGCAACACGGGATGCTCGGTGATGACCTCTTCGAGAATGTCCCAGACCTCGGGCACCATCGATTCGACCATCTTCTTAGCAGCCTTGATGTTCTGCACCATCTTGCGCGACACCAGACGGCTCATGATGAACGGCTTGAAGAGCTCGAGGGCCATCATCTTGGGCAAGCCACACTGGTGCATTTTGAGGTGCGGGCCGGCGACAATGACCGAACGGCCGGAATAGTCGACGCGCTTGCCCAGCAGGTTCTGGCGAAAACGACCCTGCTTACCTTTGAGCATGTCGCTAAGCGACTTGAGCGGACGGTTGCCCGGGCCGGTGACCGCACGGCCCCGGCGGCCGTTGTCGAAGAGCGCGTCGACGGCCTCTTGCAGCATGCGCTTCTCGTTGTTGACGATGATGTCGGGCGCCTGCAGGTCGAGCAGCCGCTTGAGGCGGTTGTTGCGATTGATGACGCGCCGGTAGAGGTCGTTCAGGTCACTGGTCGCGAAGCGGCCGCCGTCGAGCTGCACCATGGGGCGCAGTTCCGGCGGGATGACCGGGATCACGTCGAGGATCATCCACTCGGGGCGGTTGCCGCTGCGCAAGAAGGCCGAGGAGACTTTGAGGCGCTTGACGGCGCGTGCCTGGCGCTGCCCTTTGGCGGTACGGATCGTCTCTTTGAGCTCGGCCGTCTCGGCTTCAAGGTCGACTGCGCGCAGCAGTTCGCGAACCGCTTCGGCGCCTGTACCTCCCTTGAAGTACACGCCGAAGCTCTCCGGTTCATAGCCCGGCTCGCGGCCGAACATGCGCTCCATCTGCAGATACAGCGACTCGTCGCCGATGACGTCGCGCGGGCCGATGGCCTTGAACTGCTCCCAGGCGCGGTCGATCGTGCCCTTCGCCTGCTCAACCGCCTTGAAACCGCGGTCGATGTAGTCGTCGGCGAGCTTGTCGACCTTGGCGCGCTGCGTCTTGATCTCGTCGGGACCGAGCTCGGCAGCGGCCTCGGCGATGCGCCGGTACGTCTCGAAGATGTCGAAGTAGTTGAAGAAACCGAACTCATCGTCGGGCTCTTCGGTGTAGAACTCGGCGACCTCGGCCTCGCCGGCGAGAATCGCGCCGACCCGCTCGTGCATTTCACGGATCGACCGGGAACGATCCTCGGCGTAGGCGTCGTAGCGACCCTTGATCTCTTGGATGCGCTCGTCGAGCAAGAGGATGTCGCGCTCGCGCTTCTCCTTGTCGACCGAGATGATGACGTAGCTGCCGCCGAAATAGAGAACTTTCTCGAGCTCTTTCGGCGCGATATCGAGTAGGTAGCCCATTCGCGAAGGCACGCCCTTGAAGAACCAGATGTGTGACACCGGGGCGGCCAGCCTAATGTGGCCCATACGCTCGCGCCGCACCTTGGCGCGCGTCACTTCGACGCCGCAGCGCTCGCAGATGATGCCCTTGTAGCGCACACGCTTGTACTTGCCGCAGTAGCACTCCCAGTCCTTGGTGGGGCCGAAGATGCGCTCGCAGAACAGGCCGTCGCGTTCGGGCTTGAGCGTACGGTAGTTGATCGTCTCGGGCTTGGTGACCTCGCCCTTCGACCACGCTTCGATCTGCTTCGGTGAAGCCAGGCCGATACGGATCGAGTCGAAGTTATTGATGTCTATCAACGATTCCCCCTTGCCGTCGCGACGGCCTTACTCATCGTGGGTCTCGAGTTCTTCTTCTTCGACTGCTTCGACCGCGCCGCCGGCAGCGTCGAGGCCGAACTCATCTACGGTGCCGAGGCTCTCGACCTCGTCTTCGTCTTCGACCTCGAGGTCGTCTTCGGCGGCCTCGGGCTGAATGGCTTCGACCACGTCGATCTCGTCGCGATCCTCGTCGTCTTCGGCCACGTCGGGCGGAGACCCGACGAGCACGCCCAAGCCGGTCATGTCGACCGTTTCCTCGTCGTGTTCGCCGTCGCCCTGCCGCTGCGCCCGCAGGCTGGCCGACAGGTCGATGCCCAGCTCTTCGGCAGCGCGCAGAAGGTCGTCGTCTTCCTCGCGCACCTCGACGATCGTGCCCTCCTCGCTTTGGACGGCTATGTCGAGACCGAGGCTCTGCACCTCTTTCATGAGGACCTTGAACGACTCGGGGATGTTCGGCTTGGAGATGTTCTCGCCCTTGACGATCGCCTCGTAGGCCTTGACCCGGCCCACGGTGTCGTCGGACTTGATCGTGAGCATCTCCTGCAGAGTGTAGGCCGCACCGTAGGCCTCGAGCGCCCACACTTCCATCTCCCCGAAACGCTGACCGCCGAACTGCGCCTTGCCGCCCAGCGGCTGCTGGGTCACGAGGGAGTACGGGCCGGTGCTACGCGCGTGGATCTTGTCATCGACCAAATGCAGCAGCTTCAGGATGTACATGTAGCCGATGGTCACCTTGTTGTCGAAGCGTTCGCCGGTGCGGCCGTCTTGGAGCCACACCTTGCCCGAGCAGCGACGCCCTGCAGGCTCGTTCTCGTTGACCTTGAACTTGATGGGGCTGTCGGGGTCGGCGGTCGACTTCATGAGCAGGTCGTCGATCTCGGCGATCGTCGCACCGTCGAAGACGGGTGACGCCACGAAAGCGGGGCCGTTGAGGTGCGTGCCGTCGGCCTGGAAGCCGTTGTGGGCTGCCCAGCCGAGGTGCGTCTCGAGCACCTGGCCGATGTTCATGCGGCTCGGCACGCCCAGCGGGTTGAGGATGATGTCGACGGGCGTGCCGTCTTCGAGGTGCGGCATGTCTTCTTCGGGGACGATCTTGGAGATGACGCCCTTGTTGCCGTGACGGCCGGCCAGCTTGTCGCCCTCGGCGATCTTGCGCTTCTTGGCGACGTAGACGCGCACCAGCTCGTTGACGCTGGGCCGCAGCTCGTCGTTGTTCTCGCGGCTGAAGATCTTGACGTCCATGACCTTGCCGCCCTCGCCGTGGGGCACCTTGAGCGAAGTGTCGCGCACCTCGCGCGCCTTTTCCTTGAAGATGGCACGGATGAGCTTCTCTTCGGCAGTGAGTTCGGTCTCGCCCTTGGGCGTCACCTTGCCGACGAGCAGGTCGCCCGAGTTGACCTCGGCGCCGATGCGCACGATGCCGCGTTCGTCGAGGTCTTTGAGGGACTCCTCTGAGCGGTTCGGGATGTCGCGCGTGATCTCCTCGTCGCCGAGCTTCGTCGTGCGGGCGTCGACCTCGTACTCTTCGATGTGGATCGAGGAAAGGACGTCGTCTTTGACGATACGCTCGGACAGGATGACCGCGTCTTCGAAGTTGTAGCCCTCCCAGCTCATGAATGCCACGAGCAGGTTCTTGCCCAGGGCCAACTCACCCTGGTCGGTGGACGAGCCGTCGGCGAGCACAGTGCCCACATCGACTTTGTCGCCCACGTCGACGATCGGCTTCTGATGGGTCAGGGTGCCCTGGTTGGAGCGCGTGAACTTGACCAGCGTGTACTCGTCGGTCTCGCCCTTGCCTACGTCGACGATGATACGCTCGGCGTCGAGATAGCTGATCTTGCCGGCGCGCTTCGCCAGAATGACGTCGCCCGTGTCGACTGCGGCGCGGAACTCCATGCCGGTACCGACGTACGGAGCCTCGGCCGTGAGCAGCGGGACGGCCTGGCGCTGCATGTTCGAGCCCATCAGGGCGCGGTTGGCGTCGTCGTGCTCGAGGAACGGGATGAGCGCCGTGGCCACCGACACGATCTGCGTCGGGTTCACGTCCATGTAGTCGATCTGCTCGGGCTTAGCGGTGATAATGTCGGCGCCGCCGAGCGTGCGCGCGAGGATCTGGTCGGTCTTGAACTCGCCCGTCTCGGAGTCGAACGGCGCGTTGGCCTGGGCGATGATGACGCTGCGCTCTTCGCCCGTTTGCTTGTCGATGACGCGCGCCTCTTCTTCGGAGGCGTCGAGATAGACGATCTCCTTGCTGACCTTACCCTTCACGACCTTGCGGTACGGCGCCCGGATGAAGCCGAACTCGTCGACGGTCGCGAACGAGGCGAGCGATCCGATGAGGCCGATGTTCGGACCTTCAGGCGTCTCGATCGGACACATGCGGCCGTAGTGCGTGGAGTGCACGTCGCGCACCTCGATCGGCGCCCGCTCGCGTGTGAGACCGCCTGCGCCCAACGCGCTCAAGCGGCGCCGGTGCGTGAGGCCCGAGAGCGAGTTGGTCTGGTCCATGAACTGCGACAGCTGTGAGGAGCCGAAAAACTCTTTGAGCGCCGCGACCACCGGACGGATGTTGACCAGCGTAGCCGGCACGATGGTGTCGGGGTCTTCGGTGGTGAGGCGCTCCTTGATCACGCGCTCCATGCGCGTGAGGCCGATGCGGAACGCGTCTTGCACGAGTTCGCCCACGGTGCGCAGGCGACGGTTGCCGAAATGCTCGTACTCGTCGAGGTCGCCGGCAATCTCCTCGCGGCGCGAGCCGATGAGGGCCATCGCCTCGGCGGCGTAGTCCTTGGCGTCGTCGGGCACGCCCAGCTTGGGCGGCAACGAGATGAGCGTCTTGATGAGCTGGACGATGTCTTCGTTGGTGAGCACACGCACATCGGCGGCGATGCGCTTGTCGGGCGGCACGTCGCCGTGCAGGCGCGAGTTGAGCTTGTGGCGGCCGACGCGCGAGAGGTCGTAGCGCTTGGGGTCGAAGAACAACCCGCGCAGCATCGAGGTGGCCGACTCGAGGGTCGGCGGCTCGCCGGGGCGTTGCTTGCGAAACAGCTCGATGAGCGCCTCTTCCTGCGAGGACGTCGCGTCGCGCTCGACCGTGTTCCTGATATAGGCGGAGTCGTTGAAGAGACTGAGGATCTCGTCGCTCGAGCCGTATCCCATGGCGCGCAGGAGCACCGACACGGGAAACTTGCGCTTGCGGTCGATACGTACGTTGACGGCGCCCTTCTTGTCGATCTCGAGTTCGAGCCAGGAGCCGCGCTGCGGCATGAGGTTGGCGATGAGCACCTGCTTCTCGCGCTCGGCCTGCTTGGGCTCCATGATGTAGGCGCCCGGAGAGCGCACCAGCTGCGTGACCACGACGCGCTCGGTGCCGTGGATGATGAACGTGCCGCGCTCGGTCATCATGGGGAAGTCGCCCATGAACACCGACTGCTCGCGGATCTCGCCCGTCTCCTCGTTGATGAAGGAGACCTTCATCGACAGGGGGGCCGAGAAGTTCATGTCTTTGTTGCGACACTCCTCGATGGAGTGCGTGGGCTCGCCGAAGCTGTAGTGGCCGAACTCGACGAGGAGCTTCTCGGAGTAGTCGCGGATCGGCGAGATATCGTGGATGGTCTCTTTGAGGCCCTCGCTGATGAACCACTCCCATGAGGCCTTCTGGATGTCGATCAGGTTGGGGACCGGCAAAGGCTGGTCGAGCTTGGCGAAAGAGGTGCGCACGCGGGGGCTCCTAGGCTGGTTCAAGCCGAGACTCCTCTAGGTAGCGGAAAACAGGGATGACGGACGCGGGTCCGTGACGGGATGTAAGGTCGAGACGGGTGACGGCACAATCTGTTACAATAGCAGACCCATTCGGGCGTGGCAAGGTCGAGGGACGCAGGAACTCCGCGCCGGAAGCCCCGTGGTTTGGCATTCTACCACAGGGCCGGCGGCCGAAACATCGGCCGCCGGCCCTGTGCCCGCTCTGTGCCCGTCGGCGCCCGACGCGCCGGCTCGTGCTACTTGATCTCGACTGTCGCGCCGGCCTCTTCGAGCTGCGCCTTGGCACGTTCGGCCTCGTCCTTGTTGACGCCTTCTTTGACCGGCTTCGGCGCCTCGTCAACGAGCGCTTTGGCCTCCTTGAGGCCCAGACTCGTGAGGGAGCGTACCACCTTGATCACCTGGATCTTCTTGTCGCCGGTGGATGAGAGGATCACGTCGAAGCTCGTCTTCTCCTCTTCGGCGGCGGCTTCGGGAGCCGCGCCGGCGCCGGGAGCGGCCGCAACGGCCACTGGCGCAGCCGCAGACACGCCGAACTCCTCCTCAAGGGCCTTCACGAGCTCGGAGAGCTCGAGAACGCTCATGCGCTTGATAGCCTGGATCATTTCGTCCTTGGTAAGTGCCATGCTCGTCACCTCGTTCGTGAGCTTTGATAACGCACAAGTCTTGTCGTTGGAGCGCCGTCCCGGCTCGCGCCTAGGCGGCCGTCTCCTTTTGCTCGGCAACTTGGCTGAGTGCCCGCACGAAGCCACTGATGGTGCCCTGCAGCACCGTCACCAAGCCGGTCATCGGTGCGGCCATCGACCCGACCACCTGCGCGACCAACACCTCGCGGGACGGCAGCGTGGCCAGGCGTCGTACGCCGTCGCCATCGATCACATCTCCCTGCAGCACGCCGCCGCGCACGATCAGCTGCGGGTTGGTGCGCGCGAAGTCGTTGAGGGCCTTGGCCGGCGCCACGGGATCCTCGCCGCAAAACGTGACCGCGGTCGGCCCGGTCAGGAGCTCTTTCACGACCTCGCGGCCCGAGCGGTCGGCGGCGATCTTCGCCAGGGTGTTCTTGAGCACGTGTAGCGTCGCGCCCTGCTCACGCAGCTGCCCGCGTAGCGTGGTGAGCTGGGCCACGCTCAGCCCTCGGTAGTCGCTCACGAACAGCGTGTCGGCGCCGCCCAGGAGCTGCGCCACCTCGTCGATGACCGCTTCTTTGTTTTTCCTCAGCATCGCGACCTCGTCGTCGACATGAAAAAACCCACCCCCGCGGACGGGAGCGGGCCTGCAGACAAGCTGAGCCTCGACTCGTCGCCTCGGGCGGGCGGACTCTCGCGAGTCCCTTCCGCTCCCTCTCGGGAGCACCGGCCTTCTCAGGCTGCGCGCCGCGCCCGGCGCGGCGCGCGATGCCGTAGTATAGACGAACCCCCCGCGCGACGCCAGTCGGGTCAGCCGTGCCCCGGAGACTGTCGGCGAAGACCGACCCGGGGGCCCGACCGCGGGAACCGGCTCGGTCCGCGTTAGGCCTTTTCCTCCATCAGGTCTCGCAGCTGGGTGGCGTCGACCTCGATGCTCGGCCCCATGGTAGAGGCGAGATGGATGCTCTTCAAGTAACGGCCCTTGGCCGCCGCCGGCTTGGCGCGCACGATCTCGTCGAGCAGCGCGCCGTAGTTGTCGATGAGCTGCCCCTCGTCGAACGACTTCTTGCCGATGACCAGATGGACGATGCCCGACCGGTCGGTGCGGTACTCGACCTTGCCGGCCTTCGCGTCTTGCACGGCCTTGCCCACGTCGAAGGTAACTGTGCCCGACTTGGGGTTCGGCATGAGGCCGCGTGGACCGAGGATGCGCCCCAGCTTGCCTACCACGCCCATCTGGTCGGGCGTGGCGATGGCCACATCGAAGTCGAACTGGCCGTCCTGGATCTGCTTGGCGAGGTCGGCCGAGCCGACGATGTCGGCGCCGGCCTCTTGTGCCTCGCGCGCCTTGTCGCCCTCGGCGAACACGGCGACACGCACGGCCCTGCCGGTGCCGTGCGGAAGGATCGTCGTGCCGCGCACGATCTGGTCGGCGTGGCGCACGTCGACGCCGAGGCGGAAGTGGACTTCGACCGTCTCGTCGAACTTGGCCGTGTCGAGCATCTTGAGGAGCCTGACGGCCTCGAGGGGGGAGTAAAGGCGCCCGGGCTCGATGACGCCCCGGGCAGCGTTGTACTTACGGCCATGATGGGCCATGTCACATACCTCCTGTGGTCCTTGCGGCGGCCTCCCATGAGGCCTGCCTCCCACTGATTGCCGGGCCGGTTGTCGGACGACCCGTGTGCTACCCGGCGGAAACCCTGTGAGACCCGGCTACTGCTGAATCTCGATGCCCATGCTGCGCGCGGTGCCCTCGATGATCTTCATCGCGGCCTCGATGTCGTTGGCGTTGAGGTCGGGCAGCTTGAGCTCGGCGATCTCGCGCACCTTGTCGCGCGGGAGCGTCGCCACCTTGTCGCGGTTGGGCTCGCCAGAGCCCTTGTCGACGCCGGCGGCCTCGCGCAGCAGCACGGCCGCGGGCGGGGTCTTGGTGATGAAGGTGAACGAGCGATCCTCGTACACCGAGATCTCGACCGGGATGATCGTGCCGCTTTGCGCCTGGGTCTGGGCGTTGAACGCCTTGCAGAACTCCATGATGTTGACGCCGTGCTGGCCGAGAGCGGGACCCACTGGCGGAGCCGGGTTGGCCGCGCCCGCGGGAATCTGCAACTTGATGATGGTCATGACCTTCTTGGCCACTGCTCGCCTCGCTTCGCTTCTGCTCTGCTTGAGAGTCTTTGTCTGCCGGACTCAGCCGGTCTTCTTGACCTGCTCGAAACCGAGCTCGACCGGCGTCTCGCGGCCGAAGATCGAGACCATGACCTTGAGCCGGCCCTGGTCGACGTTGACCTCGACGACCTCACCCGAGAAATCGGAAAGCGGCCCCGACGTGACGCGCACGATCTCACCCACCGAGAACTCGGCCTTCTGCTTGGGCCGCTCGACCGACGTCGTGTGCATGATGCGGTCGACCTCGGCACGCGACAGCGCAACGGGCTTGTTCTGCGCGCCGACGAAACCGGTCACCCCGGGAGTGTTCTTGACGAGCGACCATGAGTCGTCGGTGAGCTCCATGTGCACGAGCACGTACCCCGGGAAAACGCGCTTCTCGGTAGCCACCTTCTGGCCTTCTTTGGTCTCGACGACCTGCTCGGTCGGAACGACGACCTTGATGATCGAGTTCTCCTGGCTCATCGAGTGGATGCGGTGCTCGAGGTTGGCCTTGACCTTGTTTTCATGGCCGGAGTACGTGTTGACGACGTACCACTGGAACAAAAGGACCTCTCCTTAGCCTTACTTGGGGATGACGAGGTTGATGATGCGTTCGAACACGAAATCATACGCCGCGATCAGCGTACCGGCGATGATGACTGCCACGATCACGACGATGGTCGACTGCGTGAGATCCTTGCGCGTCGGCCAGGTGACCTTCTTCATCTCGACGCGAACGTCGTGGACGAACTTGGAGATACCCTTGCGTTCGGATGGCTTCGCTACAGGCTTGGCCTGAGTGCGCGTCTTCTCGATCCGCCCTCTGGGGCGCTTGCCCTCGTCGCGCCGGGCGTCGGCCTTCTTCACGCCGGCCTTCTTGGCGCCGGCCTTCTTGGCGTCGGCGCGCTTGGCGTCTTGACGCTTGGCCAGCTTTTGCTGCTTGCTCTTCACGGCTTTCGCCACCTGATTCAGACTCCCCTAGATGGCAGGGCTGGAGGGACTCGAACCCCCGACCCCCGGTTTTGGAGACCGGTGCTCTACCAATTGAGCTACAGCCCTAGAGAACGCGCAAGGATGTACCCCAAGAGGAGGTCTGCCACGGCCGCCTCAAGCGGGCTTCCTTATCTCGTTTCCTTGTGAACGGTGTGATGGCCGCACCACGGACAGTACTTCTTCAGCTCGATGCGGTCGGGGTCGTTCTTCTTGTTCTTGTTGGTGTGATAGTTGCGGCGCTTGCAGTCTTGGCAAGCGAGAGTCACCAGCTGACGCACGTTTGCACCCCTCTGTGTGGAAGCAAGTTAGGATACCAAGTGGCAGCGCGAGGGTCAACGAACGCCGCGGCCTCGAGCGGGCCGCGACGCGGGAGCTCGGGCCCAGCCGCGGCAGGCAGTATAGCAAAGGGATGTGATGGACGCAAAAGGGGTGGAACAGCCGGAGGAGCGGCCCGGATCGGGGCCCTCTCCTCTCGAGCGTCCGCGTCCGCCCGCGGATCGTGGGTGCAGCTCGTTCGGCATCGACCCCGAGGCACGACCCGGCGACGTCCCCTGGGATGCTAGGCGAGCGCTGGTAGGGCTCCTCGTGGCCGTCGCCGCCGTCCTCGTGCTCGCGACCTTCCTCGCCACGGTGTCACCCACCGGCTCGTCCTCTAAGACCACCGGCGGCATCGGCGGTGCGGTGGCCGCCCTGGTCTCGACCCTGATCGTCGATGCATGGTTCGTGGGCGTGGCCTGGCGCACCTCGCTACGCCGCTTTCGCCTGCCGATCGCAAGTTGGGGTCTACGACGGTGCGGGCTCAAGGCGCTCACACCGGTGCCGGCGACGCTCGGCGTCGTCTACGTCGCGAGCGTCGCCTACAACGTCGTCGCGCACCCGCCGCAGCAGCGGGTGCTGACCGACTTCCCGCGCAGCGGCGCCGGGATAGCCCTTTTCACGATCATGGCCATCGTCGTCGCGCCGTTCTTCGAGGAGCTGTTCTTCCGTGGTTTCCTCTTCCAGGGCCTCACCAGCTCGTTCGGCCCTGTCCCCGGCGCCGTCGTCTCGTCGGCCATCTTCGCCCTCGCGCACCAGCAGCTCAGCATCTTCGTGCCGCTGTTCGTGCTCGGTTTGGCGCTCGCCTACGTTTTCTACAAGACCGGCGCGATCTGGACGAACATGGCGCTCCATGCGAGCTTCAACGCCATCGGCGTCATCCTCTGGGCCGCGCTCGCGTAGGACGGGCGGGGCGGTCGGCATCTGAGCAGGATCCTCGACATAGGGCCCGTCTCCGAGCCGCCCGCAGCCGACGCGCTGGCGCTCCTCGACCCATCGGCGCTGCGACCGCGCCTCGTGCCCTGGGGCATGCGCGAGTCCTGGCTGGTGCTGTTGCTGGGGGTCGGCCCCCTTTTCGGCCTTAACCTGCTCGCCGTCCTCACGGCCAACGGCTCCACGGAAGGCGGCGGCGAGATCAGCCTGGGAGCCTTCCTCTTCGCCACACTGATCGGCCTCGCGCTCGAGGCGTTCCCCCTGGCCGTGACGCTGATCTACTCGACGGACCGCTACAGGCTGCCGCTGACGGCGCTTGGCTTGCGCCGCCCGCGCCTGCGCATCCTCTGGGCAATACCCGTGGCGCTGGCCGCCTGCCTGGCGGCCTCGGCGGCGTGGAGCACCCTCGTACGCCCGTCGGGGACCGAGCCCGGGCCCTTCCCGCGCACTGCGAGCGGCCTCGTGCTGGCGGTCGTGCTGACGGTGATCGTCGCTCCCCTCATGGAGGAGCTGGTCTTCCGGGGGTTTCTCTTTCCCGCCTTCATCGATGCTTGGGGTTTGTGGCGGGCGATCGCGGCTTCAGCCCTGGTGTTCAGCCTCGCTCACGTGAACCTCTACGGCTTCGTGCCGCTGTTCGTCGTGGGTGCGGCGCTCGCCTGGGTCTGCCACACCACGCGCTCGCTATGGGGGAGCATCGCGCTGCACGCGGCCTGGAACCTGCTCGCGACGCTGGCTTTCGCGCTCAGCTGAGAGGGCGCGCCGCCACGCCGGTCAGCCCAGCAGCGTCGGTCTGCGCAGCTCGCGGCAGCGACAGTCGCCGGCCTCGTCAAGCGAGGCGATCGCGCTCAATATGATACGGCCCATCAGGCCGGCGTCGTCATGGAAGATGCTTGTCAAGACGTCGTGGCTCCACTTCTGCACCACGCCCTCGCCGTAGTTGACGATGACGTAGATGCCGGCGTAGCAGGCGCCGATGTCGCGCGCCAGCCAGACCTCGGGCGAGAAGCTTTGCCCGACGATGTCGCCGAGCGTCTGAAGAAAGCGCACCTCGGCCGGCGTCTCGAAGCGCGGTCCTTCGGTGACCACATAGACAGCGCGCCTGAACAGCCGACGGCCGGGCGCGAGGCGCTGAGCCGCGCCGAGCAGCGCAGCCCGCTCGTCGGCACAGACCGCGTCGCGCATGATGAGCAGGTGATCGCCGGCGACGCCCTCGCCGGCGCGCTGCGTGGTCACGTCGACGAAATCGTCAGGCACCACCAGGTCGCCCGGATCGAGCAGCCGGCTGAGGCTCCCCACCCCGGCCTCGGAGAGGATGCGTCGCGCGCCGGCGCGCTGCAGCACGCTGAACACCTGCCGCGAGGCGACGCCCCGCGGCACGCCCTTGCGCCAGCCGTGCAGGCGCACGTGCAGAGTGCGACGCCCGTCCATCTCGAACAGCGTGAACGGGGGGCTCTCGCCATACGGCGTCTCGAAGACCAGCCTGTCCTCGAGCACCCGCACGGCGGGGTGGAGTTCACCCGGGAACTGCGCCCCGTGCGTGCCGGTCCCCCCGACGACTGCGAAGGGAGCCTCGGGCACAGCCGTCGACGCCACGCGCGAAGCCCTTTAGAAGCCGGCGAGGTTGGGCGCGATACGCACGGCGACAAGCTGTACGTGGTCGCCCGCGTCGGCGGTGAACTGCTTGAGGCTCTGCTGAACGGACTGCGGGAAGCCCCGCACCCTGCCCAGTGGAGAGTCGCCCGCCCGCACCATGTCGCCGACGGCGACTCTCGGCCTGGTGACGTGGGTCAGTATGAGCAACAGACTGGGGTCGTCGGCGAGCTGGATGTCGATCTCGTAGTCGGTGTAGCGACCGAGCAGCTTGTACTCCTTCACCGCCGTCACGTGTCCGCTCACCGGGCTGTAGACGAAGACCCCGGGCACGGCGCCGACGTCGAGGCCGGACGTAGACGATGAGCCGTCGCTCCCGTTGCCCGACATCATGTAGTACTGCACGCCGCCGCCCTGCTTGAAGATATCGGACAGTGTGGTGGCCAGGGTCTGGTCGTTCAGGCGGCTGCCCGAAGGCGCGAAGGGCACGGTGTTCGCGTTGTCGACGGGGTGGAAAGCCACTGCCGTGGTGTCGGCGGGTGGCACCGGGAGCAGCACGTCGATCGACTCGAGACGCGCCACGACGACCTGGCGCGACACGCCGTCGGCCTTCGCGAACGGCGAAGCTGCGCCCGCCGCGGGAAGGTGAGCCGGGGTAGCCGTGGGCAGCGCATACGCCACGCTGACGGCGACGACCACGAGGATGATGACGACGGCCAGCGCTGCGAAGCGCCGACGCCTGACCTGCCGCCGGCGGCGCGCACGCGCCTGCCTGCGTTCACTGCTCAGGCTCTGCATGACACTACAGCTTATCGCGTGACCCCGCGATTATCAACCGTCGCCCCCCTCGTCACGACCGACAACACGTTAGCGCGCACATGTCTCAGCCTCGCGCGAGCGCTTGCCGATAGTGCTCAGGATGGCCGTGATGTGGGCAACCGACGAGGGAGACCTCGCGATCCTCGATCGCCCGTCTTCGCTGCGCTCACATGAAAGCTTCATCAAGGCGCTCAAGGGCGGGCGGGCCGAAGCGTTCGAGTTGCTCTTCGCTCTCTACCGGGGCCAGATCTACAACCTCGCCGCGCGGATGGTGCGCAATCCTGAGGACGCCAAGGACCTGACCCAGGAGATCTTCCTCAAGGCGTTCCAGCAGATCCCGCGCCAGAACGGCGACTTCCACCTCGAGCCGTGGCTCTACCGCGTCGCTGTGAACACCTGCCTGGACCACCTCCGTTCGAGCAAGCGGCACGCGGTGGTGGCGCTCGCCGACCACGAGGAGCAAGCGAGCGCCACCGACACGTTCGAGCAGGCCGAGACCGGCCGTCTGGTCGAGGAGACGCTCCGCCAGCTCTCGGACCGGCACAGGCTGGCGCTCGTGCTGAAGGACCTGCACGGGTTGCGCCACGAGGAGATCGCCGGGATCCTGGGCATCTCGCGCGGCGCCGCCGAGACGTTGCTCTTCCGCGCCCGCGAGGCCTTCCGCCGTGTCTTCGAGACCAAGGCGCCCGCGCCTGGCACCCGCGGCGGCTGCGCCTTCGCGCGCGACGTGGCCCTCCAGCTGGCCGGACGCGACGTCTCGCCCATGCGTAAGCGCGAGCTGGTCGAGCACGCCAGGGTGTGTCCAGCGTGCCGCAAGACGCTGAAGCTCCAGGGTGAAGCCGTTCTTGGGCTCGGGCTCTTCCTCGGCCACGTTCCGCTGCCCTCCGCGTTGCGCGTCGCCCCGTCGTTCGCGGCACCGCTATCGCTCGGGGGCGGCGCGAGCGCAACAGGCGGCGGAGCGACCGCCACCGCGGCCGCGACCGGCCTGCTCGGCAAGATCACCGCTGCAGTCGGTGGCAAGGCCGCCGTGGTGGCCATCGCCACCGGTCTCACGCTCGCGACGGGGACGACCGCGATCCAGGCGATCACGCATGGCTCGAGAGACAACGGGCGGGCGGCGGCAACCGTCAGGCCCGGAGCCGCCGCCCGCCCGGATCCCGCCAACGATAGCGCCGCCTTGCGTGCACAAGCGCTGAACGGCGGCCAGAACAGCCTGGCGCACGGCCGCGGCGCCGGCGCCGGCGGCCAGAAGGCGGGCGGCATAGCCGCCACAAGCGCTACCAATAAGGCCCGAGGCAAGGCGGTCGCCGGAGCGAAGAAGGTAGCCGTCGCCGGCGCCCGAGCGAAGGCCCTGGCGAAGGGAGCCGACAACGGCGTGAAGGGCGACCCGGTCACTGCCAAGAACGGCCAGGCGCCGGCCGGCAGCAAGGCCAACGCCGACAACGCAGGGCAAGCCAACCAAGTCGCGCCCGACCAGCACGTTGAGAAGTCGCTCAAGAAGGCCGCCGTGGACGACAAAGCAGCCCCCCAGCAACTCCTCGCGTTGTCAAACTAGATTAGGCATCCTCCCCCGAGTTCCTCAATCGTCTTGTGCGCCGCGCCGATACAGGCGTTGAGAGAGATCAGTTGAGCGGGCCCTCCCGGACTCCCGGTGAAGGCCCCTGGAGGGTGTCATGAAAAGGGCTCTGCTAGCGGTGGTCGTCGTAGCGGCACTCCTTCTGCCCGCGTCGGCGCTGGCCAGGGTCGGAACCGGCCGGGCGCCGGCCGGTGCGGTCGCCAACTACCGCGCCCCCGTCGCCGCGACGCCGCTCTTCCAGCTCACCGAGAAGGAACAGCTGGTCATCTCGCTCATCAACAAGCAGCGCGCCAAGCACGGTCTGCACGCTGTCAGGGCCAACCTCTCGTTGGTCGAGGCCGCGCGTGACCACTCGGCCGAGATGGTCGGCAAGCAGTACTTCTCCCACGAGTCGTACAGCGGCGAGAGCTTCTGGCAGCGGCTGATCCGCTACGGGTACAAGCGTTCCGGCTACACCTCGTGGACAGTAGGCGAGGACATCGCCTGGGGCCAGGGGTTGCTCGGCACGCCGCAGGCCATCGTCGATGCGTGGATGCACAGCGCGCCACATCGCCAGGTGATCCTGACGCCGAAGTTCCGTGATTGCGGTGTAGGTGTGGCCAGCGGCTCCTACAAGTCGGGCGCGTTCTTGTTCACCCTCGACATGGGACAACGCAGGAAATAAGCACTCCGCGACAGGAGAGGCACGAACGGATGGGCGCCGCGAGGCGCCCGTTCTGCGTGTGGGGCGCCGCGAGGCGCCCGTTCTGCGTGTGGGGCGCCGCACGGCGCTCGCGCCCGGCCCGGCGTTCGCCGCATCGGGTAGGATGCTGTGAGATGATCCCTGATGCCGACAGCCCGGACCGCACCCCATCGCCCCCCGCCGGCGCCGGCAAGGACGCCCTGCGCAGCCTGTTCCTCGACGGCTCGCACGAGCAGGTCGTCTACGTGACGCACCAGGCTGCCCGGCCGGCCCGTTTCGCGCCGCTGCCCGAAGGGCTGCCGCCCGAGGTCGGCGCTGCGTTGGTGGCTGCGGGGTTCGAAGAGCTCTACAGCCACCAGCGCAGCGCCTGTGGCCTGCTCGCCGGCGGCGACAACGTCGTCGTGGCCACCGGCACCGCCAGCGGCAAGTCGCTGTGCTTCACCATCCCGACCCTCGACGCGATCGCCAAAGACCCGCACGCGAGGGCGCTCTACCTGTACCCTACCAAGGCCCTCGCGCAAGACCAGGCACGGCGGCTGGGCGCGCTGCGCCTGCCCGGCGCCGTGCCGGCCATCTACGACGGCGACACGCCGCAGGCGCAGCGCGCCCACATCCGCGCCCGCGCGACCGTCATCCTCTCGAACCCCGACATGCTCCACGTCGGCATCCTGCCGGCGCACGAGCGCTGGGCCGAGTTCATCCACAACCTGCGCTACGTCGTGCTCGACGAGGCGCATGTGTATCGCGGCGTCTTCGGCTCGCACGTAGCGCAGGTCATCCGCCGCCTGCGCCGCATCTGCGAGCGCTACGGCGCCCATCCCCTGTTCGTGATCACATCCGCGACGATCGCCAACCCGCGCGAGTTCGCCGAGAAGCTCGTCGGCCTCCCGTTCGTCGCGGTCACCGACGACGGCTCGCCGCAGCCCGAGAAGACGGTCGTTTTCTGGAACCCGCCCCTCGAAGACGTCGCGCTCGGGCGGCGCAAGAGCGCCCTGGTCGAGACCAGCTACGTGGTCTCCGAGTCGGTGCTGCGCGGGCAGCGCGTCATCGGCTTCGCGCCGACGCGCAAGGCCGCCGAACTCGTCTACGCGTACACGAAGCGGCGACTTGAAGACCGCGACCGCTCCCTGGCCGAGCGCGTCTCACCGTACCGCGCCGGCTACACGCCCCAGCAGCGCCGCGACATCGAGCGTCGGCTCTTCGAGCACGAGCTGCTCGGCGTGATCGCCACCAGCGCACTCGAGCTGGGCATCGACGTGGGCAGCCTCGACGAGTCGCTGGTCATCGGCTTCCCCGGCACCGTCACATCGCTCAAGCAGCGCTGGGGGCGCGCCGGCCGGCAGGGACACGGCTGGAACGTCCTCGTGGCCGGCCAAGACGCGCTCGACCAGTACTTCATGCGCGAGCCCGAGCGTCTGCTCTCGCGCTCGGTCGAAGAGGCCATCATCGACCTCACCAACCCACACATCCTCGACCCGCACCTGCAGGCGGCCGCCTACGAGAGCCCGCTCACGCCGGGCAGCGCCGGCGCGCCGGGCGACGAGCGCTACTTCGGAGAGGTCGGCATGCTGCGGGCGGCGCAGCTTGCCGATAGCGGCAAGCTGCGCCGCCGCCCCGACGGCTCGATCGTGTGGTCCCAGCCATCGTTCCCCGCTGCGCAGACCTCGTTGCGCACGGCCTCGACCGAGCAGTTCGTCATCGTCGAGGCGCGCGACGGCAGCGTGCTGGGCACCGTCGAGCACGAGCGCGTCTTCCGCTTCGCCCATCCCGGCGCCGTCTACCTGCATCTCGGCCAGAGCTACCTTGTGCGCGAGCTCGACCTGCGCAACCACACCGTGATCGTCGACGATTTCGGCGGCTCCTACTACACGCAGGCAAAGGTCGACAAGCACGTGCTCGTCGCCGGTCGGTCGTTGCTGCGCGCCATCGCTCCGGGCGTCAACCTCGTGGTCGGCTCGCTCGAGGTCACCGAGCGCGTGATCGCCTTCCAGAAGCGCGAGCTGGGCGACAACCAGGTCTTCGACACCGAGACCCTCGATCTGCCCGAGCAGGCCTTCTCGACCGAGGCGATCTGGTGGGGGATGCCGCCGGCGCTCCTGAACCGGCACCTACAAGAAGGGGAGTTACCGGGGGCGCTGCACGCGGCCGAGCACGCTTGCATCGCCGTGCTGCCGCTCTATGCGATGTGCGACCGCTGGGACATCGGTGGCCTCTCCACACCCTGGCACTGGCAGACCGACCTGGCGACGATCTTCATCTACGACGGCTACCCCGGCGGCATCGGCCTGGTGCGGCGGGCCTACGACGCTTTCGAGTCCCTGGTCGCCGATGCGCGGCTGCTGATCGCCGAGTGCCCGTGCGAGGCCGGCTGCCCGTCATGCGTACAGAGCCCGAAGTGCGGTAACCTCAACGAGCCGCTGAGCAAGGGCGGGGCGCTGAAGCTGCTCGCGGCGCTGACGACTCCACCACGCGACGGGAAGCGTGGAAGCCAAGGCTGACCTGCGCCGAGGAGGACCGGGGCTGTTCCGCCGGGCGTGACTGTCGGCCCACCGCAGGCAAACGGAGCGTCGGCATCGATCCCCGAGGGGAAGCAGGGCAGCGCCGCGAAGTAGTGCCTGAGGATCGACGCGAGAACCACCCGACGACGAGGACGTGACCATGGAGAGAGACCTGCTCATCCGGCGGCTCGAGGCGGCCGAGATCGGCCGCCTCGAGCCGCTCTGGCGATCGTTGCTCGACCACATCCGCGTGATGGGCACCGTCGTGCCGGTGCGCCGTCACGAGGAGTCGTGGCCCAAGCGCCGCGCCCTGTACCAGCTCTGGTTGGCCGAGGGCGACTCCTTCCTGCTCGGCGCCTTTCGCGACAACGAACTCGTGGGATACGCGATGGTCCACGTTGCCGACGCCGACCCCGTGTGGGTGACCGGCGAGCGCTACACAGAACTCATGTCGCTGAGCGTGGCGCCCCACGAACGCGGGCACGGCGTCGGCACAGCGCTCCTCGACGATGTCGAGGCCCGGCTGCTGGCGCAGGGCATCGACGAGCTGGTCATCGGCGTCGACACGCCCAACACCACAGCGCGGCGCTTCTACGAGGCCCGCGGCTTCAAGGTCGGCTACCATCTGATGCACGGACGGCTCGGCGCCCCCGGGCGCCCAGCGGCCGGGCGTGACGTCGCGGAGCGTGACGTCGCGGAGGGCGATGCCGCGGAGCGTGATGCCGCCGCTCCCTCGCCCTCCGAGCGCAGCGACCGGCAGGCCGGCAGCCCCGAAACGGCCGCGCACGGCGATGACTGAGAGGAGCGGCACGATGACGACCTACGTGAGCGTGATCGGCGGCAGCGAGTGCGATGAGGAGACGGCGGCGCTCGCAGAAGAGGTCGGCCGTCTCCTCGCGGCACGCGGCTGCGTCGTCGTCTGTGGCGGGATGGACGCCGGCGTGATGAGAGCCGTGGCGAGCGGCGCGAGGCGCGGCGGCGGTCGATGCCTGGGAGTCCTCCCGGGCACCGACCGCCGCCGCGCCGCTCCCGACCTCGACCTTTCCATCTGCACGGGGATCGGGCACGCTCGTAATCTGGCCGTGATCGCCAGCGGCGACGTAGTCATCGCCGTCGATGGCGCCTGGGGGACCCTGTCTGAGATCGGCCTGGCACGGTCGATCGGCCGACAGGTCGTGATCCTCGAAGGCTGGCGGCTCGAGCCGCCGAGCGGCATGCCCGCCCAGACCGGCGGCGAGCCTGACGGCGCGCACCGGGCGGGCTCGCCGGCCGAAGCCGTCGAGCTCGCCCTGAGCCTCATCGGCGCCTGACCAGCTCACCGCGACACCGGGCTCGACGCGACACCGGGC
>Ga0315282_10001541_pt1 | contig 43164 bp, 53 predicted proteins | sample YL17G07_20_MG_FD_203693 | JGI IMG/M metagenome (GOLD analysis project Ga0315282, IMG submission 203693) | Sediment microbial communities from Yellowstone Lake, YNP, Wyoming, USA - YL17G07_20 | ecosystem: Environmental > Aquatic > Freshwater > Lake > Sediment | place: USA: Wyoming | collected... | reverse complement strand
ACCCTTTTTTACAGTCATTTAAACCCAAACAACCAACACTTTCCACCACCACACGACCACCCGATAACGACACAAAAAAAGGACAAACACCACATCGGAACTACTGACTGTGAACCTCCGTGGTGAATATCCCTTCGTGGCCTTTGTGGTGCCTCCGTGCCCCCTGTGGTGAAACCGCAAGGTTTTTTCGCCGGGCGGTCGATTACATTTCGTTATGAAGGACCATTCGGGCAGCGACCTTGCGAGGAAGAACGCGGCCGAGAAGGCGTGCGAGCTGGTAAAGGACGGCATGGCGGTGGGCCTGGGCACGGGCTCCACCACGGCGTATGCCATAAGGCTGTTGGGTAAGCGGGTGAAAGAGGAAGGCCTGGACATCGTCGGCGTGCCTACTTCGTACGCTTCGGAGGCGCTGGCCATCGAGTGCGGCATACCTCTGACTTCACTGGCCGAGCGCCCCGAGCTCGATGTCGACATTGACGGCGCCGACCAGGTTGACGCCTCGCTGAACGTCATAAAGGGCGGGGGGGCGGCTCATACCAGGGAAAAGGTCGTCTCGTGCTCGTCAAAATTTTTCGTCGTCGTCATAGACGACAAAAAGATGAAGGATGTGCTCTCCCGCTCCGTGCCGATCGAGGCCCTGCCATATGCCCGCAAGCTCGTCGAGAAGAAGGTGGCGGAGCTAGGCGGCAGTTGCGTCTGGAGGACCGGCAGCGGCAAGGACGGCCCGGTCATATCAGATAATGGCAATTTGATAATGGACTGCGACTTCGGCCCTATCGAGAGCCCGGCACTGCTGGGCCAAAAACTTAGCACGATACCGGGCCTCGTCGAGCACGGCATATTCACGAACGCCGACATGGTATACGTGGGCTACGAGGACAGGGTGGAGCTACTCGAAAAGAAAAAATAATGCCACGCGGCCGAAACCGCAAAAGTTATATCATTAGATATGCTCTAAAGTATGCCAAATCGAGATGTCGGAGTGGCCTAGTCTGGTTAGGGCGTCGGACTCATAGGGTATTATTCAATGCCATAACCTGAGACATCCGGAGGTCGGGGGTTCGGATCCCCCCTCCGACACTAAAAATAACGAAGTCTTTTCTCCATAAGAAATCCTGGCAGCCATTTTAATGTAATTTGACGACATAGACATATGCGCACACGCCTCACAAGGCTTATTTAGGCGTAAGGCCATTCTACATGTAAAATCATTAAGGACTCTCATGCTTACGGAGGACGAAAGTTGAAGGAAATTCGTATACACGGGCGAGGCGGCCAGGGCTCCGTCACTGCGGCGGAGCTCATCGCTGTCGCCGCCTTCGAGGACGGAAAGTGGAGCCAGGCCTTCCCGTACTTCGGGACGGAGAGGCGGGGCGCCCCCGTGACGGCGTTCGCCAGGATATCCGATAAAAAGATACGCGTCAGGAGCCAGATCTATGAGCCCGACTACGTCATCGTGCAGGACCCGTCGCTGCTCAGCGTGGTGGACGTGGCCAGCGGCATCAGGGAGGACGGCCTCCTGATCGTCAACTCGGAGAAGGACCCCTCGGAGCTGAAGATAAACACCAGGGCGAAGGTCAAGGCCATCGACGCCACCACGCTCGCGATAAGCATAATCGGCGTCCCGATCGTGAACACGGCGCTGCTGGGGGCGTTCGCGGGCGCCACGGGCCAGATCCGGCTCGAGTCCGTGAACAAAGCGATTAAAGACAGATTCCCGGGCAAGGTCGGCGAGAAGAACGTCGAGGCCGTTAAAAAGGCCTACGAGCTCATGAGCAGGTGAAGGGCATGGTCGCGAAGGAAAAGTTAACCATAGGCCTCGTGGCAAAGCCAGGCGGCACGCTGAACTACCACACGGGCGGCTGGAGAACGTTTAGGGCTGTCATCAACCACGAGAAGTGCATCGGCTGCAAACGCTGCGCCGACTCGTGCCCCGACGGGGCCCCCTACGAGTGCGCCCACGACGGGAAGAAAAAGAAGTTCTGCGTGGATTACGATTATTGTAAAGGCTGTGGTATTTGCGCTTTTGAATGCCCGGTGGATGCCATTGACATGGTAAAGGAGGAGAAGTAATGGCTCTTATGAAAGTCATCGAGGGCTCCATGGCGGTGGCTGAGGCGGCAAAGGCCTGCAGGCCTGCAGTGGTGTCCGCATATCCCATCACTCCCCAGACGCACATCGTGGAGGACATCTCCCAGATGGTAGCTGATGGGGATATGCCGAATTGCGAGTACGTGAGGACAGAGAGCGAGTTCGGGGCAGCGTCTATGATCCAGGGGGCAGAGGCGGCGGGCGCCCGGTCGTTCAGCGCCACGTCGAGCCAGGGCGCCGTGCTGATGTACGAGGTACTGTTCGCCATCGCGGGCCTGCGGCTCCCGTGCGTCATGGCAATGGCCAACCGCTCGGTCTCGACGCCCCTTTCCATCTGGAACGACCACCAGGACGCCATATCTGCGAGGGACAACGGCTGGATACAGCTATGGGCCGAGGACACGCAGGAGGCGGCGGACATGATCATCCAGGCCTATAAGATAGGCGAGGACCACCGGGTGCTTTTACCCGTCATGGTCAACCTGGACGGTTTCTTGCTTACCCACGTCTATGAGCCCGTGGAGCTTTACGACCAGAAGATGGTGGACGAGTTCCTGCCTCCGTATAAGCCCCTGTATGCACTGGACCCTAAGAACCCGGTGACAATGGGCACGCTAGCCCAGCCCGAGGTCTACACCGAGGCCCGGTACATGGTGCATGATGCCCAGCTCAAGGCGAAGGAAGTCATAGAGGAAGTGGCCGACGACTTCAGGAAGAAGTTCGGCAGGTACTCAGGCGGGCTGGTCGAGACCTATAAAATGGAGGGCGCCGAAGTGGCCCTTATCGCCATGGGCTCTATTATAGGCACCATGAAGGACGCCGTGGACGAGATGAGGGAGGAGGGCATGCCGGTCGGGGTCGTGAAGGTCCGCACGTACAGGCCTTTCCCCGTCGAGGCGCTGCGCGCCGCATTGAAGGACACGAAAGCCATCTGCGTCATCGACCGCAGTATCTCCATGGGAATGGAGGGACCGCTGTTCACCGACCTTAAAGCAGGGCTCTATGCCGCGTCCGACGCCGAGGTCCTTGGATTTGTTGCCGGCCTGGGCGGCAGGGACATCACGATAGAGGACTTCAAGGACATGGCGAAGAAAGGCTTTTCGAGGATCAAGGGCGAGAGGGTGTCCGAGATGGAATGGTACAAGCTTGACACGGATATTTTGCCGGAGGGGATATAAATGGCGGCGCTGGAAGACTTATTCGCCTCAGGCCACAGGGCCTGCGCGGGCTGCGGGTGCGCCCTGACGCTCAAAACGCTGCTGCGCGTCACCGGCCCTAACGTCATCATCGCCCAGAACACGGGCTGCATGGAGGTCATTTCGTCGCCATACCCTGAGAGCGCGTGGAAGGTGCCGTGGATACACTCGCTGTTCGAGAATGCGGCGCCCGTCGCCGCAGGCATAGAGGCCGCCCTGAAGGCCACGGGCCGTAAGGACGACACGAAGGTGATAGCGATCGGCGGAGACGGCTCCACCTTCGACATAGGCTTCGGGCACCTGTCGGGCGTGATGGAGCGCGGCCACGACATCCTGTACGTATGCTATGATAATGAGGCGTACATGAACACTGGCATACAGCGCAGCGGCTCGACGCCCTACGACGCCTCCACGACGACCACCCCGCCGGGTAAAATATCCTTCGGAAACCAGCGCCCGAAGAAGAATATGCCCGCGATAATGGCCGCGCACGGCATACCCTATGTGGCAGTCACGTCGATAGGGTACCCGGCGGACTTCACTAAAAAAGTAAGAAAAGCGTTATCCATAGAAGGGCCTAAATATATCCAGGTACACGCGACCTGTACTCCCGGGTGGGGCATAGACAGCGCCATGTCCGTGGAAGTCCTGAGGCTCGCCGTCGAGACCGCCATGTACCCGCTGTTCGAGTACGAGAACGGTAAAATAACCAGCGTGCATAAGATAAAGGACAGAAAGCCGGTCAGGGAGTACCTGGAAAAGCAGAAGCGGTTCGCGCACCTCTTCAAGATGCCCGGCGGCGACAGGGAGATCGAGAAGATCCAGCGGATGGCCGACCTGAACGCGGAACACTTCGGCCTGGACGTGAAGTCGAAGGGCAAAGAGGCCGAATCTAAGGACGAATAGGAGTTACAAAATGTACGTAGGAAGGTTCGTTTGCGTGGGAAAAACGAACGGAAGGCTGTGGGCAGGGTACCGGGTATCCTCCCGCTCGTTCCCTAACCGGTACGCCGTGAAGCCGAACGATAGTACCGTGGCCATCATGCCCAAGGACATGAAGGACCTCGAGAAGAGCCCCTATATATCGTATGATTGCATTAAGGTGGCACCCGGAGCAGCCGTCGTGTCCAACGGTTCTCATACCGATATTATATGCGAAAAGATCGCCATGGGCTACCCGGCCCGGGATGCGATGGCATTAACGCTCCTTGCCATGGACTATGAGAAGGACTCTCTCAATACGCCCAGGATAGCGGCGGTCATCACTAAAGACGCCGCCGACCTCGGCATAGTGACCAGGGATTGCATCAACGTGAGCACCCTGCCCGTTGTGGAGAAGGAGTGCTTCATGGTCGCCACCTATGAGAAGACCGTGTTCTCCCGGCTGACCGTCGAGGCCACCTCAGCCCAGGACATCGCGAAAAAGATGTACGACCTCACGTTCGAGAAGCCGGTGTGTGCCGCCGGCGTATACCAGGTGGACGGCGGCTTCGAAGTTGGAATATATAATGGGCCGTGATTTACTGGCCGACCCGCTCTTTTTTAATTATCCCAAGGCTTTATTTATTTGGCACATACGTAATAGTACTTTATATTGTTAAGATAATATAATAAATTGAAAATCATGCAGGAAGGCTATCGCGGACCGTATTTACCAGAAGACGACATCGCCAGGTGGTGTTCGCTACTCTTCGAAAACGCCTCCATGATGGACCGGGCGGCCAGCCTGGGCGAAGCGCTGGGCCATCTTGCCAGGAACATGGCGGCATACGCGGGCGTGGATTCGTGTATCGTGCTCATTCGCGCCACGGGCCAGTTCAAGCTCGCTGCGTCATATGGGGCAGAAGCCCTGAATATCGATCGGGTAGCTCTAACCGGCAAGGCTGCGAATGCCGTTGAGAAAATAGAGCCGGCCATGGCCGGCGCCAGCGACGTAGGCCTTCCCAGGACGGATAAATACCGGCATACCAGTTTCCTCTGCGTCCCGCTCGTATCACATGGGAAGTCCGTGGGCCTCTCAATACTATTTACTGCCGGGAAATGCCTAAAATTTTCCAGAAGTTCCCTGCACATACTGGCCATGATGGGCATTCAAGGAGCGCATGCCGTTGACGAGTTTTACTATAAGGAAGAGCTGCGAAAGCGTAGCGACGAGCTCCGCAGGGTCTACGAGATCCAGCGCAGAATCACCCAGAGCAGAGACCTTGATGAGGCGACCGAAAGCATCGTCGAGAACGCGCCATACATCACCCGCCTGCAATACTGCATGATCTACCTGCTTGACCCGCACGAGCGCAACATCGTATCCATAAAGGCGCCCGCCGCCGTCGAGAAAAAGTACGGGAAGCTCAAGTTTAAGCTGGACGAGCTCGTCGCCTCCAGGATCGCCATGGATGAGCGCAAGCCGCTGTTCATCGAGGACGCTCCCGGCTATCCCCATATATCACAGCGCATCGTGAAGATGCTCGACTTTAAATCGGCTATCGTGCTACCGCTGATCGCAAGGGACCGTGTGCTGGGCGTCATGTGGCTCTACAGCACCGATAGATATCGCAGCTTCGACGAGAACGATAAGAGGAGCGCCGTCGCGCTATCGGACCAGGCGGCCATCGTCATCGACAACGCCCGCATATTCAAAGAGCTGGAAGAGTCGTATGAGAAATTGAAAGACCTGGACAAGACCAAAATGGAATTTTTCACGTTGATCTCGCATGAGCTCAGGAACCCTCTTGCCGTTATCAAGGGCTACACCGAGCTATTATACGACGGCACGCTCGGCCACATCAACGATAAGCAGAAGAATAAGCTCCAAAGAATCAGGGAGAACGTGGATAAGCTAGCTGACATGGTCGGCAAGATGTCCGACATCTCCTCGCTGGAATCGAAGCGCTATCCAGTTGTCAAGACGCCCGCTTCGCTTAACGATATGGTGAGAGAGCTTATCGATACGATGGGTTTCCTCTTTAAGAATAAGCATATCACGCTGAAGATAGACATACCCTCAAGCCTTCCCTTAGTGGAAGTTGACCGAAATAAGATGGAGCAGGTACTATTAAACCTGTTAAATAACGCGTTGAAATACACGCCCGAAAGCGGGCAGGTCACTATTACGGCGAAGGACCGGGATTCCGACATCCTGGTATCCTTGCATGACACGGGCATCGGCATACCTAGAAAAGACCTGGGCATGATTTTTTCAGGGTTCTACCATGCGGGCTATAAGCTCTCGTACGAGTATAAGGGCCCCGGCTTGGGCCTGGCCATCTCCCGGAAAATAATTGAGAGCCATGGGGGGCGCATCTGGGCCGAAAGTGAAGTAGGAAAGGGGAGCACATTTTACTTTACTATACCAAAATTTACGGAAATAAAAAGCTAGGGCAGAGGGTGCCGCCCTGCTTAGAGGATGATCTCGATGTCGAGCTCCTCTGCCAGCTCCTTGTAGCGGTTCCTGATTGTGACCTCTGTCACGCCCGCAACGTTGGCGACCTCCCTCTGGGTCCTGCGCTCGCCGCACAGGATGGAGGAAATATAGATCGCAGCCGCCGCCACGCCCGTCGGGCCCCTGCCGCTTGTCAGCTCTTTTTCCGCCGCCTGCCTTAAGATTTCCACGGCCCTGCTCTGCACCTCTCCCTTCAGCGAGAGGCCCGAGCAGAACCTCGGGACGTAGTCGATGGGCGACGTGGGCATGAGCTTCAGGCCCAGTTCCCTGGATATGAAGCGGTAAGTCCTACCTATTTCTTTACGGGATACTCTCGACACTTCCGCTATCTCGTCGAGCGTCCTGGGCACGCCGTTCTGCCGGCACGCGGCATACAACGCAGCCGCCGCGACGCCCTCGATACTTCTACCACGTATCAGGTTCTTAGTAACGGCCTTCCTGTACACGACCGCAGAAGTCTCCCTGATATTCCGGGGCAGGCCCAGCGCGGATGCCATACGGTCCAGCTCGGAAAGCGCGAAGGCCAGGTTACGCTCCGTCGCGTTAGAAACACGGATACGCCTCTGCCACTTCCTGAGCCTATACAGTTGGGCCCTATTCTTGGAGGAGATGGACTTTCCATAAGAGTCCCTGTTCCTCCAGTCGATCATGGTCGACAGGCCCTTATCGTGGATGGTGAACGTCATGGGGGCGCCCACGCGAGAGCGCTTCATGCGCTGGTCATGGTCGAAGGCCCTCCATTCCGGGCCCATATCGATGAAATCCTCGTCGACGACCAGGCCGCACTCGTTACAGACCAGTTCCGCCCTCTCGTAGTCATGGACCAGCTGGCGGGAGCCGCATTCCGGGCATTCGACGACCCTCTCCTCGGTCTCGCCCTTCTCGACTTCCTTCTTGACTCTCTCTATGGTCTGTGCCCTCTCCTTCGGGACTTCCTTCTTCTCTATTTCTCTTATCTTCTCTATCTCTGCCACGTTTGCACCTTCTATGCCGTGTAGACTCGGTCATTTATGAGCGCTTTAGCCTTCAGCCCTGGAAAATTTTTATTTAGCCTCACGGATATGTAGGGATCCTTCTCCGGGCCAAAGATGTCGTAAACGGTGCCGATCTTTTCCATTTTTTTGGTTAACACGCTGCTGTTCATTCTTGGAAGCGAGCCATCATCAGAGCGGACAATAAGGTTGCCGTGAGTCGATAAATGTAATACTTTGCCAAGCCGCTTCAAAAATCGTCACTTCCAAAACTATAAATAGTCTCGCCTAATAGTATATAAACTTTACGCAATGCTTAATATGCTACGCTATATGCGCAAGGTGAAAGCGTTATCTTGCGTTTAACGCTCACCTATACTCTCTTTTTGATTATTTTTAATAATAAATCTTTCGAATTTTCTAGGGCGGCCCGGGCCTCCTGCCGCGTTAGCCCGGCGCCGCGGGCCACCGCGAGGGCCCTCTCGACGGTGATGAGATTATCCGGCGAGTGCGTGTCCGTATCGACGACGAGCTTCGCGCCCGCTTCCCTGGCCGTGAGGGCCACGTGGCCGTTCGTCACGTTGTGGCCGTACCGGCACGTGATCTCCAGGTAAACGCCGTTGTCGGCCGCCAGCCTGGCCTCTTCCTCGGTGATGAAGCCGGGGTGCGCCAGTATGTCCACGTCGGGGCATTCCACCGCCGCCATGTTCGTAAGCGCCGCCACGGGCTCGACCGGAGATTCGCCGTGCACAACGACGATCTCGGCGCCCAAACCCTTAGCCATCCGGGCCAGCCTGGCAATGTACTTCGGGGGCACGTGCGTGATCTCCACCCCTGCGAGGACCCGGATATCATAGCCCTCCTCCAGGTAGCGGGCCTTTTTCGCCCCTTCCAGCAAAAATTCCAGGTTGGTAAAGTCAGCATGGTCAGTGATGGCGATGGCCTCGTATCCTATGACCCTGGCCCTGTGGACCAGCTCGCTGGGCGTAAGCTCGCCGTCGCTGAAGAGCGTGTGAGTGTGAAGGTCGATCATCATAATGACTAGAATAAGCTATTATTTAGATTTTTTGAAAAGCAAAAATAGGCGCCCTATTGCTTGCCGCCCCGGAGGCGTATGATCTCGGTGCCTATCTTATCCAGTAAAGCGGTCTTGGGGCCGGCATTGTCGATGGTGGCGCGCCCTCCCTTATCCCACCACGTGGACGGGTGCGCCCTGTTCGCCTCGACCTCGGGGTGAAGCCCCAGGTTCTCCGCGGCGCGCTTGATCTCAGAAACCTTCGGGGCTTTAACCGAGCGCTCCTTTTTAGTCAGGCGCCCTTCTCTCCGCGTGTGGTTCAGATCGAGATAGACGGGCCACACGAATATCCTTTTTTTCCCTTGCATCAGCTCTCGTTGCATCAATTCTAGATACTCGGTCATCAACTATTTATCTTTCCAGAGCATAAAGCACAATTTATAACGATTTATACTGAACAAAGAGCAACACATTTATAATGCCACAGTTTAACATACTAATTGCCAATTATATGTAAAGCCTGTTGAACGCGGCCAAGTTGTTGAACAGTTGAGATGTTGAACACGGTATAGCTGTTGAATAGGTGTAGCATATGAACATGGGCCCGCGGCGAGCCTTTAATCGCCGCACGTTTTTCCGCCTTTGCCCATCAGCTCGTCCGCCTTCTCCGAGGCGACCTTAATGGCCTCGTCGACCGTCCTCTGGTCGATCGCCTCGCCCCGGTCAGTCACAAGACGGATGTCGATGGTCACTTCGCCATCGTCCATCCCCACGGCGATATCCAGGTCATCGATGCGCTTGGGCGGGACGACGGAGCGGACGTACTCGAGGGCAGCATCGTAGACCGCCTCGATCACCTGTTCGTCATTCATTAGCTTAAGGGGCCTCTTGACCGGCCTTACGAGGCCTCTTTCCCGCTCGGGCCCTTGCCCAGAGCCGCCTTCAGCTGGTCCTGGAGCTGGGTGAAACGCGACTGGATGCGCTCTTCCTGCCTGGCGAGCGACTTCAGCCTTATATCAAGCGAGTCCTTCTTCTCATCGAGGTCCTTGAGGACGTCCTCCTTATTCGCTTTGATGAGCAATTCGCCGGCGGACTTGTACACGATGGCGTCCTCGCCGGTCTTCTTAAGCTCCTCGAGGGCCCTCTCGGTCTCCCGTAGGACCATCTCGATCTGGTTTTTTTGCTGCATGAGCGCCTGCGCCTGCTGCTGTATCTGCTGCAGCTGGGCAAGCTGGTTCTGGATCTGCGGTGGCAGTTCGTTCATGATATCACCTGCGAATGAACTTAAACAATTGGCTTGGTATTGAGCATCTCTTCGGCTATCTTGATCAAGCGCAGCCACGTGTTAAGCGCCGCGCGAAGAGAAATGATGTCTTCGGCCTCAATTAATAATTTTAATTGGCCGCCCTTCCTGCTCAGCTCTATTCGGGAGCGCTCGGAGGGCGAAGCCTGGAGTTCAGGTTTTAGGGCCTCATATACTACATCTGCTAGTGGGCCAAACCCGAACTCGACGTATACGGTATGCACGCCTACAGCGCCTTGACGCGCTTTATGGCGGTGGGCCTCTCCTTGACGAGCACGCGGTGCCCGCAGTACGGGCACCTGACGCCGCCATACTCCTTGTCAAGCTCCACGACGTGCTTGCAGTGGGCACATTTATAGACCATTGTTTATTCCTGGCCCTCGGTGACCTTCTTGATGTTCCTGGCCATGATCTTGCCGGTCATGGTCTGGGGCAGGTACGTGCCGCCCGTGTAAGTGTACTTGCACTTGGTGCAGGCCCATATTCCCGTGCCCTCTCTCCACACGGACATGCGCCCGCACTTGGGGCACTTGAAGGCCTGCCTCATGTTTTCTTCGATGTCGGCGACGAGCACCCGGGTCTTGCGGCCGTACCTCGGGCCGAACCTGCCGGCGCTCCTCGTTTTCCTGCCTTTCGCGCTTCCTTCAACCATTTACTGTATTCCCTCCAGTTTTTCCCTGAGCACGTTCGCCTTCTCCCTGGCGAGGTGCACGATATACTTCACTTCGCCGGGAGTCAGGGTCCCCACGCCGCTCTTCTGCATTCCGGCCAGGGCGCCCTCTTTATTGGTAATGACGGTGAGCTTACACGACGCCACGTTCTCCTCGTCCAGGCTCGGGTCGAGCATGATCGCCCCGCCGACGTTTATGGCCGTTATGCCGACCGGGATGTCGTTAAGCGGCAGCTTGGCATCCTCCCCCATGCCGAACCGGGCGTTCGGTATGGTCGTGTTCATCAGCGCCGCTATGGCGCCAAGCGAGGCTGCGTCCATGAGATTGCCGTCGTGGTCGAGGACGTGGACGTCTATGAAGACCATCCAGACTTTCTGACCACTTTCAATGCACAACTTAGATAAATCTATCGCTTTAGATTCTCGTACTCCACGGTCTACCACACGGGCAAGCTCGATGGCGTCTTCCCTCGGCGGCCCGGTCTCGAAGGTCGGCGACGCCAGCGGCACCAGCTCGAGGTTAGTGATAATGACGCCGGTGTCCGGCGTATCAGCAAACGGCTCGCCCGGCTGTACTTTGACGCCGACGACGACCTGGGACTCGCCGATCTTGACCCTTGCCGATCCTTCGGCCTTATTGATCACGCCGACCTCGAGGCTTATCGGCCGGAACTCGTCGAACTTCCGCCCGTCGGCCCGGTCTCCCTGGTTGGCCAGGCTATAAATATAATCCCTTTTTATCTCTGCGATAACATCCTCACTCATTGAGAACGCCTCCGTTGGTCTGGGCTTCCTCGGCTACGGGCGCCACCATCTGGCCGTACTTCTCCACCAGCGCCTGCTTCTGCATCTCGTGGAGCTTCTTGCAGCCCTCGATGGCCATGTCCAGCGCCTTGCCGAACTCTTCCTCGCTCAAGTGGCCGTCCATCTGGCACAGCGTGACCTCGCCGAACTGATTTATTGCTATGGGCAGGTCTGCATCGCCATAGTTATCCTCGTCCTTATTCAGGTCCAGGACTATCTCGCCGTCCACCTTGCCCACTGCGCACGCAGACACCAGGCACTTCATGGGGATGCCCGCGTCCGCCAGCGCCACCGAGGCCGCATTAATGCCCGCGACCCGGGTGCCGGCGTCCGCCTGCAGTATCTCGACGAAGATGTCGATGGCCGACCTGGGGTATAGCTCCTGTAAGATCACTGATTCCAGCGACTCCCGGCTTACTTTGGATATCTCGATGCTTCTTCGGTCCGGTCCGGGCCTCTTGCGCTCCTCCACGGAGAACGCAGCCATGTTATACCTATACCGGACAACGGCGCGGGATGCTTTCTGCAAGTGCCTCGGGTGTACCTCCCTGGGACCGTACACCGCGGCCATCACCTTGTTACCTCCGAACTCTAAATAGCATGAACCGTCGGCCCTCTTCAGGACGCCGGCCTTGAACTTGATGGGGCGCAATTCATTTGGTCCTCTTCCGTCCAGCCGCTTCCCATCGATGATTAATTTTTCTGGCTTGGTCATTTCGTACTACTCCTCAACTGTTCCTGCTCTCTGTTGATATACTCCTTGATCTTATCCGTCAGCCCCGACGTGTGCGCCTCACGCTCGATCTTGAAGATCGTGCGTATGGCCAGGTCCACGTTTTTGTCGTCCCCCTTCAGCCATATCCTTCCGTTCTGTCCCACGAAGATGCTCACGTTGAGGTCTTTTTTAAGCATGCCGATCATCGAGCCGTTGCGCCCGATGACCCTCGGTATCTTCACATGCGAGATGTCGATCACCCTGCCCTGTTTCAGGATGCGCAGGTGCTCGTCCCTCATCGTCAGCTCCACCTTCATGGTCGGGTCGACGTCCGCCACGCGGGCGATGATTAACTCGCCAACGTGCAGATACTTTCTCATGTTCGCCGGGTCTACGCGTTCAGGGTACTCCGATATATGCAACATACCCTCGTAGGGCGAGTTGATGTCGGCGAACCAGTTCGAGAAAGTCATGTCGACTACTTTACCGATGACTAGGTCGCCCCGGGCCGGGATGTATCGGCCCGAGAGCGGTATGACCTTGATGTTGGTCCGCCTATCGACGAGGCCGTAGTTCGCGGAATATACCCTCCCGTCCTGCACATAAGTACCGCTGCCGGCGAGCTTCGGATCCTCCCCGAGCACGTCGCCCGGGACAACGATTTCCCTTTCCATGTCCATTCCCTATCTTAATAATTTGGTCTCCGCCTCGCCTTTCGATAGCTTATTAACGAGGTCGTAAAACTCCGGCTGCATGCCGGCGGGTATCTGCACGACGCCTATCCAGGAGCCGTTATTTTGCCACTCGTCCCTCACGATCTTCCCGAACGTGGATATCTCCCCGAAGGCCCGGGCCGCATAGTTCGCCGGTATCTTCACGGCGATCCTGACCTCCTCGAAGCGGATGGGTATGATGGGCCGGATGGCCTTCATAACAACGTTGACGTTCTCCTCCACCGATTTCGTGAGGTCGATGTGCACGCCCGCCTCCTCCATGGCCCTCTCGATGCGGGCCGGGGGATGGGGCGCCATGGTCTGCGGGTTGATGGCGTTCCTGGATATGAAATTGACTACCTGGCGCCTTTTTTCTTCTAGCATGCGGTGACGCTGCTCGGCCGTCAGGTTGATCTCGCCCTCCATTATGATCTTTCGGGCGATCTCCGGGACGCTGGTAGTGCCGAAAGCCTTGATCAGATCTTCTTCCGGGATCCGGTCTCCCCGCGATGCGTTCTCGAACACGTCCTCGACGGCTAGCACGTCCTCCATTTTGACGTCCGCGCCCTTTTTAAGATCATAAGCCTTATCCGGGTCCACGAGGATCTCGAAGAGCTCCCCGTGGGCCTTGAGCTTCGCGACGACTGCCTTATCGAGCGTCACCATGGCGATGCGCCTCTCACCTACTCTTCGCCGCTCCTCTTGGCGGGCTCCGCTCCGGGCTTCGTCACTCCGGCCTTCTCGACGTAGTCCTTCACTTCCGCCTCGGCCAGCTTCCTGAACTTTCGCGTGGCGGCCTCGATGATGCCTATCTCGATGGTCGGGACCTCGCCCTTGGACTCCATCGACTTGTAGAGCGCCTCTATTCCTAAGAGTATTGCCTCGTTCAGGCCCATGTCCGGGTTGAAGCGGTTCTCCAGCATCTCCATGACCGTATTGCGGTTCGCCCCGATGGACACGGCCTTGTACTCGTATAGCGCCCCCGAGGGGTCTGTCTCGAAGAGCCTCTGGCCCGTGTCATCGATGCCCGCTATCAAAAGGGCGCTGCCGTATGGCCTGACGCCGCCATACTGCGTGAACGTTTGTATATGATCTGAGATCTTCTTTGCCAGGATCTCTATGCTGATGGGCTCGCCGTACGTGATGTGGTTTATCTGGGCCTCGACCCTTGCGCGGTCCACCAGGGCCCTCCCGTCTGCCACTAATCCCGAGGCTACGGCACCAATGTGGTCGTCGATCTTGAAGATCTTCTCGATGGACTCGGCCTCAAGCAGCTTGGTCGAGATGCGCTTATCGACGATCATGGCGATGCCGTCCCTGGATTTTATGCCCATGACGGTGGCGCCGCGGCGAACGGCTTCCTGGGCATAATGGACCTGGAAAAGCCTTCCATCCGGGCTGAATACGGTGATGGCCCGGTCGTAACCCATCATCTGGGGTGTCATCTGCTGCATCTTTCTTTCACTCCTTTAATGACTCTAAATCAAAAGAGGTCAGGCTTACATAGTGTACGTTAGCCCGTTTTAATACCTCTTTATCGTCCGGAACCATTTCCAGCTTCTCTCCTCTCTCCCTCACGACCGTTCCGGACATGTGCTCGTTGCTAATCGGCTTAGAAAGGATATTAGTGGAAGTTATATTTTCCAAAGGGATATATTTTTCTATGGCGGCGCGTATGGTACCGGCCACCCCAAGTACTCTGATAGCGGCCCTGCTGCCCTTTATCGAGCATACTGATGACATCGCCGCCCTTGCGAGCTCTACGGCGTTAAGGTTGACCTTCATGATGCCCCTCGACCCGTTGAAATCCATGAGCCTGTAGCCTATCTCGCTGCTGCCCGTGTCGCCCAGAAGCGTCTGGGTAGCGAAAAATATCTCGTCCAATAGCGCTTTCCTGTCGACCGGCTCGCTCTCGCAGTTGACTTCAAAGGCGATATAGCGCTTTTTCTCCCGGAGGGACGAGGGCAGGATTTTCATATTACTCTCAATAGAGAATCCAGATACATAATACTAATGGAAATCACTCATGATGGAAAGTAGAAAAAAAGTTTGGCCCGAGATCTTCCATACTTCATTTTGTCCTCGTGAAAGCGTAGCTCCCGATCAGGATCATGAGCACGTCGAAGGCGATGATGACCGCTATAGTCTGCCATAACGGTAATATTGTCTGCCAGGCACTACCCATGGTGACTGCCCTTAGAGCATCCACGCCGTAGGTCAACGGATTGATGTAGAAGACCCATTTCAGCCAGTCAGGCAGCGTTGCCACCGGGAACAGGGCTCCACTCAGGAAGAACATGGGCATGTTGACGAATGTCATGATGACGCCGAAATTCTCCAAACTATTCAATACGCTCGCTATGATAAGGCCGATACATACCAGGCCGATGGTGACCAGGATCATCAGGGGGATGGCTTCGACGATCATCATGACGCTGATGGGGACGCCGATAAAAAATCCGAGCGCGAACACGATGATTCCCTGCAGCATCGAGTTCGTGCCGACGCCAAGCATCTTGCCGATGAAAATGGAAAGCCTCGACACGGGCGCCACCAGGATCTCCTTCATGAAGCCGAACTGCTTATCCCATATGACGGAGATGCCCATAAACATCGCCGTGAACAGCAGCGTCTGGCCGATAATGCCAGGGAAAAGGAACTGCTGGTAGCTAAATCCGGCCCTCGTGGCCATCGACATGCCCAGGCCGGTGCCGAAGATGACCAGCCACAGTATAGGCGTGACTACCGAGCTGACTAAACGTGACTTCTCCCGCAGGAGCCTCAGCACTTCCCTCTTCCACAGAGTATAGATGCCTCGAAGCTCGCTCATGCCCGCCTCCTCATCCGCGCCATCGGCGATATTTCTTTGCCGCCCTCGCGCAGCGCCTTGCCCGTGTAGTGCATGAACACGTCGTCGAGCTGGGGCTCCTTGAGGAAAATGGAATCGATGTAGATGCCGGCCTTCCCCGCGACGTCCACCACCTTGGGTAAGACGGTGTGGGCGCTGTCCACGGTGATCCGGACCTCGTCGTCCGCCACGGCCACGCCCTTCGCCAGCCCCGACTCCTTTATCTTTTCCGCGTACAGCGGATTATTCCTCGTCTTCAGGATGATGGATTCGCCGCCCAGCTGTTCCTTGAGGTTCCGGGGCGTGTCCATCGCCACGATCCTCCCGTGGTCGACGATGGCGATGCGGCCGCAGAGCTTATCCGCCTCTTCCATGTAGTGGGTCGTCAGGATGATGGTGATATCCTCCTTTTTAATGAGCTCCCGGATGTATGACCAGATGTGGTCCCTGCTCTGGGGGTCCAGCCCGATCGTGGGCTCGTCGAGGAACAGGACTTTGGGATAATGAATGAGGCTCCTGGCTATCTCCAGCCTTCGGCGCATGCCGCTGGAGTAGGTGTTCATGAAGCTGTCTGCCCTGTCCTCCAGCTCGACGAGCTTCAAGACGCTTTCTATGCGCTCCTTCATCTGGGCCTTGGGCACGCCGTACAGGTCGCCATGCATCTCGAGGTTCTCCCGGCCGGTAAGCTTGTCATCGATGCTCGGGTCCTGGAAGACGATGCCGATGGAATTGCGGACCTGCGAAGGATTTTTTACGACGTCGAAGCCGTTGACCGTGGCCTTGCCGGAGGTCGGCCGGAGTATGGTGCACAACATCGATATCGTCGTGCTCTTGCCCGCCCCGTTCGGGCCCAGCAGCCCGAAGATCTCGCCCTTATCCACGCCAAAACTGATGTTATCGACGGCAGTAAGGTTTCCGAATTTTCTTGTAAGGTCCCTGGTCTCGATAATGTACGACATCGCATGCCTCTATTTTATAGGATTTATAAGCAATTATAGGATTTATAAGCAAATGCTATCATATAGTTTTTGTAACCTTTGTAGGGTTATAATTGACACAATATTCTAGTAAAAGATCATAACGTTTTAAGCTGCCATCGTATCGAAGGCAGCGTCTTCCACGGATCGCTCACGATCGGCTATGGGCAGCGCTCTTTGCGTTCCAGATCATGTTAAAGTTGCTTGACATATACGAAGCCACAGAAGCATTTGGAACCCATATGGCGACGACATTATCCACATCCGTTATTCCATCGACTACCCTTGAGTACATGATAAGGATCTCTCTATCGTCGATTATTACGTTCTTGAGATATGGCGATCGTGACTTCTTTATGTCCGGAGTGACGGATAAAAGCGATTTAATGATCTTTACATCGCCACTCGACGACCTTAAGGCCGGCCGGGTGATTATGCGAACGTTGACGCCTCTTTTTTTAGCCTTTAATATTTCTTTTTTAAGAGGCTCCATCTCCCGCGGCGAATAAAGGCTGCCCATCAGCATTATGTCATGCCTGGCCCTGCCCATCATCTCCGCGGTCTTTGACATGATACTATCGACTCCCCGTATGAACAAGACCTTCGGATTATCCTCTTCCATTAGCTGATCGTATGTAATGGCGAGCTGGTTGGCCACTTCATCGATCTCGGAATAGAGCGCCGACTTTCTTTCCTCTATTATCTCCCGGGGATATGCTGGAGTGTAAATGCTCGGACGTCCCTTTTCAACGATGATCCATTTCTCTTCTTCCAGCCGTTTTAATGTTTCATATATCTTGGTGCGGGGCACTTCCGCCTCCGAGGCCAGCACCGTGGCATTGGTCGGCCCCGTGGACACGAGCGCAGCGTACACCTTTGCGCCGTATAGTGTCAGTCCCAATTTTTGGAGCATGGATAATGTCCGGACATCGAATAGCATGGCTAAATCTGTCACTTATAACCCTATAAAAGTTACTAAATTTAAGATTATAGCCACGGGTATGCCGCTACACCAGTTCTACGCCTTCCATGATGTAGCCCGGCGAGTGCCGCTTTAATATCTGCTCGGGATAATAGGATAAGCCCTTGATAGCGTCCTTTTCGCCCATGCCGAACAGCCTGCACAGCGAGATGGCCGCCCGCACGTCCCGCATGTCATAAAAAGACATGGCGCCCGAGACGACCACGAAAGGCACTTCGTATTTTTTTACCAGCGCCAGGTTAGTGCGGTAATTGGACAGCGCCCTGACGCGGGAGCCGCCCTTGGCGCAAATAATAGGTAACAGCTCAAAGCCGATGGCGATGTGCTTATCGGCTGCCAGCTTCGCTAAAATGTGGTTGATCCCGCTCGTCTTGCCGTCAGGAGGGTGCATCAGGATGTCGACGCGGTCGTCCTCGCACGCCGCCCTGTTAATGGCCGGGTCCCCCCCATGGACGGCGAGCACCTGCACCTTTTTCCGGAAGCGGTCCACCTGCTTGCGCAGGTCGTTGGCATTCTTCGCGACCACTTCGACGCCCCGTATGACGTCGACGCCCTCTAGCCGGCCTCTCACTTCCGGGAAATATCCAGAATGGTCCGCCACGCAGATGCCGGCATATCCATACTCTTTCGCGGCCATCGCCAGCCGTGAAGCGGTGCTGCCGCCCTCCGGGTAGGCGTGGACGCCCATATCATAGAACGCCTCATGAAGCATGGAAAAATTCCTCCAGCTTTTTCAGGGCGATCTCCTTTTTCGCCGGGTATGCCTCTATCCTCGCCCTCAGGGCTATGACATCCTCGGCATACGTGATACGAACATCCCTCAGGTAGGCGTCCTGCTTCGACAACTTCAGGAAAAAATCGCAGTTATCGCTGACGCGCTCGGGCAACTCCTTTACGAGCTCCCTCAGGTCGGCCTCAGGAAGCTTTACTTTTAAAAAATCGATATACCGGTCAGCGGCCTTCTTTTCGAGGCGCGACCTTAAAATTATGATCGGATTATCAAAATAGCCAATAGTTTGTTCCTCTTCTATGGGGGTGCCAAGAGGTAGGACGTTCGCGAGGGCCTCCCTCACCCTTGCGACGTCCTCGGTTACGTGTGATTGTGTCCTAAAAAGGATATAATGGATCATTTACCCCGTCTCTCGTGGCTGCCTATGGAGGGCCTGGTCTTCTCCGTGCCCATGCCTTTCCTGCGCATGCCCCGGCCTTTTACGCCCGCGCTCGTCAGGCCCCTCTCGGCCCTGCCGCGGTGCACCGGCTTCGCGATCCACTTCAGGTCCTTGTCCGCCAGTATCGACGGGTGGTGCGGGTCCACTAAAATAACCTCATACCACTTATGCCGGCCGTCCTCGCCGACCCAGTATGAGTTCAGGACTTCCATGTTGCGGAACTTTTTAGAGGCCCTTTCCTCGGCAATGCGCTGGATGCTCTTGCGCCTCGTAAGCGTCCTCAGGCCCATGTGCTTGGATTTGCGGCCCCGGACGTACCTGGACTTGCGGCTGCCGCCCCGCCTGACGTGGGTCCTCACGACGATGATGCCCTGCTTCGCCTTGTAGCCGGCCTCCCTCGCCCTGTCCAGCCTGGTAGGCCTCTCCAGCCTCACCACCGTGGGCTCGCGGCGCCACTTTTGTAAGCGTTCCCAGAATAGCTCTCCGACATAGGACTTGTCCGGGCGTTTCCACGCCTCGCCTATGTAGTGGTACATTGACTTTGCCATGTTTCGATTCTCTCCTATGAGGTTTCACGGTTCAGCCTCGTTCTGAGGCCACATTCCGGCGGGATGCGATCCCGCGACTGAAACTGCGATGGTTAATAAAAGGCTATAAGCATATAAATATTTCGAATAAAAATTCTGGCGCCCATGAGGCCGGCGACGTCATAGGGTTTAAAGTACATTATCACCGGTTCATATAGCTAAATATAGGTGATTAAAAAGCTCCGCTTACGGGTAAAGATGCCGGGGAATCGACCATTTCCGGGCCTTAACGGATGGACCATCCCTCCGGCCTGTCGGGATAAGCGTTTCTACGTTTCTCACTTCTTGAATATAACGCATAGGGACGAGTCGATCGCGCGGAGTTCCAGCTCCAGGTCTACTTGCTCATCGGTCGTCAGCTCTTTTTTTATGATGAGCATGCGGTAGGGCACGCCTTCATGGCCCTCGGTATGGTACCTTCCGACCTTAAGCTTATATTCGCCGTCTTCGATCGTGTATTTGCTTAACTTTTTAATGATGTTCTCGCTAAGCATTTGGTCCGGATTTTTAATTACGCCCGGATCCAACGTTTTTTCTCGCTTTAACATATCTGAATCCTCCGGTTATGTTGTTTGGTTTATTTATATGCCTCTTTTTAGCCCCATCGGCCTTCAGCAGCAGCCACAGCACAGTTTAAGCTAAGATTATGGCGCTCCGGATTTATAATAAAAAATAGTTATAATATGATGATATTTTAGCTTCTATAACATGATATAACTTTCCATAGCTGTCGTTTAGCGATTTATTATAGCATATTTATAATAATTTTTTAACGCAATACAGTAACAATTAAGCTTAGAAGAACTATAACTATTAATTGTTAGAATTTAATTTAAAATTTCGTTTATTTTTTACATATTGAAAAAAAAACGTTTAAGAGTGTATACTATGGCTGACGATATTACCGCCATCATCCGTGACCTGAGAAAGGAAGCGATAGAAAGGTGCCGTAAACGGATAGTGGACGCTGCGCAAAACCTTGGTAAAAGGCCCAGAAAGCCCGAACAAGATTACGGGATCATGTCGACGATCAAACGCCAACACGGACTATGAGGAGGTTGATATGGAAGATAATAAGACACTGCTTCAGCAGGTACGGGAGAAAGAGCTGGCTATTAACACGAGACTGGAGCTGGCGTCCCGGGACGCGGATAAGCTCATCACGGACGCTAAAAAAGAGTGCGGCGAGATCATGAAAAAAGCCGATGAGGGGGGCAGGGAAGCCGCTTTAATATATTTTGATAATGAGAAGGCGAAAATATCCGCCAACGTAGAGGCCACCAAGCTCGGCTCGTCGAAAAAGGCAGCCGCCATAAGGGAAGGGGCGAAGACGAACATGCCCGCCGTCGTAGACATGATCGTAAAAGAGGTGACGTTACAATAATATAAGGGGATGCCATGCTCCAGAAGATGAGGCGTATCCAGGTGGTAGGGGCTAAAAAGGATTTCCAGGCCGTGGTCGACGCGTTATACCGCATGGGCACGGTACACCTGGAAGACGTGTCGAAGCTCGCGCCCGCCGATCTTGTCAAAAAGGTCGAGCCGGAAAAGGATGCCGACGTGTCGGGCATACTCGTGAAGATCGATAGTATTTTTTTCACGCTGCCAGTCTCGAAAAGCGAACCGGAAAAGCAGGCTTCGATAGCCAAAAGCCTCGGCTCTAAATCGCATCAGGACATTATCGCCAGGGCGAAACAGGTCATCAAGGAGCTTGAGTGGACGACGAAGGACCTGGCGCTGAAGAAGAGCGACCTTGAATATAAAATAATAGCGCTCACCCGGTATGAAAAGGTGATCGAGAAGATACAGAATATTGAGCACGAGATACCCATCCTGGAAGGATACGAGGTCAGCGTGCTGGTAATACAAAAAGAGTTCGAGAAAGTCCTCGATATAATCCGGGACGAGATTAAAAGCATCACTGGCAACAAGTTCGAGTTCATTCATACGGACGTGGACGAGGAGTCCATCGCAGCCATCGCGGTTTTCAATAAAAAGTACTCGGAGCAGGTGCACTCATTGTTCTTCTCGGCGAACGTGAACGAGGTCCGCCTGCCCCAGGAGTTCATGGGCAAAAAGTTCACGGAAATGCTCCTCATGATAGACGACCAGCGCCGGAAGGCAGTGGAGGAGATCGCCGCCATCAATGGGACGCTGGAAAAACTCTCCTTCGAATGGTACCAGGAGCTTTCGGCACTCCGCCTGGCCCTTGAGGACATCAATGAAGAGATCAACACCTTCAGCAAGTTCGGCCAGTCCGAATACGCCTTCATTATCATGGGGTGGATACCCCATAAACAGCTGGCCAGGGCAAAAGAAAAGCTACAGTCCCAGTTCGCCGGCAGGATCGTGCTCGAAGAGCTTAATGTAACGCCGGAAGAGCTGGAGCATGCGCCCGTCTTTTACGATAACCCCTGGTTCGTGAAGCCCTTCGAGTTTTTAATGCAACTCGTCAGGCCCCCGAAATACATGGAGATAGACCCAAGCCCGCTGATGGCGATATTCTTCCCGCTGTTCTTCGGCATCATGGTAGGGGATATCGGCTACGGCCTGGTCATCCTGGCTCTGGCCGTAGTGGCAAAGGCGAAGCTTCGGAAGCTGACCTGGGTGAGGGACCTGGCGAACATCATGATTATCTCATCGGTCCCTACGATAATCTTCGGGTTTATCTTCGGGGAATTTTTCGGCGACTTGGGCGAGATAATGGGCTGGCTCCATCCGCTTGAGATCGCTGGCGTCGAATGGAACCGGTTGGAAGCGATGATACCGCTTCTTCTGTTCGTTATCGCCCTGGGCGCCGTACACGTGTTCCTGGGCCTTACCGTCGGTATGGTTAACGCGGTCACGATCAAAAGCAGGAAGCATTTGTTCGAAAAGGTCGGCATGTTCGGGGCGCTGGTAGCGTTAATGCTGATCCTCGGGGCCGCGGCCGGCGTGATACCCGGCATAGTGTTGTATGGGGGAGCCGCCCTCATGGTCATTTCACTAGTCCTGTTGATAAGCGGCGGCGGCATGTTCGGCGCCATCGAGCTGTTCAGCGCCGTGGGCAATATCATGTCCTATGCCAGGCTCATGGCGATCGGAATGGCCTCCGTAGTCCTGGCCGTGGTGGCCAATAAAATTTGCGGCGCCCTCGGCGTCCTCCTCGTAGGGCTGATCGCCGCGATACTGCTGCATGCCATGAACATCATACTGGCCATGTTCAGCCCGTCAATCCACTCCCTGAGGCTGCACATGGTGGAGTTCTTTTCCAAGTTCTACGAGGGCGGCGGCATGCCATACCGCCCGTTCAAGCGCTCCGAAAAGAACTTATAAAAAACGAGACACAGTCACGATTTTTCTGTAGATTTGGGCTTGTGCGTATCATTATAGCCTCGGCCAAGGGGCGTGGGACACGTACAGCCCATCGGTTTCATAGCACGAAGGACCGCTGGAAGCGGCCCCAACGAAGGCAACCCAAAGCCACACAAAGATTTTTTAAATAAGAAGGTACAAACCCGAAATAACCCGTTTTGCAATGGCCCTAAAAGAATATATTTTAAAAAGTCTTCGTGGGGCTTGGGATTGACTTTGTGGGGCCCGCTTGCAGCGGGCCTCCGTGCTATAAAACCGATTCCGCCCACGTCCCAGGGAGCCCGGCATAAAACGATGTTACTCAAGCCCTTCGCCCGACTTCTTCTTACGCTCCAATATCTTCTTGACCTTCTTGAGCCTGAACAGGTCTTCACGTTCCCTCTCCTCGATGGAGATGCGGATGTATTTGGCCTGTTTTTTAAGGTCTGGTATGAGGACCTGCTCCAGGGCGTTGACCCTCCGGCGGCTCATCTGGATCTCGGAGCCGAGCCGTCGCATGGCGGTCTCCTTTTCGGCCAGTTCCAGCAGCATGTCGATCTCGGCCTCGAACTTTTCGGCCGTCTCGTCGATGCGCCCGCTGGTCCCCACGATGCCGTAGCCCCGTTCGAGCACCGTCTTAGACACCCGCTTTTTCTCGATGACCGGCACGGGCACGCCCATGATATTCTTGCCCCGGATTTCGAGCAGCAAGCCCTTCCTGGTGGCGAACGAGGCCGATTTGAGGGCGATCGAATCGTCCACGCCCTCGGCCATTAACAATGAGTACTGTGCCGCGTCGGCGGCGGTCTCCAGTTCCTCCCTCGACTGGGAGAACGACTCGGCGATGTGGAAGAACTCCCGGACGAGGGCGTCCATCTTCTGGCGTAAGAGGTCCCTGCCCTGCTCCGCCATCTTGATCTGGGCGCGCTTTTTTATCAGCTCCATTCTGGTAGGGTTGACCTGCTCCATTTAACTCCCCCGATACAATGGGTGATACTTCTTGATGAAGTCCATCTTGATCCTCTTCAGCTCGTCAACGGGCAGAGTCGAGAAGAGGTCCCAGGCGATGTCGAACGTCCTTTCGATGCTCCTATCTTCGTCGCCCTGCGTGATGTACCGCTTCTCGAAGTCATCGGCGAACTTTAAATACGTTTTATCCAGGTCGGTCAGCGCCTCCTCGCCCACGATGGCGACCAGCCTCCTCAGGTCACGGCCATAGGCGTATGAGGCATAAAGCTGGTCGGCGACGTTCCTGTGGTCCTCCCTCGTCTTCCCCGGGCCTATCCCCAGGTTCATGAGCCTCGACAGGCACGGCAGCGAATCAATCGGCGGATCGGCGCCCCTCCTGTAGAGGTCCCGGCTCAACACGATCTGGCCCTCGGTAATATAACCAGTAAGGTCCGGCACCGGGTGCGTTATGTCGTCGTCGGGCATGGTCAGGATGGGTACCTGCGTGATGGAGCCATTTCTGCCCTTTATGCGGCCGGCCCTCTCGTATATGGACGCCAGGTCGGTGTACATATAGCCCGGGTACCCGCGCCTCCCGGGCACCTCCTCCCTGGCCGTGGAGATCTCCCTCAGCGCCTCGCAATAGTTGATCATGTCGGTCAATATGACTAATACGTGCATGTCGTGCTCAAAGGCCAGGAACTCGGCCGCCGACAGCGCGCACCTGGGCGTCGCCAGTCGCTCGATGGTGGGGTCGTCCGCCAGGTTCATGAAAAATATGACCCGCTCCAGGGCGCCGGTCCGCTCGAAATCCTTCGTGAAGAAGGAGGCCTCCTTGTATGTGATGCCCATGGCCACGAATATGACGGCGAAGTTCTCCCCCTCGCCCAGCACTTTGGCTTGTCGGGCGATCTGGGCGGCCAGCTTGTTGGCCGGCAGGCCCGAGCCGGTGAATATGGGCAGCTTTTGGCCTCGTACGAGCGTATTCAAGCCGTCGATTGCCGAAATGCCCGTCTGGATGAAGTCGGAGGGCTTATCCCTCGCATAGGGGTTAATGGCCATGCCCGCGATGTCGAGGCTGGCCTCCGGTATGATGTCGGGGCCGTCGTCCCTGGCCTTGCCGACCCCGTTGAAGACCCTCCCGAGCATGTCCGCCGAGACGTCGATGCGGGCGGGCTCGCCCGTGAACCTGACCTTCGTGCTCTTATCGTCGATCCAGCTCGTGCCCTCGAAGACCTGGATGACGGCGAGCTTCTCCGAGACCTCGAGCACCTGGCCGGTCCTTTGCTCGCCGCTCGGCAGCGTGATCTCCACTATCTCCCCATAGGACACGCCCCTGACGTTCTGTACGAATATGAGGGGGCCGGACACGTAATTGACCGTCTCGCACTCCTTTGTCATTAAGCTGATGCTCTTCATTTTTCCGCCTCCAGGGCGCCGATGCTTTTTTCCGCTTCCTGGATGATGGCCTTTATCTTCGCCACGTCCTGTAGCTCCTTCATCCTGCCGATCTCCGCCTTCAGGGGCAGGCCCATGATCTGCTTAAGGGAGACGCCCCGCTCAATCGCCCTGGCGGCGTGTTCCTGGAAGGCGACGATGGCCTTCAGCATCCAGAACTGCTTGTCCAGGGGGCAAAACGAGTCCATATCGCTGTACGCGCTCTGCTGCAGGAAGTCCTCCCGTATCATCCTCGTGACCTCCAGGATGGCCTTCTCGCTCTCAGGGAGCGCGTCGGGCCCGACCAGCTGTACGATCTCCTGTAGCTCGACCTCTTTTTGGAGCAGGTACATGGTCTTGTTCCTCAGGTCTTTCCAGTCCGGCGATACGCTGTCATGGTACCAGTCCTGGACCGCGTCCAGGTACAGTGAGTAGCTCTTGATCCAGTTAACCGAAGGGAAATGCCTCCTGTACGCCAGGCTGGTGTCCAGCGCCCAGAACGTGCCCACGATGCGCAGGGTATTCTGGGTGATAGGCTCGGAAAAGTCTCCGCCCGGCGGCGACACCGCCCCCACCACGGTCACCGAGCCGATACGGCCGTCGGGGCCCAGGCACATGGTCCTCCCCGCCCGCTCGTAGAAAGCGGCCAGGCGCGCCGGCAAATAAGCAGGATATCCTTCCTCGCCCGGCATCTCCTCCAGCCTGCCCGACACCTCCCTCAGCGCCTCTCCCCACCGACTAGTAGAATCTGCCATCAGCGCCACGTCGTAGCCCATGTCCCTGAAGTACTCCGCCATCGTGATGCCCGTATAAATAGAGGCCTCACGGGCAGCGACGGGCATGTTCGACGTGTTCGCGATCATTATCGTACGCTGTATCAGCGGGAGCTTAGTCCTGGGGTCCACGAGCTCGGGGAACTCCGTGAGCACGTCCGTCATTTCGTTGCCGCGCTCCCCGCAGCCGATGTACACCACGATCTGGGCGTCCGACCACTTGGCCAGGGTCTGCTCCGAAACCGTTTTTCCGGTGCCAAAGCCTCCCGGGATCATGGCAGTCCCCCCCTTTGTTACGGGGAACATGAGGTCGAAGACCCGCTGGCCGGTGATAAGCGGTAAGCTCGAGTCCAGTTTTTTCTTATAGGGCCTGCCCTTCCGGACCGGCCAGCGCTGCATCATCTTGATCTCGTGGCCATCCTCCAGGACGCAAACGGTATCCTCGACAGTGAACTCGCCGCTTTTTATTTTTTTAATGGTGCCCGACATCCCGGGGGGTACCATGATCCGGTGCTCGATGTGAAATTCTTCCACCGTCCCGATGATGTTTCCGCCGGCTACTTTATCGCCAGACTTCACAGTAGCCTTGAACTCCCACTTTTTATTCCTGTCCAGCCCGGGCACCGATATGCCCCTCGAAATAAAATTACCGCTTTTATCGTATAATACGGGCAACGGCCTCTGGATGCCGTCGTAGATGGACGAAATCAGCCCGGGCCCCAGCTCGATGCTCAGCGGCATGGCGCTGTTCTCCACCCTGTCGCCGACCTTCAGCCCGGTGCTGTCCTCGTATAGCTGTACGACCGCCTCGTCGCCCTCCAGCCTGATGATCTCGCCGCGCAGCGCCTCATCGCCGACCACGACCACGTCGTACATCTTGGAACCCCTCATTTTCTTTGCCACGATGACGGGCCCGGATACCTTCGATATTGTTCCTACCAGCATGTGCTCATCTCCTCATGACGACGTTGTACCCGATCGCCTTCCTCAATAATCGCTCGATATAGCTCCTCCGGTCCACGCCCTTCAACCTGGACGGTATGGATATGATAATAGGCCGGTGCAGCTTTTCCAGCTTTTCCCTCAGCTTTTCGTCCAGCAGCGTCAAAAAGTCCTCGTTGACCGCCACTATGCCCATGTCGTCTTTATGGATCAGTGACGTGATGATGCCCTTCGCATCTTCCGGGCTCGTCGCCTCGAAGACATCCACGCCAGCCAGCCTGAAGCCCGCCGCCGAATCCCTGTCCGTGACGACCACGAACTTATGCATAGAACAGCTCCCCCCTCAGCCCTTCTTCAGGCACATCGGCGGTCTTACAGCGCGCTATCACGCGGATGTTCGTTATCTCGTTATACTTGGCCCAGAAGTAGCCGATGGTTATGGCGATGCTCAAAGGATCGCCGTTAAATGCGTCCAACCCCTTTTTGATCAAAAACCTGTCAAGCTTTTTTTCAAGCTCGGATATCTTCTCCTTACGCAGGTGATCTTCATGGATGTCCGTCATGAAATCGTAGGGCGTGTCCCTCAGCTTGTCCAGCGCGCCTTTAACGCTCTTGGTCTCGAGTATGGCCGCCAGGTCATCCATGTCCAGCCGTAATCCACCGGGTATGAAAAAATTTTCCGCCTCCTCCATCCCGACCTTGTCCCGTACCATCCTTAATGCGGTCTTTAAGTTGATGATATCTATCTCCCACTGTAGTATTTTCCGGATGAACCTCTCGTCATATGAGTTACCTTTCACAGCGGACAGGGCGCTATCGTAGTAAAACCTGTCCAGAGCGCACTCGAGTATGACGAGGTTGTGCTCGTCGGCATAATTCTTGAACTGTAACGTTAACGGCTTTGCGTACTCGATATACAGGGTGGCCATCAGGTCTATGACCGCCCTGACGTCCGGCTGTTTGATCATCTCTCCAAGGGCCACATCGTCCAGATCTCCGACGGGTACGAGGCACTCCACAATCTCCTCCGCCGTGGCATGGATGCCCTTGCCCCTCAATATGGTCTTGATGTTCTGGACATCCCAGCGGCGCAGGAAAATCCTTATGTACCGTTCGGCCGGCGTGCCCTCCACGAAGCCTAGTATCTTCTTGAAGGTCCGGGTAAAGTTCTTCCTCAGGGCGTACTCGATACAATACACGCCGGAATATTTTCCACTGGCTTCGACTACGTCATCCCTATACGGCGTCTTTTCCAGTTCGACGACGAGCGAGTCGATATCTGGCATCATGATGAGCTCGTCCAGGGCGCCATGTGACAGCAGACGGCTTTTCATCCCCCTGATCCTCGCGTTCGCGTAGCCGTAGTCCATGTGCCATCACCCTGAACCGCTATACAACATGTTGAAGATCTCCAGCCTCCTCCGCCGCCTGGCGTTCTCCAGCCTGGACTCCACGGTGTTGTACACGACGACCTTGCCGTCTTTCGTCGTCACGATCAGGCCGCCCATGCAGTCGTTATCCGCAATGATCTCGCAGCGGACGCCCAGGCCGTCCGCTACCTTCCTGCACAGATCGGCGTCCTTTTTATCGATGTGCAGGATGACCTCGCTCTCTCCCAGCGCCAGGACCGCCTCCTCAGCCATCCTTCGGAAGCTGTCTTCATAATAGCCGCTTTCTCTAACCGAGGCCAGTCGCCCATGCACCCTGGCGAACGCCTCGTTAAAGAGCTCGTGCTTGAGGTTTCCTATCTGCTTCTTGGCCTCGCTATTAGCCATATATAAGCTCTTATTCTTTTCCAGCATCGCCGCCTTCAAGGCGCTGTCCATGTGCAGCTTTTTTATCTCGTCGGCCTTAGCCAGGGCTCTGCTTTTTATTTCTTCGGACGTTTTTCTGGCCCTCTGCGTGAGCTCAGCTATCTTATCTTCGGCGCCCGAGTCCATGGACTTCATCAGGTTCTCATAGTCCATCGTATCACCTCAAACAGGCTGTGGAGGTTTGCCCCACGCCTTCTAGCCTGTAACCCAACCGGCGGCCGCTCGCCTCATTTCAGCATCAGCATGATCATTGACGCTACGACGAACCCGAGGATAGCCAGTGTCTCCGGTATAGCCTCAAGTATGATGATGCTGCCCGACATCTCGGGCCGCTCAGCAAGCGTCCCGGCCCCCGCCGCCCCTATTCTTGATTGTGCCCATGCAGTACCTATTGCGCCGGCCCCAAAAGCAATAGCCGCACCTACCGGTATTTCCCAGCTTACCATGTGAATCACTCCGAAATTTGTAATCTATTTTCATGTTAGTTTACCTGTTTATAAAGGATATCATGGCCATTGAAAACAGTAAGGCGGCCCATTTCGGCATTAAGAATGACTTAAGCGAGCCATATGGATTCGATAATAGGCAAGCATAGGTAAATTTTTATTAATACATAAGAGTTAATATTTATATATTTTAATTTATATTTACATTGAAATTTATTATATGGAAATAATTTATTTGACTGATATGCACCCATTTCCGAAAAATTTATCGTTTCACAAACTTAAAAGATTCTATTTACAAAAATTTATGTACCCCGGCCGAACTCTAACATTACTTGCCCGTAGGAGGCGTATTAACGCGCCCGCCGGAATATCGTTGCCGGTCAGCCTTTTTTTGGAGTAAAATTTTTTATCATCTGGACAGGGCGCGCCGCAATGTTTAGCACCCCGAGCCATGACATGGCGTTTCATGCCTTTGCAACGCTAAAATTTTCTCATGACTTTTAATATGCCGTCGATTATGGCCTCGGGCTTGGGCGGGCAGCCGGGTATCTTTACGTCCACCGGGATGATCTTCTCGACGGGCCCTGCCACGGAATAGTTCTCGTCATCGATAAAAACGCCACACGAGCAGCCGCACGCGCCCATGGCGATGACGCGCTTCGGCTCGGGGGTCTGGGCATAGACGCGCTCCAGGAACGGCTTCGTATGCAGGGGCACGGGACCCGTGACCAGGAGTATGTCAGCATAACGGGGGGATGCTACCCACTTGATACCCAATCTTTCCAGGTCATAGCGAGGGCTCATGCATGCGACCAGCTCAATGTCGCAGCCGTTACACCCGCCAGCGTGGGCGTGGTATATCCACGGGGATTTTCTTATCGGGCTCCTGCTCATATGAATTTCCTCGGGTGCGTGCCCCATTCCAGGCTATATTTACGCCTGCATGATATGCACGTCCTTAAATAACGCTCCATATCCTTGTTTATGACGGCCGCCGTATCGGGCTGCAGGTTCTTCAATGTCCTTTCCTTGATGACGTCCAGGTACTTTTCTGTTACGGGCATGGCCTCGCCGCAAACGCTGCACCTCTGTAGCGGAAGCGTCGTATCCACCGTTTTTTTCGGCTCGTCCGAACCGTGGGCAAGGCTTATCTGCTGTACATAATTATTGGCTGCTTCCGGGTCCCCTTCAAGGCCGCGGATACACAGTGAGCATGCCTCGCCATTCTTGCCGACCCTCGCTAATAGTTCCTCACGGGCCTTCCTCTCCTCATCCGTCTTCGGCTCGAAGTTAAGCTCGAGCGCATTTTCGGGGCACACATCGGCGCACCGGCCGCAGTATATGCACATCCACGAGTCAATGGAGACAGTCCTTTCCATCCCGATATCTTTAATCGTGGTCGCCCCAGTGGAGCACCGCTCGCTGCACGCCCCGCACCCCGTGCATTTATTATCGTCCCTCCTGGGCAGCCACCTGAACGTGTCTGCCAAAAACCCGAAGCTCTCCCCCACCGTGGCGGGCTTGCGGAATAAGTTGGCTATTAGCCCGGCGAACGCTTGGACACGGCTCATAGATAAACCCTCCCGATGACGGCCCATAGGAGCCCGATTAACGATAAGGCCGTTGAGAACACGAACAGCCACCTGATGGCCTGGTCTATCCTAAAGCGGGCGAACAGGGCGTTAATGACCCCTACGGACACCCCTGTTATCACCAGCCCCGACAGGAATACCAGCCACGCCGCTATGCCCGTGGAGGGCAACCATAAGAATAGGTCTGCGAAAAGCGCCAATAAAGTGAAAATGGTGATCACCCTGGCCACCTCGAGTATGCCCAGCAGCTTACCGCTATACTCTGTCGTGAGGCCGCCGACTATCTCGGACTCTGCGTCCGAGATGTCGAACGGCTTGATGTGGAGCTTTACCAGGATGGCGATGAATACTGCTAGCGCAGCGAATGGGTTCGACAGGATGTTGAAGCCCATCATGCCCTTTATGGAGAGCGTATCATAGGCAATGGCAAGCGAGAACATTCCCAGTATAAAGGGTATCTCGTTCGCCAGCATGAGCTCTATCTCCCTCACCCCGCCTATAGCTGCAAATAAAGATGCGCTGGAGATGCCGCCGGCGATGATGAACAGCAGAATAAAGAATAATAGGTAGAAAAGCACGACGCTGCTGAAGGAGTAGTCGAATGCGATGCCAGCGATGGGCACCAGGAACGTGGCAAGTATGGCGCATATCAGGGAGAGCACGGGGCCTATGATGAAGAACGGCGTGGCCGTGTGCGGGATTATGGTCTGCTTACTGAAAAGCTTCTGGATATCGTATAGCGGCTGCAGGACCTTGCTCCTGTTAATATCACACCATCGGCCGGGTAGCCATATAAGCGGGCCTCTCCTTGATTGGACCCTGGCGAATATCTTACGGAGCTTGAACGACAGCAGTATGCCGATGGCAAATGCTATGATGGGATTGAGCCACGCCGGATCAAACCAGGCGAGATCCATCATTTTCCTCCTCCCAGCGACCGGAGGTCTTGTACTTCCACGTTGCTCCCTTTCAGGAGCGTTACCCGGTCGGTGCACGAGAAGCACGGGTCTATGCTTCCTATGATGGCGGGCACGTCCCCGACCCATATGCCCTGAAGGAGCTGGACCATCACGTATATATTTCTAAAGCTAGGCGTTCTTATGCGTACGAAATCCGGCGTGTTCGTGCCATTGGAGGCCACATGATAAATGAGCTCTCCCCTGGGCGCCTCTGCCTTTGCTATGGCCTCCCTGCACGGCAGCTCCACCACCTTTTCCATGATGCTGCCATTGCCGGATTTAAGCTTATCACAGCATTGCTCGGCAATGTGGAGAGACATTAGGACTTCGCGCAGCCTCATCTTAAGCCTTGCCAGACAGTCGCAGCCGTCCTCCGTGATTATATCCCAGTCCACGTCTTCGTACGCGGCATACGGGCTGTTCTTTCTCACGTCTATCCTCCACCCGCTGCCCCTTGCGATCGGGCCGACGGCGCCCATGGCGACGGCATCCTCATACTTAAGCACGCCGACGTTTCTTAGCCTTCCCACCAGCACGTCATTCGAGAGCGCCTGGTCCATGATCTCAGGTACGGACTTTTTCAGCGCCTTGACCTTCGATAGGACGAAGTTCGCCTGGTCGGCCGTAATGTCTCTCCTTACGCCACCTATGGTGATGAGCCCGTGCGTGACGCGCTGGCCTGAAACTAGCTCGAGCGCGTCCTGTGCATCCTCCCTGATGCGCATGCCCTGCATGAGCATGGTCCTGAAGCCCATCAGGTCTCCGATCAGACCTATGGCCAGGAGGTGGCTCTGCACCCTTTCCATCTCGCATAATAAAGTCCTTATAAGGTTGGCACGTTTTGTTACCTGAACACCGGCTATCGTCTCAACAGAGGAGCTGAACGTCTGGGTGTGGTGCGCGTTGCATATCCCGCATATCCTCTCTGCCAGGAACACGTCCTTATAGTAATCTCTCCTTTCCATCAGCTTGACGATGCTGCGGTGGTTGAAGCCCAGCTTGAGGTCGGCGTTCTTCACCCGCTCGTCCTCGATGGACATCTTAAGATAGTTGCTCTCGATGAAAGCTGGATGATATGGACCGTATGGTATCGCCGTAACCGGCAGGACCACTATATTATCTTTCGTGGGCTTTCTGGCTGCCTGCTCTACTTTTATCCTCTCGGTCCCGGGGTCTGCTTCAGGCCTGCTGCCCATGTACATGTCATCCCAGTTAAGAGGAAGCCACAGGTGCCTCGGGTCGGGGTGCTCATCCACCTTTACGCCTAAAAACTCTATGAGCTCTCTTTCGGACCAGTCAACCTCTCTGGTTAAGGTGGTGACCGATTTGATCACGGGGCTCGTCCTGTCCAGGTAAGTCCTGATTATGGTATGGCGGTTTTTATCGATGTGGTCAAAGCTGAAGTAATAGTTGACCATTATGCCCTCGACGCCCATGTCAACGCCGGCCGTATATAATAGCCGGGCCCCCTTTGAGAGCAGTTCCTTTGCGGCCGACCTTACCTCTTCAGGCTTAATATTAATGATCGTAAGGTCCTCAACGCCGCTGATCATTATCTACCCTCCCGAACACGGTCCTAGGCCCGTACATCTCCCTCTGGTTGAGGTATATCTCGCTTGCTCCGCAGTTGAAGTTCTCGTCCACGTTCCTGTACTCCGGGAACATCGAGGGAATGATGACCGAGAAGAATATATAAAAAGTCACCAGCGACGCTAGCTCCGCGAATAAAAACAACATGATCAGGCCCTGGGCCGCAAAGAATAGCACCCCGAGCACGCTGATCACGAGGATGAATATTGCGATGATAAAGTAAGGCTTCATTTTACGCTGTTCTCCAATTTTTCTATGAGCTTATCGACCGGCGCCGTCCGCATGTAGCGCATGCCGAAATCGTCCGGCTTTAAGCCGTACGAGATCGCCAGTAGCTCCGCCAGATGGATGACTGGCACGTCGAAGTCGTATACCTCCTTCTTCCTAAGGGTGGCTATGGCCCTCTCGAACTGGTCATAGCAGCCCGAGCATACCAGGACAAGCGCGTCCACGTTTTGGGCCTTGATGGCGTCGAACTTTCTCTTGGCCCTGCCGCGGGTGGCGAACTCTCTGTCGGCCAGGTTGCACTGCAGGCCGCAGCACATCTGTTCGAGGCCGTAGGGCACCACCTCGTCCACCAGGGCTTTGTTTAGCTCTTCGAAGTACCTTACCAGGTGACCGTCCGGGAAGATGCGCATGTGGCATCCCGGGTGGATAGCCACTTTTATGTGGAGCTTCTTCGCCTCCCTTTTAATGCGCTCGATCCCCACGTCCTCATAGAGGACTTCGAGTAAGTGCCTCACGCGCACGCTGGCGTCGTAGTGCTTGCCCGCTGCGGCCAGGTACCTATTCACCTCGGCCAGCGCTTCCGGGTCTTCATTTAGTACTTTATTCGCCTCGTATAATGTCACGTAACAGCCGTTGCAGGAGACCATGACGTCGCGGCCCGCCTGCTCGGCCTGCAATAAGTTGTATGACGCGAGCGTGAGCCAGACCCGCTTATCCACGGAAATCCAGACGCCCGCCCTGGGGCAGCACGTAGACTTCGTCAGGTACTCTATGTCGACCCCTAACCGTGGCAGCGTCTTCATGATGGCCGACTCGGCCCAGGGCATCTTCGTGGGCATGACGCATCCCAGGAAGTGCGCGTACTTAGGCTTTAAAGCCGGTTTAACCGCCTGTACCGTCGCTTGCTCGATCATTTGAACTTGTACTCCATCTTCTCCATGTCCAGCCCCATCTTTTTATCGATCTCCATCGCCTTGACGATCTTCTGGAGGTCATCGACCGCCTCCTTATACCGGTGGGCCGTGGGCGGTATGGGGTCCAGCCCGGACTTCTTCCTGGCCTCTTTCAGCTCGTCCGTCACGGGGTACAGCAGCCCGATGGAGAAGTGCCTTATTAACTGGGGCTTCACGGACGTCGGCAGGGGTATCTTAACGGGCCTCCTCCACGGGTATAGCTCCTTCACTTCTCCAGCCTCCTCACGATATCCTTACCTTCGTCCCTCGTTACGAGCTTGATCGCCTTGGCCGAGCACACTTTGATGCACTCGGGGTCGCCGCCGCACATGTCGCACTTGGCCATGACCTTAAGGCCCCTCTGCATCTGCGGTATGGAGATGGGGCACGCCCACATGCACGCCTTGCAGCCTATACATAGCATCTTGTCTATTGTTACAAAGCCCGTGACCTCGTCCTTGCTGATGGCCCCTACAGGACAGGCGGCCTTACACATGGGGTCCTTGCAATGTTGACAGTGTACCCTGATGAACTCGCCATCAGGGCCGTCTATGACCTTACACAGCGAGAGGTCGTAATTATAAGTCTTGTAATTGCGGAAAGAACACGCCGTCATGCACTGCCGGCATCCCGTACACAAGCCCGGGTCGTGGACTATTACCTCAGTCATAGGGTTACCAGGTATATTACACAATGTTTAGTGTTCCTAGTCATATATTTTCTCATGCGTGTATAAAATATTCTCTTTCTTCTCCATTTTTGGGATTTGGTTTTGTATTAAATGATGCTTTAGTCCGGTGACGTTAACGTTCGTTGTTTTATGCGTGACACGCTGATGGAATCGGTTTTTGAACCACGGAGCCGCGGAGCGACGGAGAACGCACCGAGCCTGTTTTTATGATGGAGGCCTCAGAGGACACGGAGACGGTTTATTCGGTTAAAGAGATACGGAGAATGCGGAGGCGCGGCGGAATAAAATGACCGGCGATGATCAAACCGATCCCGCTATCCTACAAACGGGTGACCATACGAAGCTACCTCTTAAGCGTTCGCATTTAGACACTGGCGATTCCAGGTTTTTATTCCACTGTGGCTCAGCATCCTCCGTATCTCTTTAACCGAATAAACGGGCTCCGTGTCCTCTGAGGCCTCCATTTAAAAAATGTCTCAGCGAGTCCTCCGTCGCTCCGCGGCTCCGTGGTTCGAAAACGGTTCCGCCCGCTCCACATGCAAACCAGGGCAAAGCGTTAAAAACAATCCCGAAACAGGAGAAGAACCAAAAAAATAAAAAGCCGCGGCCGTATGGACCGGTTATCGCAGGGCGCCGAGGATGACGTTCCTCGCCCTGAGCACGTTGCCGTAATCGTTCAGCTCGATGATCATGCGGTCGTGGAGCTTGAGCAGGCTCAGGTCTAAAATGCCGTCCCCGGGGCAGAGGTGGGCGTCTTTATCGCCCTTATTGTCGTTGACGTGTAAATAGGAGATGCCGGGGAGCCGCAGGAACGACGCCGGGTCGGGGCAGGTGATGGCGTGCCCGACGTCTACCGTGACGCCGCAGCCGCACCTCTTCCTGAACTTATCCAGCTCTCCGGCGCTCTTGCACAGGTACGTCCCCTTGTTAGGCATGTTCTCGATGGAGAGGGTAACGCCATTATTTTTAGCGTAGTCGGCCGCCTCGCCGAGCACCTGCATTGCAAATTCCAGGCACATCTCCCAGATGCGGGGTATGGGCTTGTGGATGATGCCGGGGTGGGTCGTCACATACGAGGCCCCGATTCGGGCGGCCATGTCGACCGTCTCTTTCAGCTGCCTGAGCGTCTCCTCCCGGATGCCTTCATTGATGCTGGCCGGGTTGAGGTCCACGGTGGGCGAGTGGAGGTACACGTCCAGGCCGTCGGCGCCTATGTTTTTAATGCTCGCCCTCCACAGTCCGTGCCGGGGCCACATGGGACCTTCGCAGAGGATCTCCATGGCGTTAAAATTATCTTCCGCGGCCGTCCCGGACCATGACTCGGGCGGCCTCATGAATATAGAGAGCGTCGAAAAGCCCAGCTTCAAGCCCCGTTTATCGTACATCATCACTACAGTTTGTTAGCGATACTCTAAAACGTTATTGGCACTTTTTGCCAGTACGCCATAACGTATGCCCGCCTGCTTATCGTTCGCCTATCTTGCGGATTAACCCTTTTACCCCGGGCACCAAGCATTTTTCGTGCAATCGAAACTCAGCATCCTCTTATTGCTTATGGTCGCCATGGCGCTGTTAGTATCGGGCTGCTCCGGTGCGGGCCAGCCCGACGTCAATGGCACATCTATTACCAACGCCTCTAAGGACATGTACGCCGGCGAGTTCTACGACGGGTTCGAGCACCATTCCAGCGCTAGCGATCTTTTCAACGACGCCACCTCTCTCTGGAACGACGACGATTACGCGGCGGCGGCCAGTCTATTAGAACAGGCCCGGGAGGAATACGCCCTGGCCGGGGGCCATTACCACAACATGGCAGCGTACGCCAGTAGCGAGGACGAGCTTGCCTTCGCCCGGGCCATGGAGGAGTCCGCCATCGACATGGACGATGCGTCCTCGCGGTATATGTTGTCCATCGACGAGGCGCTGGCCGATAACGATACGGCGTCCCTCGAGTACTTCCAGGAAGGACAGGGGCTGGCCGACCGGGGCATGATCGCCCTCAACCAGTCCCTTGGCTACATGCCGTCCTACCTGGGGTAAACCACGGGGCGCACGGAGGCACCACGGAGGGCACGGAGACTTATTATTACTCAAGGGGGCTGATGCTCCCTGAGAGACCCCCGGCATGAGAAAACCGTATCAACATTAGTAATAAAAAAGTGGGGTCTGCGAGGGGCGAAGCCCCTTTAGCTTATAAAAAGCCACCGTGCCCTCCGTGCCCACCGTGGTTAAAATAAGTCTCCGTGCCCTCCGTGGTGCCTCCGTGCGCCCCGTGGTGGAACGGCGGCGGTCACTGGGTGCCGGCTTTCGCCCGGGCTTTCTCCCGGTGCCGCTCCTCGTACTTGCGGAAGAACTTGAAGTAGAGCCCCGAAGCGGCCAGGTAGAGCAGACAAGTCGCCATGTAGGGCAACAGGTAGGAGCCATAGGACATGAGCACGCCCGCGATGTAGGAGCTAATGGCGATGGAGATATAGTTGCCCATGGACGTCAGGCTCGAAACCGAAGCCATCTCCTCGCTGTGCACGATCTCCATGGAGAAGCTGTTGGCGATGGGCATGGACATGTTCATGAAAAGCATCCTCAAAATGTAGGCGGCGCCCGCGATGTACAAATTAGTGGACACGGCAAGCACGATGAGGAAGGGTATGGAAATGAGGTACGTGAGCGACACCGTCCTGACCTTGCCTATCCGGGAGACCATGTAGGGCACGGCCATGGCGCCCACGGCCATGGAGGCCTGGGCCAGGGCGAAGATCAGCCCGATCTGGCCCGGCGTTGCCGAGAGCATCTTATTAAAGTAAACGTTGAAGAAGGGCACGATGAGGCCGGCGCCCAGCCCGATCAAACAGCTTATGGTCACCAGGCGCTTGACTATGTCGGACGCCGCCAGTTCCTTGACCATCGTCCTGAAGTCCGGCGACTCGACGCGCACCTTCACCTTTTCCTTTAGAAACATCAGGGGAGCGATGGAGATGATCGCCACGACCAGCGAGGCGTACAGCGTATAGCGGAATGACGTGATGGTAGAGCCGTCGATGCCGAAAACGGACGACCACACCTGAGGCAGGTAGCCGCCGATCGCCATGCCCAGCACCGTGGCCACGACGAACAATGCAAAGTTAAAGCTGAATAGATATATCCTGTCATCGGGCGTGCTGTTCTCGACCATGAAGGGGGCCGCGATTATCGTAGGAACGGTCGAGAAGATGCCGCTCAGCAAACTTAAAATGAGCAGCCACTCCTGAGACGTCAAAACGTATAATAAATACAGCACGATGGTCGACAGCACTCCCGACAACAGCAGGCTCTTCTTGCTGCCGATACGGTCGCAGACCTGGGCGGCGGGGAAGGCGAATAAACCGGTCGATATCATGGTCGCCGAAATGATGAGGCCTAAGAACTGTTCGTTGTAGCCGAGCTTGATGATATAAAGGTTAAAGATGACGCTAGCCATCCCCACGTACAGGGACGTTAAAAAGTTGAAGGCCAGGAACATCCTCGCGTTCGTGGAGAAATTTTTTAGCGCCTGAATGTAGTTGTGCATCAACCGGACATCCCCTCCTCTCTAAATGTTAAAAATAATCAAAATAAAGATACTTTGTGGTTTTTGTGGCATTTTTTATGATATTTAGTATTTTCAGCAATTTTAATGGCTCGTCCCCCGTTCAGTCGAGGTGTAAGATCGTGGCATATGCGGCTTTCGGGAGGGGCGCAGCCCAGGCCATCCGCTCGCTGTCCTTGAAATAGTGGTAAAGCAGGAATGCCGTGACCACGTAGGCAACGCACGTCACCAGGAACGGTACGATGTAGTTGCCTTTCGCGATCAAGAGGCCGCTAAGGTAGGTGCTCGCCGACACGGCGACGTAGTTCCCGGTCATCATCATGCCCACGGCGAAGCCCTGCTCCTTTGGCTTGATCTGCTCCATCTGGAAGCTGGTCGTGGCCGGGCCGGCCATGTTTATGAAGAACATGTAGGCCACGTAGGCTGCGGCGGCCACAATAAAGCTCTCGGTCAGCGCCATCAGCATCAAGAACGGGGCGGAGAATATCTTGGTCACGACGGCAGAGCGCACCTTGCCTATCCTGGACGTCAGGTAGGGCGTCGTTACGAAGCCCAGTATCATGACTGCGCCCGCCACCGCGGAGGCCAGGCCCACATCGAGCACGCCCACGTGGAGAGCTCTGGTGAAGTACACGTTAAAGTAGGGCACGATCATGCCCGACGCCACGCCGAAGGTGAGGCTCGTTATGGTGAATTTCATGACGTCCGGCGAGAGCTTGACGCCCTTGAGAGAGAACGTGCTACACCTGCGCCTCGCCCCCTCTTTTTCTTTTATGGCGAGCATGATGGCCAGGCCCATGGCCAGCAGTATGACGGAGGAGAGGAGCGTCAGCCGGAGGCCGTCCATCCTGAGCCCGGGCAAGAGCCCCCACATGCCCGGCAGGATGCCTCCCAGGGCGCACCCGAGGACGGAGGCGATCCAGCTTATGGAGGCGTTGGCGCTGAACACGTGCACCGTGTCGTCCTTCCCGCAGTTCTCCGCAAGCAGCGGCGTCAGGGTCACGGAGCTAATGGACACGAAAACGCCGCCCGCTATGCTGAAGAGGAGCAGCGCCCAGGGGGAGGAGAACAGGTACAGGGGCACGGCCGCGAGCGTCGAGAGCAGGCCGGAGATGACCATGAGCTTCTTCCTGTCGAAGCGGTCGCACAGGAGGCCTGCCGGTATGGACACGGCGGACGAGGCCAGAACGTGGGCGGCCAGGACCAGCCCGAGGAAGTCGGCCCCGTAGCCGAGGTTCAGCACGTACAGGTTGAACAGGATGCCGTATATGCCCGTGTAGAGGCAAATGACGAAACTGCGCAGTAGCAGCAGCTTCACGTTCCCGTGGAAGCCGGATACAGTGCGCATGTACTCTTTTATCATAGCCATACCCCCTGGACTATAAGTATCGAGCTTTTACGTTGAGAGTTTATATCTTTGTGCCTGCTCTCCAACGGCGCTGCCTGGCGATTTTAACATATTACCCATCACTGATAAAGCCCCCTCCTAACGGTAGATTTATAAGAGGGCAATAAACCTTTAAATCCTTTTGATTGCTTAAAAAGCCATAAATGGAGCCTAATAAGCACTTTGCAGGCTAATAGCCTACGCTTTCACAGTGAAACTGACCAAAAACCAGCTTAAAAATTAATCAACGTTTATATTTATAAAAATAGATTTTAATTATTAGAGGTGGGTGATTCAATGGATGGTCTCATCTGGCTAGCAGTTTTGTTCCTGGTACTGGCATTGGTCGCTTACATCCTCGGCGCGAGAGGCATCGCTGGGTTCAGCATGGAGATCGCAAGGTGGCTTGTGATCATCTTCGTCATCCTCGCGATAATCGTGTTCCTGTTCGGCGGCAGGGTGTTCTTACCGGCACCCTTGCTTCTAACGGGCTAGCGCCGGGAAGTACGCGATAGTCATTATACAGGGTCGATGGGCGCCATACGGGTAACGGCCAGAGTTATCCTGGCGCTCACGAACACTAAGCACTAAATGCCTTATTTTATTTTAAGCCCGCGACTCCAACCATTTTAAGGTTTAGCGTTTATCCAGGCACAGACAAATACAAATATTCAGACATAATAAGTGTTATAACAACCAAGGGATGGATTAAGGATCAAAAGCGGCATTCGTTATGTGCTGCCGCGTATGGAGCATAGAAAGTGTTAGAACCCGGCCTTCTACTATCGATACTGCTCATACTCGTACTGGCTAAGATACTGGGCATCGCCGCCGAGCGGATAGGCCTGCCCTCCCTCGTGGGCGAGCTTCTCACGGGCGTCATCCTGGGCCCCATGTTGCTGGGGATCATACACCCCGCCCTCCCGGGCACCGAGGACCCGCTGAGGTTTTTGGCCGACCTGGGAATAATCTTCATGATGTTCCTGATGGGCCTGTCCATCGACATCGAGAGCGTCATGAAGACGAACGCCAGGAGCGCCGCCTCCATCACGCTCATCGGCGCCTTCCTCGTATTTTTATTCTCCACGGCGATCATGGTCGTCATCGGCATGGCCCTCGGGCAGGAGTTGTACTTTTCGGTCATCCAGGGCCTGCTCATCGGTATTGGTTTGACTTCCACGTCCACGGTCATCGGCTTCAGGTATTTGACCGAGATCGGCGACCGCTTCTCGAACGTTTTTAAGACGCTCGTTGCGGTGGAGGTCACGGACGGCGTGTTCTCGATCATGGCGCTCGCCGTGCTGCTCTCCATCGTCGGCCTGTTCGCTAAAGTGTCGCAGGGCGCCTCGGTGGATACGAGCGCTTTCCTGTCCGACGTGGGCTGGTCCACCTTCAGGCTTTTCCTGCTAATGCTGGGCTTCATCATCTTCGTCATAAAGTTCGGCGGCGTGGTCACGGACTGGCTGCTCGGCATCTCCCGGAAGAGCGGCGAGGACCAGTCGATCATCACGCTCTCGCTCATCGTGTTGTTCGCCGTTGCCGCGCTGAGCGACTGGCTGGAGCTGACGTACGTCATCGGCGCCTTCCTTGCAGGCGCCATCCTTGCGGGCTCGCCTTTCAGCAGCACGGTCATCGAGCCCAGGATAAAGGCCCTGGGCTACGGGTTGTTTATCCCTATATTCTTCGCCTATACGGGCATCACGATGGACTTCGGATCGCTCGTCCGGGGCCCCGCACTTTATGTTTTTAGCTTCGGCGTGCCTCTTTACCTGCTCTTATCCGTGGGGCTCCTCATTATAGTGATGGGGGGCAAGTACATCGGGACCATCGCGGGCTGCGCCCTTACGGGCGGCTTCAAGAGCGTGGAGCCTAACCGCATCGGCTTCTCGTTGATGTGCGCGGGCGAGGACGCCCTTGTGATCGGCGGCATCGGTGCCGCGGTGAAGCTGGGGGAATCTCCATTGATCACCCCGGAGTTGTTGTCCATCATCGGGCTGGTGGTGATCGTGTCCTCGTTGCTGGCGCCCATCTTCATTAAGCGTTCTTTCGAGGAGAAGGGCTATACGCCGACCATGGCGCCTAAGACTAGTGCCGGCCTGAACGGGAAATCCAAGGGGAAATACAAGAGCCTTTAGCGTGCTTTTTTTCGCGGCAAAATTTTTATATAGCATCAGCACAATTAGGAGTCTGCTTTTGTGAATTCGCGCCGGTAGTGTAGTGGTTATCACTATGGCTTGCCAAGCCATAAACTCGGGTTCGAGTCCCGACCGGCGCACCTTCCATCAAATCCAGAAAAAAATCCGTCTCCGAAGGAGACGGCACTGATAAAAGTTTTTTGAAAGGCTGGCGGAAAACTTTTTTGAAAAAAAGTTTTCCTGCCACTAGTAGTGCTTTATTAAAAAGGGCTGCTTTGGCTTCATCTTCGCGGGTCGGCGCCGGTTCTTGAAGATTATGGTGGTTTGTTTGGGCTTTTTCTTGGCGGGTCAACGCCGGTTCTTGAAGATTATGGTGGTTTGTTTGGGCTTTTTCTTGGCGGGTCAACGCCGGTTCTTGAAGATTATGGTGGTTTGTTTGGGCTTTTTCTTGGCGGGTCAACGCCGGTTCTTGAAGATTATGGTGGTTTGTTTGGGCTTTTTCTTGGCGGGTCAACGCCCGGCCTGATGGCCGGGCTACTCGGCGTTTAGGGTGCTTCGATGTCGGGGCCGGACCTGCACCCCGCTCGCACGGCCGCTGATGCGGCGTGCTCGCTCGCAGGTCCTAAGCGACGTTTTACTCTTCGAGAAAAACGTCCATTACCCCGCCATCTACGCATCGGCCTGATGGCCGACTGATGCCCCAAACGCCTCGACGACCGCTGATCTTTTTAACCCTATCTTAACTAACCCGTAGCACCCGTTTCCTAACCCGTAGCACCCGTTTCCTAACCCGTAGCACCCGTTTCCTAACCCGTAGCACCCGTTTCCTAACCCGTAGCACCCGTTTCCTAACCCGTAGCACCCGTTTCCTAACCCGTAGCACCCGTTTCC
>Ga0315282_10001540_pt1 | contig 43184 bp, 59 predicted proteins | sample YL17G07_20_MG_FD_203693 | JGI IMG/M metagenome (GOLD analysis project Ga0315282, IMG submission 203693) | Sediment microbial communities from Yellowstone Lake, YNP, Wyoming, USA - YL17G07_20 | ecosystem: Environmental > Aquatic > Freshwater > Lake > Sediment | place: USA: Wyoming | collected... | reverse complement strand
ACCTCGCCCTTCCCTCGAGGTAGTTTTTGAATGCAGTATAAACCCTCGTGGCAACGTTCTGGACGACCTGGCTGTGTATCTCTTTGAGCCTTTCGTCATTTTTGCGCATGTCAAGGGCGGCCTGCCTCAGATCATTCTCCGAGAGGCTGGCGTGCTCCCTCCTCCACCTTTTGATCTTCAGGTCCCTAAACTCGTTGTAGAGACCGCATAATGCGGACAGGTGGCTCTTCAACAGCCTCCCCTGCCGCGGTTTGGGGTATATGCGGTACCTGAAGGCAGCGAGCACGCCAGCCACCACAATACTACATTCAGGGAGAATATTTAAAGCCCATTCATTTTATCCCACGGTTAAAACCGTGGGTTTTCTGGGCACCCCCCTTTATATAAGTACCTATGACCTCATCTCCCGACAGGATCTTGGTCAGCAGACCTGGGCGGGTGATGTTGAACACTATGGCGAGCCGCCCGCCCTCAGAAAGGTAACTGTTGATCTCCCTCAGTTTCCCGGCGATCCCGCCGGTAACGTCCCCGGGGCGACCGCCGAGCACGGCGAGGGTGCGCTTTATTTCACCCTTCTTGATCCTCCTCAGTAGCCCCCTATCCGTGAGGATACCATCCACATCGGTTCCGAATACGAGGGCCTTGGCCTGGAGCCTCCTGGCAATGAGGCGGGCTATGCGGTCGCCAGAGAGGATGCGAGCGCCATTTACCGAGTCGAGGACCACGTCACCCCCGACGGCAGGCAGGAGACCGATCTGGAGAGAACGCTCGATGGGAGTAAGGAAAGAACCGTCAGGCTCTATCTCGCCGTCTTTGAGCAGGAAACAGCTGGACGGGTTTATGACGAAGATCGGTAGGTCATATTTGAGGAACATGTCGGTAATTATCTTTGTAAGCGAGAGCATTGCCGCCCGGATCTCGGCGCACCCTTTCGGGTTCAGGACGGCACCCTTGGAGAGGTGCCTCTTAGCGATGAAGTGACCGAAAGATCCTCCCCCGTAGACCAGAACAATCTTCCTCTCCTTCAGGTCGAATTTTGCCAGCTCTCTCGCTATCTGTTCCATGACCTCCATGTTGGGGGAGAGCGGGGAGTCCTTATTCGTTATCGCGCTTCCTCCCAGCTTTATGACGAACTCAGCTCGAACCAACTTCTCGTACCCCCGATGAGGCGAATCGGAACCGGTCGTAAGAGGGCAGTGGTAGAGTCTCTTTCGGCGCCAATATAAGTTCTCCCATAAAGACCTCAGAGCAAATGGCTTTGCCTCCGTACGATGGCCGGAGGCGGGCAACCCTGTTGAGGTCCCTAAGCCTCGTTAGACCAAGAGAATGGGTGAGCGCCCCCTCGAGGGAGATGAGCTTGCCCAGCGTGGGGGCGTTATTTTCCCTGATGGCCTTGCCACCCTCCAAGACGAGGTGTCCGAGCAGGTGCCAGAGCGGACTCGCCAGCTCAGGGAAGGATTCTGAGAACGAGTTCAGTACCCTCTGCACCGCCCGCCCTTTATGCCGGATTCTTAGGTGAACTGAAGCGTCTATCCCGCCCTCCAGAGAGATCAGCCCCTCCCCCCTTCTGCAGACCACGAAACCGCCGGATATGGAGGTCAGAGCCCTGGCAAGCGTGATGAAGGACTTGCCTTCCACCCGACTGAGAAGGACTGGAACCGCCGATTCTGCGCCTTCCATGCCCGACAGGAAGAGGAGGGACGCTGCGCCAAGAAAATCGCGCTCAGTCTTCTCCTCTATGTTCGATGAGATGGAGAATTTGCCACTGATCCCCCTAGACTTCAGGCAACTTTCTATCGCGTGCCTCAAGGAGGGGGAGTGGAGCGGGATGTCAAGGTCTTTTGATTCCTCCTTGGTTACACCGACCTGGACGAAGAATTCGAGGGTGGAGATGATCAGCGGGTTGCCGACGCTCGTGAAGGCCTCCCCCAGAATCGGGATTGAGAAGGGAATTGCCAGAAGGGTGTCCGCCATACTGATCATCTAGATCTGACCTAGCAGTGCATTAATCTTTATTGGGCGGTTTAGAGCCCGGTCAGCGCGTCATGATGAAGGAACCGTATCCGACGACCTCGCCCCTTGACCCAGAGGTGTCGCCCGATGTGGCGTAGCAGAGCCTCTTGCAGGACTTTGCCCCGAGCTCCTGAGCGGCGACTATTGCGGACATTACGGGTCCTGGGCCGCACATGCTTATCCCCTCCCTCATCACCGTCTCGCCGACGCCACGCGCGTCCATGGCGAGGATGGCCTCGCCGACTTTGGCGTCCTTCTTGTACGCCACGGAGTACGGTTCGTAGTGTGAGAAGTCAGTACTCGCGACGAGTAGGGCAGACCTGTCCCCAAGAACCTTAGCGAGGGACCTGCCCAGTTCAAGGGAGGTGCCATAGTCCTGAAGCATCATGCAGATGGGTAGGATCTTGAAGTCTTTCTCGTAGATGTACTGCAGGAAGGGCAGCTGCACCTCTATGGAGTGCTCGTATAGGTGGGCCTCCTCGTCCAGCTCCGCGGCGCCTGTCTGGGAGGCGGACTTTGCAAGGTCCTTGTCCACCACGACCCTTCCCATCGGGGTTATCCAGTCCTCCCCGCCCCAGATGGAGATGCCCGCGCCCGCGCCGGTATGGTTTGGTCCTAGAAGGACCACGACGTCGGGATGGGGCTCCTTTGAGAGCTGATAATAGCCGTGAGCGGCCACTGGACCGGAATAGACGTAGCCCGCGTGGGGGGAGATCAAGGCCAGGATGCGCCTCTTGCCCGAGGGAGTTCTCTCAGGTAGGGCGCCTGGACCGACCTTGTGCAGAAAGCACCACTTCAGCTGGTCTTTAATGGAGGAGGGACTGGCTTCGTAGAAAGTACCTGCGACAGAGGGGGATCTATCCCTCAAGATCGTATCCTCCGTACTCCTCCTCAGCGACCAGCACCTTTGATTCGAAGTCCTCTATGGAGGCTGGCAGTTCTGCCGTTGGGGTCAACTCACCCCTCTCCCTGAGGATCTGCCTTGAGAGTAACCAGTAGGCTAGGGCGAGCGACTTCCTTCCCTTGTTGTTTATCGGGATAACGAGGTCTATCAGCTGCGACCTGTTGTCGGTGTCGCAGAACCCTATCACGGGGATTCCTACCTCCGCGGCCTCGACGATGGCTTGCCAGTCAGCCCTGGGATCCGTGACGATCAGCAGGTCTGGCTCAGCATAGTTCGGAAGCTTGGGGTTGGTGAAGGTCCCAGGAATGAACCTGCCGGTGAGGCTCTTCCCGCCTATGATTGAGGAGAACTTCTCGACCGGTTTGAACCCGTACTGCCTAGCAGAGGCGGAGAAGACCTTATCCCCCTTGAACCTGGATATGAACTTCGATGCGATCCTGATCCTGTCGTCCGTCTTCCGCACGTCGAGTACGTATAGCCCGTCCGGTCTGACTCGGTATATGAACGGGCGCATGTCGTTGGTCTTGACGTGTGTACCGATATGGATACCAGCGGCCAGGTATACCTCAAGCGGGATGAGCAGGTCGGCAGTTTCGAGAGTAGCCATCGAGTTCCACCCTATTAATGGTAATTAGGTTGAATCCGTCATACCTCTTTTATATTTTTCCTTCTTCCTTGCTGTGGACGTGGAACTTGAGGATCTCGTCGATCAGTTCCACGTGTGAGAGGAACATGCGCCTGCAGCAGTACCTCTTAATGCCCAGAGAGTCCAGAACCTTTGCGGGGTTCTCCCCCTTCGATACCTCTTTCTTGAACTCCTCCCATTTATCAGCGACAACCTTGCCGCAGGTGAAGCAGCGCACGGGTATGATCATATGAGCACCTCATCTGTAAGACTTCTGCTTCCTTCTCCTGGCGCTGTGCCCACCGAACTTCTTCGGTTCGGTCCTTCTGGAGTCGCCCACGAGCATCCTCCTGTCGTATGCCAGGAGCCTCTTGCGGACGGCTTCCCCGCCGAACGCGGAGAGCACGTTGGAGATCACGACCTTGGTCGCCTCGGCTTGACCCATGATTCCACCGCCTGCCGCTTTGACGTGGACATCAACCCTGTCTGCGACATCGCGACCTACTATCTCTATCGGCTCAGCGATCTTCAGCTTTGCTATCTCAGGCTTGAATAGTTCAAGCGGAACGTTGTTTATGAAGACTTTGCCGTTCCCGTTAAAGGCCACGGCCCTTGCCACTGCAGTCTTCCTCTTTCCGCTTGCGGCAACTACCTTCTCTCTCATTGTACTCTCCACCCTAAGTTTCTTGATAGCTCTTCAAGCTTCATGTGTGAACCCCTCAGATACTTCACGTCAGCTTCCTCTATCCTCTGAAATGACTTGGACCTCAGGTCCTCAGGAACACCGATGTATACCTTGAGTCTCTTCAGAGCGTCCTTGCCGGACGGCGACTTGGGCAGCATGTTCCTTATCGCATAGAAGACCAGCCGGTCCGGGCCGCGGTGCTGTTTCGGACCCACCTCCTCTGGATTCTTGTAGGTCTTCAGCTCCATCCACCGCGCATACTTGCTCATTACAGATGCCCTGCTGCCAGAGACCACCATCTTCTCGACATTAACAATGAGCACGCTGTTGCCGTTTATTAGTTGCTTTGCGACGCCAGTCGCAACCCTACCTAACCTCAGATTGGTCCCGTCTATGTATATGATATCTGGCATCATCCTCACCTCAGTATCTTAACGCCGCGACCTCGCGGGTTCAGTTTCGGGAGAACCTCCAGCGATACCGCCCTCCCGCCCGCCTTGGCAATCTTGGTCCTTGCGGTCTGGCTGAAGGAGAGGGCAGCCACGTCAACCTTCTTTGAGACGTTGCCAAACCCGAGCACCTTCCCCGGGATGGCCACGAAGTCTCCCTTCTGTGTGAGTTTGTCGATCTTACTCAAGTTGATGGCCACGCTCCTCCTAGAAGGCGCGGAGAGGGAGTCGGAGAGGGCTCTCCATACATCTGCATTATTTGATCTTGAGGCTCTCCTCAGTAATTTTATGATATGCCTTGTCCTCGGGTTCGTTGGAAGCGTTCTCTTAACCATTTAAGACGCCTCCGGTAAATCCTTAATGGAGTTCTTCAGATCCTCACATTTGTGAAGCAAGACCTCGCAGGCGGCTAATACGAGTTCCTCGGTTGAGAGCGAGCCTGTGGTCTCCACAATAAGCTCGGAGTTCCTGTCGTTGTAGGACACCTTTATCGCGGAGTTCGGGCAGACCTCCTCGCAGACCTTACAGAGCGAGCAGTCCCAGATGGAGGTCACTGTAAGGTTCTTGCCCTTCACCACCAGTATCTTCTTGGGGCACTCCTCGACGCATACGGCACGCAGCTCGCACTTTTTGGAGTCTATGGATATCACGGGCTCGTACTTCACGACACATGCGGATACAGGCTGCCACTTGGCGTGCTCCTTCCCCAGCCCGAGCCTCGCGTGCGCCACCAAGGCCACCTTCTGGCCCGAGTTGAGCTTGACTATCGGGATATCGTTATTTGCAGGAAAGACAGACCCTTCTGCCTTCAGCCTCCCAGAGTAGACGATGGAATCGTCCTCCTTCGCCTCGACCTCTAAGGTGAGGACGGACTCGCAGAGGTTGCAGCCCTTCTTATCGCAGCCGCATTTCTCGGGCAGTATCAGCGTCTCACCGCCCTTGAGCGGGATCAGCCCCAGCCTATGGGCAAGCATCTCGTCGTAAAGGACGCCTGTGTTCTCAGCGATGTATACCTTGTCTATGGCGGGGATCGGGACCTCAGCCATTATGATGCGCCTTATGGCACTCATAAACGTGGGCTCGATCTCGCGCACTAGAAGTCGGAGCTGGTCATTGGTCGTGCCGAGAACCTCAACGTCCATGATAATTTGAACCCCCAAAAGCTTTGTTTTTGAAACCTGAAGAAGGGTATTTAAACTTTCGCGGTTAGACCCTTCTTCCCCTCCTGCCTCCGGGCCTTCTGGTGGTGTCGTGGGGAATGGGGGTGACGTCCTCGATCCTGCCGATGATCATGCCAGCCCTTGCCAAGGCCCTGATTGCGGCCTGGGCACCAGGTCCGGGGGTCTTGCTCTTGTGACCGCCCGGTGCTCTGACTTTGATGTGTATCCCGCTGATCCCCTTCTCCAAGGCAGCCTGTGCAGCCCTCGTCGCGGAGACCATGGCGGCGTAGGGAGAGGGCTTCTCGCGGTCGGACTTTACGATCCTCCCCCCTGACTGGAAGGCCACAGTCTCGGCCCCCGTCAGGTCGGTTATATGAACGATTGTGTTGTTATACGAGCTGTAGATGTTGGCGACGCCCCATTTCATGCCCTTATCGAACCTTGACATCTAATTATGCCCCCTTCTCTGCCGTTGGTTCCGCTTCCACGGATATCGCTATTCCGCACTTTATCTGGGACTCCTCGTCTCTGCTCACGAGATAGCCAGGGGCGGAGACACGCCTATCACCAATGGAGACGTGCCCATGAACTACCAACTGCCTCGCCTGATACGGGGTCTTGGCAATGTTTAGCTTTAACAAGATCGTCTGAAGGCGCCTCTCGAGGATCTCATCCACGCTGAGGCCCAGGACATTGTCGAGGACGGCGTCCTCATTCAGGAGACCCAATTTTGAGAGTTTCGTGATAAGCCTCTTCTCCTTTATGGCCCTCTCGCTCTCCTCCAGCGCCAAGATTGCGCTTGCCTGGTTTCTGTAGGATTTGATGACCGAGTTAGCGTACCAGAGCTCCCTCTTGTTCCTAAGTCCGTACTTACCGAGCAGGGACAGCTCTTTGGCTAGAGTGTCCTTCTTCCATGGATGGCGCGGTCCTTGCCAACGCTTCCTGCTTTTCTTAGGATCTCCCATTCATGAACACCTCATTCCTTCTTTTCCTGCTGCGTTGCCTGTTGCTGCTGCAGGATCGCCTTCCTTGCAACGCCAACCGCGGCGCCAAACCTTCCGGTGGTCCTCGTGCACTGACCACGAACCTTGAGACCGAGGGAGTGCCTCACTCCCTTCCAGCTCTTCATCTTCTTCATGAGGTCGATGTCGGACTTCATACCGACAACAAGGTCTGAGCCAAGTAAGTGCATGTCCTTACCGGTGAACGGATCTTTCCTTCGGTTGAGCATGTGGCGGGGGAACTTGGTTTGGATTGTCGTGAGCGCCTCCTCTATCCTCTTTATATCGCTGTCCTGAAGGAGGCCAACACGAGTCTCTGGATCCACACCGCAACTCCTCAAGATAGCATACGAGGTGTTGATCCCTATGCCCCTAATTTTGGTTAGGGCGTACGCTACTTTATCCTCACCCTTGAGATCCGCATCGACTATTCTGACTATGTGTCTATATGACGAACTCAATAGACATCTCCTACTTTGAGGCAAAATAAGAACAATATGATAGTATTTAAGAATTTCTTTTGTAAGACCCGTTGAATAGGAGGAATTCAAGGAATTGTCAGGATGGCGCCGAGGGGGGGATTTGAACCCCCGCGACCCTTGCGAGTCACAGGCTCACAGGACCTAGCCGTTTTCCAGGCATGAGCCTTGTTTGTGTCTGCTCCCTACCAGGCTAGGACACCTCGGCAGAAGCCTCCAGTCTAGCTTTTTGAATGCTTCTTATATTTCTTGCCCGAAGACCCTGCAGTTCATTGCGGGAATGAGTGGCGCGTTTAAATACAATCACTAGGTGAGAGATATGTTCAGGACCATCAGAGTCTCTCTTGGCGTTGTCCCGACACTGCTCCAGACTGCTTTTGCCTTCAACAGAGCCTGCCAGTTGGTCTTGGACTACGGCGCTCATAACTGTACTTTTAACAAGAACGTCCTCAATAAGGAGATATACGGTAAAGTGCGACGACAGATCCCTGAACTCCCGTCTGCATTAGTTCAAACCGCTCGTGATGAAGCATCTGAAATGTTAAAGCGGACAGGATTCGCCCCTGTAACAAAAAGGCGCCTCTCGATCAGATATGACAGGCGCATCTTCAAGTTCTTTCCCGATTCCAACTGCGTTTCGCTCACGACCGTTGCTGGCCGGCTGCGCCTTCCCTTCAGGCACTACCCCTACATGGACAGATGGAGGGGCGAGTACACAAGCGCCCAGCTAATTGTAAGAAGGAACGAGGCGTTTCTGAATGTCCAAGTAAAGCTGCCTGATGTGGCACCAAGACCGGTAAAGGAGCTGAAAGTCCTCGGTATTGACCGTGGGATCGTGAATATTGCCGTCTGCTCTGACAACACCTTCTTCAACTCGAAGCGTTTGAGGGCCGTGAAAGGCAAATATCAGTACCTTAAACGGAGGCTCCAGCATATAGGCACTCGCTCCGCCAAGCGCCACCTCCAGAGGATAAGCGGACGAGAGACGGTTCGTGTTGGATACAAACCATTGCATATCTAAGGCGATCGTAGGAAAACCATATGACGTATTTGCAATGGAGAAGCTGCATATTACTAAGAGGAAGAGTAGTGGCAAGTGTTTCAACCGCAAGCTCGGCTCTTGGTCCTTTGCAGAGCTACAACGATTCGTCCGGTACAAAGCAGAACAGGTAGGTAAGTCTGTGGTCTTCATTAACCCATACCATACATCACAGAGCTGTTCCCGCTGCAGGCATGCAGACCAAGCAAACCGAAAAAGTTCATCGTTCCACTGCAAACGCTGTGGCTTACAACTGCACGCCGATCTGAACGCCGCAAGGAACATCGGGGTACCCGGCAAGCCTGAGTATCTCAGGCTGTGTGTCAACCAGCCAATCGTAGCGCCAGATGACATCGTAGCTAAGGCTACGGCAGATGGCGGCTGCAAGCCTGCACCCTCAGAGGCGGGTAGTTGACTGTTTTATGCTTTTATTCTTTTCTTCCTCTTTCTTCTTCCAAGACACCAGTTATTTGCGAGTAGATGACTACTCATTCCGGTTGATGGATCTGAAGACCTTGTAGCCGCTCTTCCTCGAGACAAGTTCGACATTGTCAAAGACCTCGTTCATCTTCTTTGGTATCGCATTGATGCCCTTCCTGAGGACCAGCTGCAAGTTGCCGCCCTCACTCAGGTGCGACTTGGCACCCTCTATTAATGGAAATATCACCTTGTAACCGGCTGCCAGTGGGGGGTTGGATATTATGAGGTTAAACTTCCGTCCCTCGAGGCTGGAGTAGAGGTTGCTGTGGATTGCGGTTGCGTTGGTGACATTGTTGGTATCAATGTTCTCTTTCGCAAGTTTTACCGCCGTTGGATTGACATCGACCATGGTCACCCTCAACCTCGGTCTCATCTTGGAGATAGTGATCCCTATCACGCCGTAACCACATCCCATATCGAGGACTTCCCCCTCGTCTGGAAGAACCATGCTCTCCAAGAGAACCAAGGTGCCGAGGTCTATCCTGTCCTTAGAGAAGATCCCGCTCGAGCTCGCAAGTTCTATGCGGTGGCCCTTGATGTCTAGCCTGAGGACGAACCTCCGCCTCTCCTTAGGCGGCTCCCTAGAGTAATAGTGTGCTGTAGGTTCGTCATCATCAAGGGGCGGCATGGAACATCACCAGCCCTTGGGGTAGGTTCCCGGCTCCATGACCGTGCGCTCTGTGTTCGCAACTATGCCGTGATCCGACTTCAGGATCTCCTCCCCGGAGAGCACGGCCCTCCCCAGTCCGATCAGCTCCCCCTTCAGTGTCATGAAGCAGACGGTGTCGCCCGCCTTTATTTTACCATCAATCCTCAGAACACCGGGAGAGGCAAGGTTCGCGCCGTGGCAGATGGCGTCGACTGCGGAGTCCCTCACGAAGATCTTGGGAAACTCCCACAACGCCTCCTCTATGGGGATTATGACCTCCCTCAGCAGGGACTCGTCCCCAGACTCCTTCCAGAAGGTTATGGCATCGAGGAGGTCGTGCAGCTTCATGTTGCCCGAGCCCTCCTTGAACGGCCCGGCCCTAGTCCTACGGAGCTCCCGCATGTGGGCGCCGCAGCCCAGAACCTCGCCTATGTCGTGGCAGAGCTTTCTTATGTAGGTCCCTGCCTCGCAGTCCACCCTCATCAGGATGAACTTCCCCTGCCTCTCAAGAACCTTTATGGAGTAGATTGTGCGAACCCTCAGCGCTCTCTTGACGGACGACCTTACGGGGGGCAACTGGTAGACGGGCCCAACGAACTCTTTGATGATCTTCTCAAGCTGGTCATCGTCCACGTCGCCGTGCAGCTCCATCAGACAGACGTACTCTTTGCCCGACTTCATTATGAAGGAGATTATCCTAGTGGAGCGGCCAAGGGTTATCGGGAGGACCCCGCTCACCTTGGGATCTAGGGTACCGCCATGGCCGGCACGGTCTATAGCGAGGAGGCGTTTGACCCATGCCACCACCTCGTGGCTGCTTGGTCCAGGCGGCTTGTTTAGGTTTATAACACCCGTCTCTAGGTACTCTTTCAAAGGGCGCGACCTAGGCGTCCAGCCGTGTGCAGGGTCAGTCTGCTCTTCGTCTTTGATAGACGGCGTTCTTGGCTGCAAAAACAACACCAGTATCTCAGGTTTCCTAGATTAGTTACATCGGCCTACTCTATCTTATGCTTTGCGAGAAGCCCTGCCGTTCTAAATTCCAGTATTAAACTACACATAGGGAATCTTTCGGGCTCTGGCCTGGGCTTCACCCCGGGCACAGCCCGCCTTTCCGTCCAAGCCCGCATCTGCCCGCATTCGGGGGGAACGGCTTTCCACTGGATAAGGGGCCTCATCGTCTCCTCCGGCCCCCTCCCCACATCCTTAGCTCAGGCTCGCCCATCGGCTCACGCCACACATCGGGCGAATGCCGAAACGGGTTGAACGCTTCCACGTATAAAAAGGTATTGTTTTAGGTAGCAGTTACACCACCCTTCAGGGCGGTTCGCTTTCCATACCTTTGCAAGCCCTCTTGACCTTACAGTGTGTGAGTTTTAAGGTACGTGTCCACTATGGACTTCAGAAGGGCAACTATGGATTCTTTGTCCCAGAGCGCCGTGTTTATCACGAAGTCATAATGTGAGAGATCATTTACGTCCAGACCGTAGAGGGCAAGGTACCGCTGGCGCTCACTCCCTTCTCGGGTTCGGGTCTTCTCCTCGGACTCCTTGAGGCTTGTCCCCTCACGCTCGGCTATTCGCTTTGCCCTCTCCTCAAATGGGGCGGTCAGGTAGAAGCTTATCTTGCGCATGGAGGTTGAGGAAGAGAAGAAGGAGACGAGCCTGCCCTCCAGGATCAAACCGCCCCTCTTTGCCAGCTCGGACGTGCGACGGTCTATCTCCTTATCGATCTCTGGGTTCTTATCCGCCATCCTGGAGAATTCTTCAAGGGAGACTCCCTTCTCCATCGCCATCTTTCTGAATATGGAACCGGCAGAGTGGCGCGGTATTCCGTACAACTCGGCGAGTCTGGAGGCGCAGTGGGACTTTCCTGATCCGGCTGGCCCGCTTATTGTAATGAGAACCTTCTTCACCAGCGATTTTGAACCCAATCGTCTCACCATATCGCTGGTATCTCTACTCGTTCCTAAAGAAAAGGATTTTGAGGCGGTGACATATCACCACCCCTAAAGGGCAGGAGCTTCTTGCTTCACGGTCACCTCTTCCGATGAGGCAACTCCACAAGCTTTACTTCCCGTATGCCCTACGGTAGTTGCCCTCTTCAGTATGTTGAGGGCAGAGTTGAGATCGCGATCCATACAAGCCCCGCAGGAAGGGCAACTATGTATCCGATCCTTCAACGTCTTTCGGACGATAGCACCACAGTAGTAGCATTCCTGCGTGGTGTTTGAAGGATTAACAAACACGACCTTGCAACCGGCACTCTCAGCCTTGTTGCGGATCATATGAGAGACGACCAGCCAGCATCGTGAATGGACTTGCCATATTGCTGCTCGGACATCTCCTTTACGGAAAGGTCTTCAAGGGCGATCAACGAGTATTTGTTGACGAGTCGGTTTGAGAGTTTATGGTGGAAGTCCCTTCTCGTATTGGCGACCTTCTCGTGTGCTCTTGTCAACACATGGCTTGCTTTATACCAGTTACGGGATCGCAAACGTTTCTTGGACAGTTGCCTTTGCAGCCCCTCTAGCCTCTTCTCGTGCTTACGGAGATGTCGGGGGTTCTTTATAATAGTCCCATCAGAGACTACGGCAAAGTGCTTCAGACCAAGGTCTATGCCGACTTTAGCACCGTTGTTCGTCTTCGGTATGACAACAGGCGTTTCAACAACGAATATGGCGAACCACCTGTCAGAAGACTCTCGTTTTAATGAAAGTGTCTTTACCTGTCCTTCTATTGGACGGTGCAGTTTGATGTTGATAGAGCCGAATGGTGTGACTTTTAATTTCTTGCCTTCTATCGAAAAACCGCTCTGGGGATAGCACAGCGATTTCATTCTGTTGAAGGACTTGAGACGAGGGAAACCGCATTTGATGCCAATTCTTTTGAAGTGGAAGTGTTGGCCTATGGCGTCAAGAAGCCTGTCGACGAGTTCCTGCGCGACCTGCGAATACAACCCCTGATGTTTCACCATCTCTCGAAGGCCTTTTCTGGTGGCGAAGCAACCGTAATCACGATATATCCGTTTGGTATGAGCGAGCAGTTCGTTCCATAGTTCCTTTGCCACCCATAGATGCTCCCGCATCATAGCGTCCTGTTGCTTCGACGGGTAGAGGCGGAGCTTGTAGGCTTTAATCGATATCCCTATATATGATACGCGCTTTTAAAAGCGAACTTTTATCCCACCTCTAAAGAGTGCGGGGTTTCTCGCTCACCATTGTTAGTCAGAGACCGAAGGGAGGTTGAAGACTCTTTGGATGAGCGAGGATATGCTGAAGGAGCTGACGAGGTACCAGACCCAGAAGTTGAAGTCCGTCCCGATATACGGCAGGGTTATGGGGGAGATCGCAACGATGACTTGGTTGTAGCCGAATACCGCGTAGAAGAGGTAGTAGAAGACGAAGAACGGTATTATGGTCAGGAGCATGGGTTTGAACTGATCCTTCGTCATCTCTGCCTGGGCCCTCTTGATGGTGGCCTCCTTCTTCTTCAGCCTATCGACCACCTTCTGATCCTTCGCCCTTATGGCCTTGGTATATGCGCTCTGCCACTCCCTTACCTCAGTCATCCTCCTCCTCATCACATCCACATCGGTAAGGGCCCTCGTAGCGACGGCGGATATGATGGCCATCCCTGCGGAGATGAGGAGGATGGTAACTGCCGCCAAGGGGTAGTCCTTTGCGGGACCGAGCGCGTAAGAGAGCCCGTTAACAATTGCAAGGTAAATCTGAGAGAGGAACTCTAACGCCAATAGCCTCACCTCTTGAAGAGGTCGGCAATGACCGCTCCTGCAGCCATGTGCCTGCCCTCTCTGTTATCCGCTATCGCAACCGTGCAGCCAGTCAGCACCGAGATCGCAGCCGCCCCTCCCCTCCCCATCAGCTGGTGCTCATCTATCCTGTATGGTTCGTCGTCCTCGCGGGTTCGTATCCCTACGTCCTTCATTCGCCTCTTGGATATGGACTCGGGATCTGCCTCAAGTAAGACTATGGAGTCGGGGAGAAGGGACTCCGCCACCCATGAAGGTATTCCGGGCATGTAGCCATCGGGTGTTCTTATGAACATGTGAGTATCAAGTATCACGTTGCTCTTCTCGGCGATGGATCGTATCTTCTTTGCAGCGCTCAGCTGGAGAGCCACCTGTTCTTTGATAGGGAGCCTACGCATCTCGTCCCTGCCCTTGACCAGCCCCTTGGCGGTCGCCTCTTCGAACATGACGTCCCCATAATTGACGTGCATTACGTCCACACCGCGCTCTTTGCAGATGGCGATGGCCGAGGTCAGGACAGTTGTCTTGCCCACACCTGGCACGCCCGTCACTATCACCAGCTTTCCAGCCCTTGCAGGTCTCTTTACCAACGCTATCACTCCTCGGTCATTACTCCTGCCCAAGGAACCTACCGAGACCTGGATAGGCCTCAGCCAGCTGCTCCTTTGCAAGTATCTGGTAGTACTGGTAAATAATACCTACGGATAGGAGTATGCCTATGCCGCTTCCGATCGCGCCCAGCATATCAGCTAAACCGGCCAAGAGACCTATGGCGATGCCGCTTATTATGGTGAGGGACGGGATGTACCTGTTCAGGATCTGCTCGATTATCCCAGGCGCCCTCCTGAAGCCGGGTATCTGGAGACCTGCGTTCACGAGCTGGTCGGCCTGCGCCTTTGCGCTCATGCCAGAGACCTCGACCCAGATCTTGGCGAACGCGACGGAGAAGGCGACAAGGATCAGGGTGTAGAGGATCGCGTGGATTGGGTCGTGTGCGACGGTGGCAATGCTCCTCGGCGGCGAGATGTAGTAGAGGAAGCAGCCGGGCAGTAGCTCCCTGCCGGTGGAGGATGCGTTGAACATCGCGAACCAGTTAACCCATGGATTGGCGTTGGCGAGATTCAAGTTCTGCCAGAGCACCTGACCAAAGAGGAAGAAGTTGGCAAAGAGGGCGGATGCGAGGATGACGGGTATGTTCGAGACGTACATGAACTTCAACGGGATCTTTGCCCTCATGCCCCCGTACTTCGCGTAAGCCACGGGGATCTCTATCCTCATGCCCTCCAGATAGACCGCCACGAAGAAGACTATTAGCATTGTAATGAAGCCAGTCATGTCAGGGTACGGGTACCTTGAGAAGGCGTTCAGTATGTTCTGCCCGCTTAATGCCGTCTGGAAGAAGGCAATTATGGCACCGAGGGACGTGCCGTCGGCGAGTGGCCCAACAGGTGAGAAGGTGAACCACACCACCTGCTGGGCTACACCAGCGAGGATAAAGAGGCTCACGCCGCTCCCGAGACCCCAGCCCTTCTGCACCATCTCGTCCAACAGAAGGACGAGGACCCCAACCACGATCAGCTGCGCTATGATCAGCACTGAGGTGGCCGCGTCCGGCGTTCCATAAGAACCGCCCAGTAGGAAGGCGATGCCCTCGAAGGCAGTCATTACTACCGCCATAGCCTTCTGGGTGCCGGTGAATAATCCTCTGTCCTTGGGCTTCGTCATGTCAACATTGATGAGCTTTGAGCCTGCAAGGATCTGCATGATAAGGCCGGCGGTGACTATCGGCCCGATTCCTAGCTCCATTAGTGAGCCTCTCTTGGATGCGAATATGATCCTGTAGACTAAGAACTGCTCAGTTCCCCCCTGGGAGAGGGAAACCCCAAAAAGGGGTATCTCCGCCATCACCAAGTAGATGGCGAGAGCAAGGACCGTCCAGAGCGCCTTCTCCTTCAGGCTGATCTTGCGTTGAGGCTTTGGTATCTCCGGCAGATACTTTACTACCGGCTCCATGAGATCCAAGAAGCGGGCCATGGTAGCGGCAACCTCATTCTGCCTGGACTGCCTCTCCACCGGCCTCAGAGATCTTCTTCTTTGCGAGCTCGGTGATGTGGGATGCCTTTACAACCGCAGAGAAGTCGATCTTTCCGCTGCCTAGAACCTTGTCATAGCCCAGCGTGGAGAGGTCTAAGACTGCCCTTCCCTTCTCGTCCTGCTGCAGAACCTTCCCTTGAACCAACGAGGATAGTGCCCCGACGTTTATCGCCTTAACCTCGTGTGTTACCGCGGTCGGTCTGACGAAGCCATGTTTGCCAAAGTGATCAGTACCGTACTTAGTGGTCCAGCTCCATTTGTGCTTGTGGAGGCCGGCGTTACCGAATCCACCGCGAGATCCAGACTTTCTGTGCTGACCGACCTGACCCCAGCCGTAAAGTCTAGATCCACGCTGCCTGCGAACCTTCCGCTCCCTTCGAACTACCATTAGTAAACACCACTACGATTAGCGATAATCAAAAAGACGGCTATCTAATATATTTTTACTTTTTCCCGGGCGGTTCTATTCCACTTTGATCTGCTTCTTGGACTGTTTGACTGCCTTCTCGAAGGTAACTTCCAAGACACCGTTCTTGTAGTTGGCCTTGGCGGTATCGGGCTTGACCTTGGTCGGGAGGGAGACCTCCTTGTAATATCGCCTCTTCTCCCTGTCCACAGATATCGTCAGACTCTCGTCGGCGACAGACAGCTGGATGTCCTTCTTATCCACGCCTGGTAGTTCTGCGTAGACCATCAGAGAGTCCTTGCTGTCCACGACGTCCACGAGCGGCTCTATCTCCTCCTTGAGTTCCGGTCCCTTCAGCCCAGGCTTTACGTTCCCGAACTCCTGTATTATCGGCTTTCCGTCCGGTCCAACGGACACAGAGAAGCCGTAGAATATTGGACCCTCCCTATCCTTCGCCTGGTCGAATGCTTCGTTCATGAACCGCTCCATCATATCGTCTATCTGGTCCAGATCCCAGAATGGATCAAACCAGAACGGCCGTCTCCTTGAAGACATACAATTCACCCAAATATGGTAAAGTGGCGGGGTAGAAAAATTTTCTGGTCAGAAGATAGAGGGGTCAGATCATCTTTTGGAGGAGGTCGTTTATCGCAGAGCCCCTGTACCCAAGCTCGCCGCCTGAACCGATGTGCCTTGTAATATGCCCCTTGTATCCTCCGCTTGGAGGGGTGAGCCTGAATGTCCTCTTTATCGGCTCTGGGACCTTGCCCTCCTCCATTATCCGACCGGCGAGGGCCTCGAAGGTGCCCATGCCTGCTTTCTTGAGGGACTCCTTGGTTAGCCTCTCATCGCCAACTAGACGACCTCTCTTCTTCAGGAGGTCTACGAGGGACTCCTTGGTTATCTCGCCCCACGTGATGTAGTCCGCCGCCTTATTCAGCATCCCAATGTTGGAGGGTGTGTCGGTGATCAGTGCGGCGTTGTGCTTCCTCGGAAGGTTTAGGCGATTCATCGTATCCAGCAGCTCTGGGGCTATCCCCATCCTGCCTCTGATTCTGATGACTATATAGAGTTTCATTTGTCACACCTCATTTCTTGAACCTGTAGGTGTTCTTAAGCGCCTCATAGACCGCTCCGGCAAAGTTGATCGTCGTCCTAGTCTCGCCTCTGGAGACGACCCAAGCATCCTTTATGCCAGCGAACGTGAGGAGGGTCTTCGCAACGGCGCCACCCACGAGCCCGATACCCTTTGGGGCGGGGACCAGGGTCACCCTCACGCTCCCGCTCTTCCCGGTTACGGTGAAGGGGAGGCTGTGGGGTTGACCGCAGGGGCACTCCCAGTTCCCGCATCCCCTCCTTACGGGGGTGAGGTTGAGCTTTGCGTCAGCCACCGCCTTGTCTATGGCGAATCGCATCTGCTTTGACTTTCCGATGCCCACACCGATATAGCCGTCGCCATTCCCTACGACGACCCCGATCTTGAACTTTGTTATCTCGCCCGCATCAGTCTGCTTTTGGACTATGCTCACGTCGAGAACCTCGTGTTTCATGTCTGGGATCAGGGCGTCCACGATCTCCGGTTCCTTGATCGGGATATTCTGCTCGAAGACATCCTTTATACTTGTGATCTTACCTTCCATCACCTGCTTACCTAATGTAGTTCGCGGTACCCATTGAGTCTGTTGGTATGCCAATCTACTTCACCTTTTTAGAGATAGCTCCCTTAACCTCTTCAAAGTGCTCCACGAGCTTCTCTGGAGAGATCCCACCCGAGAGGTATCGGGAGAAGTAACTCTGATACTTAGCCGGGTCCTCCCTCTGAATCTGCTCCGCGTACTTTGCGATGTGGACTCCGCTGACGCGCTCGTCCTTAGGCAGGACCTCCTCGTCGTGCGGAACTTCAAGCCCAGCGTCAATTGCGCCCTTAAGAGCTGCCAGAAGCCGGTTCTCCTTGGTTATCATGTACCCGTTGAGATCCAAGATTGCAGACTTGAGCCCCTTGCCCACGGCTCGCTTTCCTAATAGGAAGCCCGCAAGGTAGGCTGCTGGGAGGTTGCCCGTTCCCACCTTCCAGCCATACTTCCTCAGCTCTGAGGTACCAGCGTGGATCAAGACCCGATCGCCCTCGATCTTTGCCTCGACCAGCTGGAGGTTGATGTGTTTTATCGTCTTCCTTACGACTAACCTAAGCTTTCGGCTTGAGATCAGTTTCTTTCTCTGGTGATAGTCCGTCCTGCCCTCCCGCCTTCTTCGGAAGGTAACCTTGTAGATAGCGCCTTTGGCCAACTTTTTTTACCTCCTCGCCAAGTTGTGCTCCTCGATGTAAGTCTTGAGTTGCCTCTTGTCGTGGAACGCGCCACCCTTTGCCTTAAGGTAGAGCACCCTGTACACAGCAGGCGTGATTATCTTCCTCCTGCGAAGCAGGCGGAGGAACTCCCTTATGGAGCGGATTCTATTGATCCACTCGTCTCCGGTAACGGGACCTTTACGTGTTCCCGGTCCCTTTCTTAGCCCCTTCCTCTTCTGCAGGTGGGCGTGCCTGTACCTTCCTCTGCTCACCCCGGTCTCGGGGCGGGCCTTTATGGCGCCTTCACCTATGAGGGCGCGTATATCATCGCGTGTGATTGCGATGCTGATGTCTTCGAAGCGCTCCGGGTCCATCCACACCCTGCTCTCTCCGACGTTTAGTACGTCTGATGCGATCCTCTTCTGAATCTTTAGACTCATCTATGCTCTTCCTCCTCTTCGATTTGCGCCTCTTCCTTCTCTGCCGACCACTCCTCCTCTTCTTTTACCTCGGCTTCCTTCTCAGCCTCTTTTGGAGCCTTTTTCTTTTCCTTTTCCTCTTCCTTTTCTTTCGCCTCCTCTCTTTTCTCTTCCTTCTCTGAAGGGCGCCTGTTAAGGATCAGAACATTTAGCTCCTTCGCCTTCTGGAGGATCTCAAGGCGCTTCCTCGTCCCAACTGTTCCCGCGATCCTCACGACATCCAGAGCAGGGTTCACAGCGGTCAGATCCTCGACCCTGTAGACGATGACCTCGTGCCTCCCGGTCGGGTGCAGACCTCTCGCAAGGACCGGCCCTCTGTATCCGGTCTCAACGATAGCGGCCCTGCTCATCTTCTTGAGGCGCATCTTGGATCGTGGCCCCTTACTGCTCCTCCATTTATCGCCTAGGCGCGGGAACCTGTGGGTCTCTGACCTATTGAAGTCGGGCCTTCCGGAGGAGATCTTCTTCCTTATTTTGAGAGATTTCCTGAGCTTGCTGGGTATACCTTTTGCCATAAAATTACTTCCTCTCCGAGAGATAGATCCCATCTTGGAAGACCCTGGGGTCCATCCTCTTCACGTGAGCGGCCGTGTGGATATTTGCTGCGGTCTGACCGACCTCTTCCTTGTCTATCCCCTCAAGTGTCAACTCGTCCCCTTGAACGGTCACCTTAACGTTGCCCACGATCTTCGCCACCCTCTTTGACCTTTCGCCCATGAAGTTCTCGATCAGGACGTCCTTCCCGGCGACCTTCACTGTAATTGGGAAGTGGGCGTAGATGACCTTCATGTTGTAGACGTGCCCCTGGGTCACACCCTTGAACATGTTTCGGATGTGAGACGCTATAGTGCCCACCACTGCGTTGAGGCGCTTCCCTTTGCCGGGGGACTCCAAGATGATCTCGCCGTCCTTCTTTGAGAGTATCAGCTTTGAGTGGGCAAAGTCCCTTGATATCTTGCCCTTCGGGCCAGAAACTGAGACCACCATCCCTTCGACGGAGACCTCGATGCCCTCTGGGATTTTTATTGATTCAGAAGCGTAAGCAGACATCGCCCATCACCCTAATAGACGTAGGCCATCAGTCTTCCGCCCACTTTGTTGGCGATGGCCTCCTTATGTGTGAGTATTCCCTTGGAGGTCGTCAGGATGAGGAGACCGATATCCTTGGCGGGGAGGTACTGGTGTGCCCAAACTTCCAATTCCTTGTAAGAGACCGAATAGTAAGGCTTGATCACGCCGCACCTGTTGATCCTGCCCAAGAGCTGGATCCTTAGCTTTCCAAGTCTTCCATCGTCTATAAACTCAAACTCGCCGACGTAGCCCGACTTCTGGAGAACCCTGAGAACGTTCGCTATGAGCTTGGGGGCGGGTGTGACTATGCACTCGCCCCTTCCCCTCTCCTCGCTATTCATTATGTTGACGAGCACATTTGCAAGAGGATCCTGAACCCACATGTTGCCCACCCCTACCGATACTTCGTGAACCCGAGCGTCTCCGCTGTCTCGCGGAAGCACTGCCTGCACAGGTTGAGACCGTACCTCCTGATGATCGTGCTGCCCTTTGAGCCGCAACGTTTGCAGCGCCTGCTGCCCTTTCCAAACTTTCTCTCTTTAGCGCGACGATATTTGCCCATATCTCTAACTCTCCGTCTCCAATTTTATTCCGTAGCGATCCTTTAGGAAGGAGATCGCCTCCTCCTTCTTTACCCTGTGTTTGCGGCCAATCTTGCCTGGGCGCTCCGTCCTCCGGGCGACCCTGTAGCCCGGCCTCTCGAGAACGATGCAGACGTTCATGCCGAAGATGCCGAGAGTGGGGTCGTACTTCGTGCCCGGGATATTGATGTGTTCGGTTATGCCGAAGGAGACGTTTCCGTAGTCGTCGAAACAGCTCTCCTTGATCTTATTCTTCTTCGAGTCGAAGGCGCGTTTCAGAAAATCATCAATTGCCGGCTCTCTGAGCGTCACAACGCAACCGATGTTCTCTCCCTTTCTGACGCCAAAGTCCCTTATCGCCTTCTTTGCCTTTCTTGGACAAGGCTTAGCCCCGGTGAGGGACTTGAGAACTGTCATTGCCTTCTCTAGCTTCTCTCCGCCTTCCCCTATGCCCATGTTTACGACTACTTTGCCTATCCTTATCGCCTGCATGGGGTTCAATTGGCCGCTCGGGGCGGCCTTAGCACCCTCGGACATTCTACGCCACATCTCCGCTGATATTTATGATCGGACTCCCCTTACCTATCGGGAATAGATACTTAAGCGTAACGGTATTCTCCACATCGCCAATTATTACCTTTGCGAGCCTGTTGGGGCCCCTCGTGTCGGGGGTCTCCTTCAGGGTTCCGTACTTTCCGATGTTCGTCCCTCCTATTATCGAGACGAAGGCATCTGGCTCGAGGAGTATGGAGTCCATCACCTGACCGTCGGGGATGGAGATCTTTAGGACATCGAAGATCCTGTACCCCACTTGGATGTTGAACGGATCCTCGACCTTTACTATGGATGACCTTCCGTCGTGGAAGTTCAGTTGAACTTTGTTGTCCCTCAGGGTCCGCTTACCGGTCAGCCTGACCAGTTTGAACGTAGCCTCCTCTGGCGTGATCTTTACCAGAGCCAACCTTTTGACGCTGTTGGGCAGAATCCTATAATACTCGTTAGCGGGCTTCAGGTATATGACGTCCATCAAGCCCACTGGGAACTTGTAGTCGGTCCTCACCTTTCCGTCTATCAGCACTTTGCCCTCTGCGAGGATCCTCTTGACCTCGCTCACCGTCTTTGCGTACTTGAGGATGTCCCTGAGCAAAATCCCCAAGGGGATGGCCCAAGAGATCGGGTGAGGCCCTGAGGACGGTCGTATGGTGAACTCATGTTCCTTTATCATTATAGGCCAGAACCGCGGAGCAGGATAGGTCTTTAGATGTCTTTTCAAGAAGATTTCCTCCTATTTTTTGGATTTCGATTCGAAGAGTTTCTTCCTTCTCTTATCTGAGAGGTCCAGTTTTGTGATGGTTACCTTGGACGGCGATATGTACACGGACTTGTTGGTGCCGTCCATTTTTTTTATGTTCACACCTTCAATGGTTATCCTCGTCCTTGGGAGGATCAGGGAACCCACCTTGCCTTCATGACCCCTGTAATCGCCCCTTACGACGAGTACGGTATCACCCTTCCTCAACGACGCGGTCTTGAAGCCGTACTGTGAACTTAGGTCTTTTGAGAGTGGAGCGCGCATCATCCCCGCCCTCTTATCAAGGGACGAAAGCATCTTTCTCTGAACTTTTGGTTTAATGCTGGTCAATCATAACACCTCATATTATCATGGAGGAGAGGCCTGCGACCTTAGGCCACCTCTCAGCAGCCTCCTTTGCCACCGGCCCCCTGATCTCTGTTCCTTTGCATTCTCCTTCCTCAGTCACTATTACGCCTGCGTTATCCTCAAACTGTATCCAAGTTCCGTCAGCCCTTCTGAATGGCTTCCTCTGCCGGACTATGACGGCGTGGAAGATCTGGCGCCTCGTTTCGGGCGTGCCCTTCTTGACAGATACTATGACCTTGTCGCCTACCGTGGCGCTTGCAAGCCTTCGTATCCTGCTCTTTACGCTGGGTACGCCTATGATCATGACGAACTTCGCCCCACTGTTGTCAGCACAAGTTAGTATCGATTCATGGTGGAGACCAGCGCTTATCCCTGGGCGGTATGTTATTCCTCCTCCTAGACCCTTCCCTCTCTTCGCCATGTCTAGACACCACCAGTCTTCTCGACGACCACGAACGAGACCGTCTTGCTCAGGGGCTTGCATTCGGTGATCTTGACGTTATCGCCCTTCGCGGCCCCGATGCACGGGGGGTTGTGGGCGTGTATCTTTGACCTCTTCCTGCCGTACCTCTTATACTTCGGGAAGTGTTTTAGGAAATCTATCTGAACGACTACGTTCTTGTGCATCTTGTCGCTGACCACCTTGCCCGTGAGCGTCATCCCTCTGGTTGAGAGTGAGCCGTGGAACGGGCAGTTCTCGTCGTCACATGAACTGGTTTTAGTCTCTTTGGGCGCATGTGACATTCAGTGTCTCCTCCTCTGTAGCCTCTTCAGCCGTTCCTCGGGGCTGAGGAGTATCGCATTACCTTCCACGGAAACCTCGTGCGGAATATAGAATGCAAATTTTGAGTTCTGTTTCGGTATCATTTTATCACCATCAGTTGTCGAGATCAGTAGCGTCTTGGTGGTCTCGTCGATGACCCTTCCCTCAACGCCTACCTGAGTGGGGTCAGTAGAGAACGCCACTCGTGCCTCCAGACCCACCAAGTTGTGATACAATAAATTTGAGGCGTTTACCTTCATTCCTCAACACCCTCTTCCTTCTCGGCTTTCTCTCTTTTCGTCTTCGTCTTCTCCTCCTTCTCAGCCTTCTCTGGCTTCTCGACCCTTCGGATCCCCAGCTCCTCCTCCCTGCTCACCGTATGGAATCTTGCGATGGTCTTCCTGAGCAACTTTATTCTGGCGGGGTTCTCGAGGGATCCACCCATGGCTTTCATGGCCATCATCTTTGAGAGCTCGGCTTTGAGCTCGGAGAGCTTCTTGCTCCGCTCATCCTTGCCCATCTTTCTTATCTCGTCAATTCTCATGATCGCCATCCTTCATCACTCCGCCGCCTTCGGCGCAACCTCCACAACGCTGATGTCGTCTATGGTCTTCACTGGGAGGAAGATGTTCACCTTTATCCCGAATGCGCCTGGTTTCAGCAGGACGTGGGTGACGGCGGTATCGACGGCGTACTTCCTAGGCTGACCGGCCTTCAGTATGGCCCCGAACTTGAACTTCTCGTAGCGCGACCTCTCCGTTGAGAGCTTGCCGCGAATGACGATCTCGGCGCCCCTTGCGCCGGCCTCTGATATCTGCCTTAGGGCTATGAATGCCGCCCTTCTGAAGTGGATGCCCCTCTCCAAGGCGAAGGCGACCCTGCTCGCCATTATTCTGGCATTGAGCTCAGGGCTCTGTACCGGGATTACCGCTATCTGGGGGTTCTCCAGGCTGTACTTGGTCTCTATGATGTGCGCGAGTTCCCGGATGGTGGCGCCCTGCCTGCCTATCACCATTCCCGGTCTCTCGGCGTAGATCACGACCCTGTTTCCCAGGGGCGTCTTCTGGAACTCCACCCCAGCGTATCCTGCACGCTTCAGTTCATTCCTTAGGTAATTATCAATGATCATGTTCTTTGATGCCTTATTGATGAAAAATTTCACGATGCTCATGCGCCAACCTCCTCCACGACTATCTCGACATGGGTGAGCGGGTGAAAATACGGTGTGGACCTGCCGAACGCCCGCTGCACGTAGTTCTTCATCCGCATGGCAGCTTGTGCGCAGACGTGGCGTATCCGCAAGCTCTCGGTATCCAGCCCCTTGTTCTCGGCATTGGCCTTCGCGTTCTTAAGGACGTTGAGGATCTCGGATGATGCCTTTACAGGATACCTGCCTGAGGGGATGCCGAACCTGGCGGCGATCTCGGGGTGGTGTGGGACGTTCTTCTTGAACCTCCTGTAAGGAACGCCCTCCTTCTTCTGAGTTACGCGCTCTAAATATGAGATGGCGTCGTCTAGTCGCATGTGCCTTATGGCACCGCAGATCTCCCTGGCTTCTTTAGGCGAGATGTGCAGATCTCTCCCACTCGCCCTTGCCATTTTGTCAGGGTCCACCTCTACCGTTGAATATCCCCATTCAGGCATTGCCCACACATCCAGTTTACTATAACTTATTGAATCGCAAGTTTACAACTTGGGAGGGCTATAAAAAGTTTTTTACAAAAAAGGAAGAGGATGAAAAAAGGGGTTTATTTTAATGGTACGAACATGGAGCTCCTTGTTGCTTTAAGGCCTGGGGCACCATGGGTCACCTTGCCGCAGGTAATTGCGAACTCGCCAAGGTACTTCCCTATCATCTCAGGGAGGATCTCCACCGGCGTGAACTCCTTGCCGTTGTGCACGGATATGGTCAGGCCGACCATTTCCGGAAGGATTATCATGTCCCTGCAGTGCGTCCTTATGACGATCTTCTTGCCCTTTGAACTGGAAGTCTTGGCCTTTCTTATCCTCTCGAAGAGCGACCTCTGCTCAGGGGTAAGACCCCTCAGCAGGGACCTCCTCTGCCTGCTCGGGAGGAGTCTTATGAACTCGTCCATGGGCATCCCCATCAGCTGCGAGATCGTATATCCGCGGTACGTGAACTCTCTTGACATTTCCATTCCTCCAAATTTGCTAGATCACTTCTTTCTCCTTCCGGTTCTCCTTGAGGCAATTATCCCCACCTTCTGTCCTGGAGGGGCATTCCTGCCAACGGGTCGACCACCTGTCGGGTGGCTGCCGCCTCCGTGCGGGTGAGCGTAGGCGCTCATCGCCTTTCCTCTTACCCTCGGGTACTTCACGGACCTTGCCTTGAATTTGTGGTAGCTGGCGCCGGCTTTGAGCATGGGCTTCTCGACGATACCCCCAGAGGCGACTATCCCAACAGTGGCCCTGCACATACTATCGAATGGCTTAACCAGTCCCGACGGGAACTGGACCAGGACGTTGCCGGCGGAGTGTGATACGAGTGTCGCGTATCCGCCTGCGGACCTTACGTACCTGCCGCCGTCGCCTGGTCTGCCCTCGATGTTACAGATCAGCGTCCCTTCAGGGATGCTCACGAGTGGGAGGACGTTCCCCACGTCTGAGAATGATCCGGCGCCGAAGAATATCTTCTGTCCCACGAAGGCACCCTCTGGTGCAACCATCAATGCTGTTACGCCCGAGCGGTTCCTCACTATCGCTACTGGTGCACCCCTGCCGGGATCATGAACTATGTCCTTAATCACGAACTCTGAGGAGGAGGTCTTCTCTTCGGGGAGGATCGGATGGTACCTTACTCTTCCTATCCTGTTCCATGACGGAGCCTTGAAGACGGATCCTCCTCGACCTCTTCTCTGCAGAACCTGTCTCTTTCCCATTTTATCTCACCTACAGTAAACCCATCTTTGTTGCCAACTCCGAGGCGCTGAACTCCTTCTCGAGCGCCACGATGGCCCTCTTCTCGCCCGAAGTGTTGATGTTCGTGTTGACGGTCTTTACCTTGACGGCGTAGAGCTTCTCGATGGCGTGCTTGATTTCGTTCTTGTTTGCCTTGATGCTGACTATGAAGGTGAGCTTGTTTTCCTTCTCCACCCTCTCAAGGGCAGACTCTGAGGAGACGGGCCTTATTATCAAATCATGGGGTTCCATTTTGGTCACCATTCAGCTGAATAGCTCATCAAGCCTCTTGAAGGCGGACTCTGTCCAGACGGTGAGCCTTCCAGGATGGCCTCCCGGCGCAAGTCTCTCAACGTTCAACGAGCCGACCTCCGCAAAGTCCAAGCCCGGAAAGTTCCTAGCGGCTAGCCTGACCAGCGGGTTTAGCTCGTCGGCGACCAGCAGCATGGACTTTGGCCTTATCCAGCGCCTGCCGCGGTACTTCCCCTTTCCTGACCTCTCCTTTATGCCTTCCTTGGCGCGGACCACGTCATCCCAGAGGGAGATCTTCTTGAGGAATTCTCGGAACTCCGAGGCCTTCTTGAGGTTCTTTATCTCGTCGGATACGACGATGGGAACTGTCAGCCCCTCCTGCACGATGTGGCCCCTGCCCACCACCACGTCTCTTACGCCAGTGGCAGCTATAGCCGACTTCAGGGCGAGCAGACGCTCCTTCTCGTTTATCCTCTCGTGGTATATCTTCTCGAGCCTCTCAGGAAATGCGCGCCTTCCACCTATCACGTTGGGGACGAATGCGGCCGGTCCTCCACCCTTCACACGAGGGACCCTGGCCAGGTCGAGACCCACGCCTAAGCTCTTTGCGCTGGTCCGCTTTCCAGCCATGGGGTCCCGGCTCTTTGGCTGGATCCTTGCAGTAAGCAGGGAGTTTACAGCCCTCTGGATCAGGTCACGCCTGACCTCGTTCGTGAAGACTGTTGGAAGCGGGACTTGTTCCTTCACGCCGCCGTCTAAGGAGTAGACGGGCACGGTTCTCTTCTCGGTTATCTGCTCGGACATTTACTACACCCCTTGTTTTGATGCCAGGCTGACGGCCACAATCTTCGGCGGCTCGACCTTGGGCACCCTGGCCCTGACCGGATACCTGAACCTTACGAGCCTCTTCGTCGGACCCGGGAGGGTGCCGCTCACAAGGACATGGTCGCCCTTTACGAGGCCGTAGTGCAGGAATCCACCGGCGACGTTTATCTCTGACGGGTTTTCGCCGACCTTTAGGATGAGCTTGTTGTACTCGGTCCTCTGGTGGAAGCCCATCTTGCCAGGTCTCGGTATCGTGAACATCATGTGCGGCTTTGAGGGGCTGATGGCACCCACGACCCTGTGGCCCTTCCTGTGCTTGTGCCAGTTGGGCAGGATCTTCACTCCGAACCTCTTAACAGCGCCGGCGAAGCCCTTGCCCTTGGTCACGGCTGTTGCATCCAATATCTGGCCTTCTGTAAAGAAGTCCTTGGCCTTTATCTCCTTGCCCATGATGCTCTTAATGTAATCGTAAGCTGCCTTGACGCCGTCCCCGCCCACCTTTATCTCGAGGACCTCGGGGGTCTTCTTGTCCACGCCGGTCTTATTCGGCTGGGTTAATGCCAGCACCCTCAACTCCACGATGTTCTGGAGGTTTGCTTCTACCAGTGCCTGTGCCTTGGCGGGATCATAGTCCTTCGAAACCGTTACCGCCCTCTCCGCGTATTTGGGAAGTGACTTTGAGAGAACTTCCCCCAGCGTCTTGAGGCCCTTCGGTGACTTGACGTAGGCCCTGAAGCCGTAGACGTAAATTGGAGGGACCTCCACCACGGTTATCTCCCTTGCGACCTCTCTTCCGAAGAGCGGACTCTTCGGTTTGTTGTCGACCATGATGAGGTGAGTGGTACCCACCTTGTAACCAGCAAAACCTAACAGTCGGGGAGCGCCGCCAACGGTCGGCCAGGTCCTCACCCTACCGGTGATGCGCATAGCGCGTACCCTAGGATAATACATCAACGAGCCTCTTCGCGGGGCGCTCTTACTCTTATGTCCCATCGGTAACCCTCCAGTCTAAATTGGCTTGTGATTAGCCGTATTGCTCAAATATATTTCTATTGCTTTCAGCAGGGATTTGTTCTTTAACTTATCGGTGCTTTGGCGACCAGTCACTGTGCGGATTCTATGGATGATAGGGCGGCAAGCGATATCATGACCGCCTCCTCTGTCCTTATGGTTGCGGTACCCTGGTCGGGGGTGGTGTTCACCACGAAGTCTGCCAGATCCTCGATGCGGGCGCCCTCCCTCTTCAATATCTCGTGGAGGCCCTCGGCCGGTGAGCCGAAAAGGAGGGCGACGCGAATACCCTCCGAGAGGGCCCTTCCCAGATCTGCAGCGACCGAGGCGAGCGGACTGCCCAGCCTCGATGTGGCGACCACGAGGTCGTATGGGTGCGAGGAGAGAATCTGCGCAAGATCCTTGAACTCCAGCATGACGTCGTACCCCCAGTAGTACGGGACCTCCTCCTTTGATGAAGGCAGCCAGGAGTCGCCGACGAGTTTCAGCGTCACCCTCCTGTTGACGGGCAGGGGTGACGGGCACTCCACTGGTCTGTGGAGACCTATGTCCACGGTGGAGACCGCACCCCCAGACTTTAGGACGAAGCCCTCCCTGAAGGGGGATTTCGTGGACTCAAGGGGGTGGTGGGGGGTCCGTAGTGGAGGAATTAGCCCGGCGTACTTTAGGTTCCTCGAGAGTGGAAAGATCCTCCTCCTGAGGTACTGCGGGGTCTCGGCATACGAGAGGAGGTCCCTTATGAGGAGGGCGTCCTCCCTGTCGGCGGTGGGCGAGTCGCGGTAGATGGTTATCCTGTCCACCCTGAATATCGACGCGGCCCTCGCTATCTGCCCGACCTTAACGGTCTTCTCAAAGAGGCTCGGAACGTCGGACAGTATAGAGATAGGTATGAAAATTGAAATGGAGCTCTTCCTTTTCTGGATCATATCCTGATCGCTCTACTGCTGTTGCTACTGCTGTTGCTGTTTTTTCTTCTCCTCTTTGGTAACAGGGCTCAGGAGAGTAGTCTTCTGACGGCCTCCCATCCTTAACACCTCATCACATAGAGAAGGGAATACGACTATAAAGCTTATCTCTCCCCGAGGCGTAATGGTACTTGGCCAATGATGAATTTGCCGAGTTCGCAGAGCCAAAAGCGATGTAGAAACAACTTTGCGGAGGCCAAAAAAGGAGTATGATCACTCATGACGGCAAGTGACAAGGATCTGGCTAGAATATTGAGGTATGCAAAGTCCCACTGCGAGGACAAGTGCCCGGCCGACAGGGACCCTGAGGTCTGCCTGGCGCTGGTGGAACTTTGCAGAGCGCTGAGCGTGGAGCCGCCGGCCTGCGTTGAGGAGACGAACGGCTTGGCCAAGAGCTACTTTGTAGCCAAGATCAAGGAGATCGAGAGGAGGAGGGGCAAGCAGATCAGGGAGGTCCTGAAGGAGTTTGCCTCAGCAGGAATCAGGAACTTTGAAGAGAATATAGACAAGATGGAGGCGGAGTTCGCACTCCAGGCGATTAAGGCCATAGACCAGAGGGCGGCGGAAAAGGACGGGCAGAAAAAAAGCCCATTCCGCCATTAATGTAGGGCTGTTTCTGGGCATATTCGATCCTTTTAGAGACCTAACTTTGTCTTGACGCCGCCAAGATCAACAGGAGTTCAATGGAACAATAGCAATTTTCCTACTTTTTCATCAACAGGCTGTAAAAAAAGGAAAAATGGGGTAGGTCCACAGTTCTCACTGGTAGGGTTTGGAAACTCGATCGCTTGTGATGCCGCTTTGGCTCCACAGCTGTGTGCCATCGGCCAAGGTGCTTCCAGTGTATTTCCAAGTCACAAGGTTAATATCTATGAAGTCCTTGTTCACGCCATCGTAATTAATACCACCAACCAACCATCTCTGACCATCTGGGGTCCAATTGACACTCTCCACGACTAAAGTCGGGAGATTCTTGCACACAGTCCCTTCAACGCTTGGAGGCACATCTGTTTCAGCATTTACCTCTTCACGGCTCATGGACTATCTGCAAGGGCTGTGCCACCAGCCCGTTAACGGCCTCCACAAGAGGCATTACCTCCTGAGCAAGCCCTATATTCATGTATATGTGCCCTCTGCCCGAACCACTCCCCACCTATCTCGGCCTGGAGCCTTATTCAGGCTTTCGGACATCCAAGCCACATCCAAGGAGTTGATGGAAGATTGAGAAATATAAATCTAGCGGCGATTCATCCCACGGTTAAAACCGTAGGCTTTCTCGCCGAATGCATGTAATGTGAGAAGTGTTGCCGCATGTTGAGTAGGCTGCGTTGTAACGCCAGCTAGATCCGTCGTAGTATGATATTTGGCTGTTCGACTCGTACCAAGTGGTCTCGGTTACCCTCTCGTTACTTTCCACACCGAATTGCAGATGCTTAATTAGGAAGCCGTCATGGTACTGGGCGCCTACCACAAAATTCTGGCTCTTCGTTGCGTTGCTCCATGTATAAATTGCTGGTTGATCCGAGTTGAAAGCTTCCTCAGATGGATAGGCATACATCTTATAAGTTGCATTGCCGGATCCAATATCTATCCTTCCGTAAAATGCGACATAATATCCCGAACCAACTGATCTCGAATAATAGTGGTGTTGTGAACCGCCATAATATGCCTGCGGAGCCCAAGTGACACTATCGCTATTCCATAGCACTACGAGGCTTTGATGGATGTATCCCGTTACTGAGGTACTATTGGCACCTGCCACACTAAGCACGCCGCCCAACCACTTTGAGCTAGGAATTCCGCTTGAGGTAGTGCCAGCAAAGTCAACATCAAATAACACCTTACTGGTGGTAGTAACGCTTCTGTTCTCGTATCCACCATAATAGGGTTGATCCGCCCTGACCTGAGTAGGTAATGGAAGGAAGATTACTGCGAAAGTCAATGCAATAATAAGAATCGTTTTACCCATTTATGTAGACCCCCGTGTTATCGATTATAGGAACGTTTGCCATTATCCCAACCGGCCCTGCTGGGAAAGAGATTCCATGTGGAAAGTTTGCAGGCTTGTGGATTGTTAGGGTTACGGGCACAACTTCACCAGACTTTATGGTTATTGTCTTGCCCACGCTATAGCTGACAAGATCATTGATGTTGATGGTACCACCGTTGTAGACCTGTTGGATCGAAAGTCCCAGACCACTACTAGGATCTAAGGTTACCTGAGTCTCTGTGATGTTGGGAAGGTACGATACGAAATGTAAAAGGAAAGTTATGCTCGTCTCATTTCCTATAATGGTCAGGGAAGAGGGCGTATCGGGAGCGCTGGAGATCTCCAGATATCCTGTGATGCCATATTTAGTAGCAATTTCAGGGTTGCGGATCTCCAGAGGAGTAAGGGCAGGCACACTGCCTTCCCTTACGGCTGCCGCATTGATAGAGGAGGTAACGTATACTGTCAGCGAAAGGACTGCTAAGGCAACGGCTATTGTAGGTATTACAAATCGCTTTTCCATTTTTTTCTCTCTCTTTTGATTTCTTCGTAACGATCATCGTGAATAGCCCTTTAATAAAGCCGTAACGTGTTCAATAAAATTGAACGGGGAAATTCTTTACATCAAGTTAGGCTTATATTGAAATAGTGCAATTACTGCCTAGAGAGAGTACTGATGTCTGACCCGACCCGTGAAAAGCTGGAACTCAAAGGGACTGCTTTGAGGGTCTATCTGACTCTGCTTAAGAAGGGCGGATCTGGTGCCGGACCGAGGGCTATACAGAAAGAACTGGAACTGGCTAGTCCTAACGCAGTAGTATATCATCTTGAAAGGTTGATTTCTCTTGGACTAGTGGAGAAAGATCTCTCAGGAAATTATAAAGCTAAAAAAGAGGCGACCGTAGAAGTCTTCACCAATTTTGTAATTTTTTTTGGCGCGCTGCTACCGAAGTATCTTTTGTATGCGATATTCTTTACAACCATGCTCTTAACTTTCGTAGTGATCTATCCATACAGACCAAATGCAGCAGTCGAGTACGTGGTCGCGCTCATTTTAGGCTTGTCTGCCTGCATAATCATGTGGTACGAGACGATAAACATATGGCGCAGGAGGCCGTTCTAACGTTTAGCTTTATTAACTGTTATACAGAAATAAGAGCTGGGAGCTAGATGCGCAAACTCATACCTCTCGGCATCTTGACTGTACTTATAGCATTCTCACTGGTTTATTTTCCAAGCTTATTAATACAGCCCGATTCAGGATCACATGGTGTAATTGTGCCAGAACAGAATCCATATGATCCCGTAATTGTGCCGGCATTGGTTTTATTAACGGGAATACTGGCGGTGGCAGTATCCTATTTCATAATAAAGAGGAATTTTTGAGGTTATATACCCGCGAGCGATAATTGATTGCGGACAGTTGGCTCTACATAATATAAGAACCGAAAAGTCCATTAAATCCTCGCCTCGCCCAAAACCGTCTCTTGGGCTTTTGATGATCGAGTTCTTCACGGAGGCCTTGGCGCAAAGGGCAACCAAGCTCGCACTACCTGCACATCCTAAGTTTTAACCGCCGAGCTGTCGGTCTTGGCTCCTCCGAAAGCAAAATATTATAGGAGATAGGGCTTATTCAACTGTTCAAATAAGGACAACATGATTACCCGGAGGAAGATGTGTTGGCAAATACAGGCGACAACTTAAAAAAGATGGACAAGATCTACTCCCCCCGTGCGGTCGAGGAGAAGTGGCAGAGCAGCTGGCTCACCGACGAGTTCTATCAGGTTTACAGGTTCAAGAACGACGGAAAGCCCGTCTTCGTCATAGACACTCCTCCTCCGTTCACCTCCGGGGAGCTGCACATAGGCCACGCCTACTGGAACATAATCAACGACACCCTAGCCAGGTACAAGAGGATGTGCGGCTTCGACGTGCTCCTCCCGCAGGGCTGGGACTGCCAGGGCCTGCCCACGGAGCTCAAGGTCCAGTATAAGTGGAAGATCTCTAGGGAGGACCGGAAGCTCTTCAGGGAGAAGTGTGTCGAGTGGACAGGCAACATGATAAAGAGCATGAAGCAGACGATGACGAGACTCGGCTACAGGCCCGACTGGGAGCATTTCGAGTACCGGACGATGGACAAGGACTACTGGAAGGCAGTCCACGAGTCGCTCCTTATGATGTACGAGAAGGGACTCATCTACAGAAAGGAGTTCCCCGTCCACTGGTGCAGCAAGTGCGGGACGGCGCTCGCTCAAGCTGAGGTCGGTTACGTCCAAAAGGGGGGAAAGCTCTGCTACATCAAGTTCAAGTCCGGTGACTCAGACCTAGTTGTCGCGACCACGAGGCCAGAACTGCTTAACGCCTGCGTGGCTCTGGCGGTCAACCCTGAAGACGAGAGGTACACAGGTCTGGCCGGCAAGGAGGCTGAGGTCCCAGTATTCGGGCAGAAGGTCAAGATACTTTCAGACGAGGCCGTGGACCCGAACTTCGGCACCGGCATAGTCATGATATGCACCTACGGCGATGAGCAGGACATAAAGTGGCAGCAGAAGTACAACCTGCCGATAGTGTTGGCGATCGACGAGCATGGCAGGATGCTGAACGCAGGCAGGTACACGGGAATGAAGGTTGCGCAGGCCAATGAGGAGGTGGCAAGGGATCTCGAGGCGTCTGGTCGGATAGCCAAGATAGAGGACATGATGCACAACGTGCTGACCCACACAGAGAGGGCGGACTGCATGACACCCATAGAGTTCCTCGTCAAGGACCAGTGGTTCATAAAGTCCAAGGAGTTCAGGGAGATGGTCCTCGAGGAAGGGATGAAGATGAGGTGGGTTCCCAAGTTCATGAGCCAGCGCCTCGTGGACTGGGTGAACAGCATAGAGTGGGACTGGCTCATATCAAGGCAACGCGTCTTTGGAACTCCAGTCCCCTTCTGGTACTGCATGGCGTGCGGCGAGATAATACCCCCAAGGAAGGAGGATCTGCCGGTGGACACGACGGCCAGCCCCCCGCCGGTAAGTAAGTGTCCCAAGTGCGGTGGGACTAAGATCGCAGGAACGCCGGACGTCTGCGACTGCTGGGTGGACTCCAGCATAACCCCCCTAATTATCTCGGGCTTCTTCACCGACAGGGAGAGGTTCAAGAGAACCTATCCGTCTGATTACAGGCAGCAGGGGCACGACATAGTGAGGACATGGCTCTACTACACGACACTCAGGTGCACCATACTCACCGGTGAGAAACCCTTCAGGGGCGTGTTGGTAAACGGGCACATACTCGGTCCCGACGGGGCCAGGATGTCCAAGTCGAGGGGCAACACCATAATGCCAGAGCAGGGGCTGAATGAGTACGGCGCCGACGCTATAAGGCAGGCGCTTCTCTCGCTGACTCTGGGATCGGACTTCCCCTTCAAGTGGGAGCCGGTCAAGTACGGCAAGTCCTTCCTCCAGAAGGTCTGGTCGTCTGTGAGGTTCGCCGAGGGGTTCTTCACGGAGCCCTCTTACGAGTTCAATTTGGAGGAGCTGGAGGATGTAGACATGTGGATCCTCTCGAGGCTGAGGGAGACCATTGCAAAGACCGTGGAGGCCATGGAGGGCTTCCAGTTCCATGTGGCGGTGGACGTGCTCCAGAGGTTCTACTGGCACGACGTATGCGACCAGTACATAGAGGCGGTCAAGCCGAGGCTCTACAGCCCGAGGACGCCGGAGAGCCGGATGGCTGCAAAGAGCACGCTGTACAAGGTAATATGGACGTTCTCAAGGCTTATTGCCCCGATCTGCCCGCACATAACTGAGGAGATCTACCAGAAGGTGTTCAGGGAGAGGGAGAGGCACGTATCTATCCACGCCGCCCCCTATCCGAGGATCGAGGAGGTGCCCGCAGTGGACGGGAAGATCGGCGAGGCGCTTGTCAGGGTAATAGCGGAGCTTAGGTCGAGGAAGGTTGAGGGCAAGATCGCCCTCTCAGCAGAGGTCGGCGGGGCTTACATACAGAGCGATAAGGATACCCTAAGGATCTGCAGGGAGAACGAGTGGCTGATCAAGGAGGTCCTCCACATAAAGGAGGTACAGTACGGCGAGGGGGAGCCAAAGACAGAGCTGAAGAGAGATTAACCATGTGGAGAAGGATATCCTCATTTCCATTAAGAGGCGTGGAGGAGCGGCTGAGGGCACACATGAAGCTCGTGCTCATGACCACGGAGCTTCTGAGGGACCTCATTGAGGGCTGCATAAACTACAACTGGAGCGTCGTGCAGTCAGTTGCCGAGAGAATAGCCATGACAGAGAGGGAGGCAGACGACGTGAAGAGGAGCGTGGAAGTCCACCTCTACAGCGGGGCCCTCTTCGTCGGGCTAAAGGAGGACTTTCTCAGGCTGGCCGAGGCCATAGACCAGATAGCCGACAAGGCAAAGGACGCCTCTAGGGCACTGGCGTCAAGGCAACCAGAGAAGGCAGAGATGGAGGAGCTGGTGGAATGCCACGCCAAAGTCAGGGAGATAGTATCCGGAACCGTGGAGATCGTAAAGATCCTAGAGAGGTCGGTGGAGATGATGAGCAAGGACACGAAGGCCTCCCTCCAGCTCGCGCACGAGGTTGAGAAGTTCGAGGAGAAGCTGGACGACCTGAAACTCGAGGCGCTGAGATACCTTACCAAGAGGGAGAAGAGCATCTCGACACTGACTTATCTGCAGGCGAGGGACTTCATCTTCCTCCTTGACATGGTGGCAGATGCGGCCGAGGAGGCCTCGGATGTCATCACCGCAATGATCGTGAAATCAGGGGCCTAGTTGAGTCTATGTCATTGCTTCTCATCGCCCTAACAGCGATTACGCTCGGGATGACTGGGGCAAACAATGCGGGCAACTCGGCTGGGACCGTCGCGGGTTCCAAGATTATGTCGTACCGGAACGGGATACTCATCTTCGTTGCGGGACTCACCCTGGGCGCGGTGCTTGAGGGAGGGAAACTGTCGGGAGCCATCCAAGGCAGGGCGCTGGCTGGAGGGCTCGGGACGGACTCCTTGCAGATAATAATGGGCGTCACGTTTGCCATGATATTGATAGCCACGGCAGCCCGATTGCCACTACCCATCACGCAGGCGATATTCGGAGCGTCCATCGGGAGCGGGCTCTACCTAGGGGTCCCGCTGCACCTAGACAACGTTATCATAGTTCTAGCGTCGTGGGTGCTAACCCCCTTCTTGGCGGCCGCCGTCTCACTTGTACTCTCCAAGGTGCTCCACCGCTACACGATCAACAGTGTGGGAGGGACGGTCGTGATCTACGGCATCCTGACCATCCTGGCAAGCTTCTACACGGCATACGCCTTTGGGGCAAACACGCTGGGGCTAATAATTGGAGTGATAAGGGAAGACCTCGGCTGGTCCATATCCCTCGCCACGGCAATAATAGCCACCGCCCTTGGCGGAATAATTGTTGGGGAGAGGGTCTCGAGAACTGTTGGAGAGGGTGTGTCTAGCCTCGGACCCCCCACAGCATTCGCGTCCCAAGTGGGTGGAGCCTTCACCGTGCATATGTTCACGCAGGCTGGGATCCCAGTTTCCATAAGCCATGCGATAATCGGAGGGGTCTCCGGCGGCGGATTGGGGAAAGGAGCCAAGGCCCTGAACAAAGAGACGGCGGTAAAGCTTGTTATTCTCTGGTCGATAACTCCTGTCTTCTCGTTCATAATGGCCTGGCTACTACACGCGGTCATCTTGGTGTAGTGAAGGACCTACCTCAGCAGAAAGTCGGCGTTTGAGAGGGCGACAGAGATCGACCTCTCGCCGCCCTCCATTATGTAGGCTCCGTGACCCGGAAGAATGGAGCGCACGTTGAGTTCCATCAGTCGCCTCAGGCTCTTCTTCATCTCGGAGTCGCTGCCTCCCGGCAGATCGGTCCTGCCGAAGTAGCCATCCGCGAAGACCGTATCCCCGCTGATAAGTAGTCCCTCCTTCTCTGAGTGGTAGCAGACGCTGCCGGGGGTATGCCCCGGTGTCGGGATTATCCTTAGACCGAGACCGCTGAGGATGCCGACGCCTTCGAATACATCCCTCACGTCCCTCTTGCCCATACAATCCTCCAGTAGTTTGAGGTCATTCTTGGCAAGATAGGCAGGCACGCCCATCTTGGAGAGCGAGACCAACCCTGTGATATGATCATGGTGGCCGTGGGTGAAGAACACAGCAGCTATACCCTCGCCTGGAATCCCGGCGGCTTTGAGGTAGAAGATGAGATCAGGGTGCCCACCAGCATCGAAGAGATAATACTTCCCGCCCAATTCGGTCACGTAGACGTTAGAGGATATGCCGACCCCGACAAAGGACTCCTCGTAGATGACGAGGAACCGCCCGGCTCTTGAGGTAATGGGCTGCAGCGGAGGGCGTGCCATTATCCTTTGGTCACCCCTAGGGGAACCATCCTCGCAACGAGGGTTGCGATGCCCAGCCTGTTGGATACATCCGCCACCCTGTCAACGTCCTTGTACGCCCCAGGGGCCTCCTCGGCTATGACCCTTATGTTGGCGGCTCTCAGCTGTATGCCCCTGCTCTCAAGGTCGCGCTTCACGTCGCTGCCCCAATACTTCCTTATGGCTGCCTCCCTGCTGAGAAAACGGCCGGCCCCATGGGCTGTGGAGCCCCAGCTGAGGTCCAGCGACTTCGGTCCACCGACCAAGAGGTAGGAGGCGGTGCCCATGCTACCCGGGATGATCACGGGCTGACCCACGTTCCGGTACTCCTGCGGGATCTCCGGGCGGCCCGCCGGGAATGCCCTCGTGGCGCCCTTCCTGTGGACGAAGAGTGTGTGGGTCTTGCCCTCGTAAGTGTGCTCCTCGCGCTTTGCAAGGTTGTGGGCAACGTCGTATACCAGACGCATGCCCAGTCGCTCCGGATCGGACTTGAAGGTCTTCTGGAAGGCCTCCCTCGTCCAGTAATTTATGCACTGCCTGTTAACCCAGGCATAGTTGCAAGCGGCGGACATGGCGGCGAAGTAGTCCTTGGCCTCTGGGCTGTTGGCTGGTGCGCAGGCCAGCTCCCTGTCTGGTATCCTTATCTCATACTTGGAGACTGCATGCTCCATGACGTGGAGGTAGTCGCTGCAGACCTGGTGCCCCAGACCCCTGCTCCCTGAGTGTATCATGACCACCACCTGACCCTCGTGCTCAACCCCGAAGGTCTTCGCGGTATGCGGCTCGTAGATCTTGTCCACGACCTGCACCTCGAGGAAGTGGTTCCCGCTACCGAGGGTCCCGAGCTGGCTGGCGCCCCTCCCCTTGGCGTGGGGGGAGACCTTGGTGTGGTCGGCGGTCTTCATCCTGCCTCCCTCCTCGCACCTCCTCGCGTCCTCCTCCCAGCCGTAGCCCTTCTCAACCGCCCACTCGACTCCCCGGTCGAGAACCTGATCCTGCTGGGCGGTGCCCAGACGTATGCCACCCTTGCTGCCCAGTCCCGAAGGAACGAGGTCGAAAAGGGTGTCCACAAGCTTGGAGAGGTTCGGCCGGACGTCCTTTACGTCCAGGTTCGTGAGGACGAGCCTTACCCCGCAGTTGGAGACGACAAAGCCCTCGGCCACGAAGTTGTGCGAGGGATTATCAACTGTTATGTCAAAGACCTCGCAGGGGCGGTGCTCCTCGGTAATCTCAACGATCTCGTCCCAGACTATGTCACCTTCCAACGAGACGGCAACCCAGTCCTCGAAGAATGGGAAGCCCTTGGGGACGCGAGGCGAGGTAAGGCGACCGTCGTATATGCTCCGTTCGATGAACCTCTTGTTTACCCATTCGCAATCCAGAGCGCTATCCATTATTTCACTGAGAGATGAGCCGCTGGTATGGCAAGCCTTGGCTACTGCGGTGACTTTTTGCCTCTCGGTGACTACTAAGTTCTTCCATGCAAGCCAACTGACAGCGGCCAGAGCTAAGCCCTGCCTCTTAGGGGAGTAAGCATACCCCACTTTGGACCAGAGGTTGATAAGCGATGCCGGCTTCTCCGATAGCTGGAGCTTGAGCCTCACCCTGTTTCCGTGGTCCTCCTGGAGGATGTTACAGACCTCGACGCCGAAGCCTTTGAGCATCTCGCCTATCTGATTCAGGAACTTTGTCCCCCAATCAATGGATGATTTTGCCTTCGCGCAGGATACGACCGGTGGCTCGAAATTGTAACCGTTGCTTGTCTGGGGCTTGTTCATCTCTGCGCCGAAGTACCCTGCGAGAAAGGATCTCTGAAGCCATTTTGGTAGTATTAAGATCCACTCAGGCACGACAAATGGCGCGACGGTTTTGTTCCCCTTCGGCGCGCCAAGTTTCTCCAGAAGTTGCCTGAAGCCTCTAGCCGAAACGTGGACAGAGTTTTCTACACTCTTGAATCTCTTGGCGTTTACTGAAGCCAGTCCTTCTCTTGTGTAAACCTGAGACGGGGTGAAGCCGAGAGCCTCGACATCCTTCCGGAGCTGCTCCATTCCTTCCTTATTGCCGTAGAAGACGGTTTTTTCCCCTCCAAAAGATCCATCGCCAATGAAGTAGCCTAACAGTCGCAAGATTGCAGGCAGGCGCTTGTTATCAGTGCGCAGTGGCAGTAATTTTCTGAGCGCCAACTCCTTCCGTATATTGGCCGGGAAGGCTTCTTCTTTGATTATTTCGATAGGAGGCGGGACTTCATAGTCAACGCCTTGGAATGGGTGTGTGGCGACTTTTGATCCGCACTTCAACGCTTTTGCCTCGACCATGCCCTCCTTCGTTAGGACAGGGTGGTCACCGGTCGCCTTTATCGAAAGACCGGTCTTTGTGACGATCTTGTAGAGGGATTCCTCGCGCCTCTTCAGCCCAAGAATTACCTTTGCGGATGCTGCCTTGGCTGAGTCGATGCACAGGACGCTCCCGTGAGCAAATGCTTGCTCTATGGGGACTCTGTAACCCTCAGAGGTGAGGACCATGGAACCAGCAGGGAGGCAGTTAATGTCATAACCCACGCCTCCGGGAGATATGACGCCAGTCTCGGAGTCAAAGGCGGCGACGCCGCCTATTGGAAAGCCGTAGCCCTGATGCCCGTCAGGCATGGTTATTGAGAACCTCAGTATCCCGGGCATCTGCGCCACGTTCACGCACTGCGTAAGGGTGAGGTCCTCGCCCATCTTCTGAAGAAGGGACTCGTCGGCATAGATCCTACCGGGCACGTTCATGCCAGGCCTGAAGGTCTTGGGGATCTCCCATATATTATCCTCCACTTTTTTAAGAGGGATGTTCGTACCCCGAGTCTCACTCATTAGTATCACGCCTTGCCTATTCCATATAGATATGCCAGCAGGGGTTTATAAATCGCAATTGGCGTCGGACAGACAGATCATATATCCAAGACGAAGTATGCCTCCCAGCGACCACCCTTCTGGAAGATCCGCATCAACGAGTAGGTCATGGCCTTGACCCCTACCTTTTGACCGTGAACAGAAGGGTTGTACTCCTCACCGTAGATCTTGGCGCTGAGGGAGGGGTGGTACCTTTTGGTTTTGGAGACCTTCATCTCGGCCCGAGCCATAGCAAAGCTCTTGGCATCGAAGATGTAGAGGAGGTGGTCGACCCACATGTAGAGGAGCTGCTCCAAGTCGTCAGCGCAGATCTCAGCTTTCATGACCGCCCTCTCCTTGACGGTGGATGTGTCGATCATCACCTCGTATGTTGCCTTTGCGGCGTCCTCGAAGACTCCGGCTAGCGAATCGGACGATACGTGTACATAGACATCGGATACGTGATCAAGGTAGGAGTACACCAATCGGTGGCACCACACGAGAGTATTAGTAGAGGAAGTTATTGTTATTTACTCGTGACGTCCTCCACCCATTGAAATGGGTGGCCTCCCGCTTTTTCTTCCCGTTACTCTTCACCCCTCACGGTCTGGAGCGTTTTGCTGGAGGCATGCTACTGCACGAGGTTCCAGCGTTTAGCTGGGGCTTTACGCCACCAACCTCATTTGCTGGTTCGGGGGCGTCACAGCCCCCCCATTCCCATGGACTCCTTATCCATGGGACTAACCTTATGCCACCCCTTTGGGCTCGGAACATCCGATTTAAGGCAAGATATTTTATTTAGCCTCAGCTCCTTATATTTTTTCGGCATTCATCCACCGATTAAAATCGGTGGTCCTGCCGTAATTCGTATAAAGGAAAAAAGATATAAAAACGAGGCTTTTGTTTATCAATTGAGCCGGGGTGGCTGAGTGGTTAAGGCGCCGGCCTCGAGATCTTCATAAAGGGACAGGCAAGCCGGTTCCCCTTCGGGGGAGCAAGGGTTCGAATCCCTTCCCCGGCGCCAACTGTGACATAGTCAAGGCAAAATTATCGGAATTAAGCAGATTGTCCGCAGGTTAGACGAGCTCTATCTCAATAAAAACATCGTCCGGAACCTGTATCCTCATCATCTGGCGCATGGTCCGGTCGTCCGCGTCCACGTCGATGAGGCGCTTGTGGATCCGCATCTCCCATTTGTCCCAGGTCTTTGTGCCCTCTCCGGCTGGAGACTTCATGGTTGGAACGAGGAGCCTCTTCGTGGGGAGCGGCACCGGTCCCGCGATCTTCACTCCGGTCTTCTCGGCGATCTTCTTTATCTGCGAGCAGACATCCTCCAGCTTATGGTAGTCAGTGCTACTGAGCATTATCCTTGCTTTCTGGGGCATAAATAAGGCACCACAAAAAAGGGGTTATTTGGCAAGCGTGGCCTGTTTTACCTCGGTCACAACACCAGCTGCCACTGTGCGACCCATATCCCTTAGTGCAAACCTGCCGAGCGGCGGTAGGTCGGTGTATGGCTCGATGGCAAGTGGCTTTGTGGGCTTGAATGTCACGATTGCACTGTCGCCCTGCTTGAGGAAGCTTGGCTTCTCCTCTATGACCGCGCCGGTCTTGGGGTCGATCTTCTTCTCAAGGTCCAAGAAGGTCGTGGCAACCGTTGCCGTGTGGACATGCAGAACGGGTGTATAGCCAGCGGCTATCGCCGTGGGGTGGTACAGTACGAAGATCCTTCCCTTGAAGGTCTCAGCCACTGTGGGTGGGTGCGCCGTATCTCCGCATACGTCGCCCCTGTGGATGTCCGTCTTGCCAATGCCCTTTACGTTGAATCCGACGTTGTCGCCGGGTACTGCCTGCTCTATCTTCATGTGGTGGGTCTCGATATCCTTCAGCTCACCGCTCTTGTTGGCGGGCATGAAGATGACGGTCATGTTCTTCTTCATGACGCCAGTCTCCACTCTCCCCACCGGGACGGTGCCGACACCGGTTATGGTGTAGACGTCCTGGACGGGTACGCGGAGCGGCTTGTCGATTGGCTTCTCCGGGGCTGTGAAGGTGTCCATCGCCTCGAAGAGTGTCGGGCCTGTGTACCACTTGGTGTTGGTGCTCTGCTTTATGATGTTGTCGCCCTTCCATCCGGAGATTGGGACGACAATGATCTTTGAAGTGTCGTAGCCGATCATCTTGAGGAATTTCAGCAGTCCGTCTTTTACCTCGTTGAATCTCTCTTGGCTGTAAACGACTGTCTGGTCGTCCATCTTGTTCACCGCGACGACCAGCTGGTTGACTCCCAGCGTCTTGGCCAAGAAGGCGTGCTCCCTGGTCTGACCGCCCGGACCCATGCCTGCCTCGTACTCTCCCTTCTTTGCAGAGAGCACGAGGATTGCACAATCCGCCTGAGAAGCGCCTGTGATCATGTTCTTGACGAAGTCCCTGTGACCCGGTGCGTCGATGATCGTGAAGAAGAACTTTGGAGTCTCGAATCTCCAGAAGGATAGGTCGATAGTCATGTCTCTCTCCCTCTCCTCCTTCAGCTTGTCGCCCAGCCAGGCGAACTTTGCGAAATCCTTTCCTGTCCTCTTGGCTTCCTCTTCCAGAGCCGCCAGTGACCGATCATCAAGACCGCCGGCGAGGAACAGCAAGTGTCCCACTAGTGTGCTCTTGCCATGATCTACGTGTCCCATCACAAGCATATTCATGTGTTCTTTCTTCTGGGATGACATTCAATATCTCCTCTCTAAGATGTACTCGCTGTTGAAGTTAGAAAATAGTCAGTTATATATAAAGTTTGGTAAAAAAAAGCTCTGTAAAGTCTTCATCGGATTTATATATCCCTCCGATTTGCGGGGGCGAGAGGAGAGAGGAACGAGCGTGACGTCCTCCACCCATTGAAATGGGTGGCCTCCCGCTTTTTCTTCCCGTTACTCTTCACCCCTCACGGTCTGGAGCGTTTTGCTGGAGGCATGCTACTGCACGAGGTTCCAGCGTTTAGCTGGGGCTTTACGCCACCAACCTCATTTGCTGGTTCGGGGGCGTCACAGCCCCCCCATTCCCATGGACTCCTTATCCATGGGACTAACCTTATGCCACCCCTTTGGGCTCGGAACATCCGATTTAAGGCAAGATATTTTATTTAGCCTCAGCTCCTTATATTTTTTCGGCATTCATCCACCGATTAAAATCGGTGGTCTTCTGCCGTAATTCGTATAAGACTAGTCACATGGGGTGACGTCCTCTCCATGGCTAAAGCCGGGAGCTTCCCACTTCATCACACAGGCTTGCCAATCCCCTTAAGGACGGCAGAGGCCCATGCTCCATGGGCGTGTTCACCCCCCGTCCGGGGGCATAGCCC
>Ga0315282_10001538_pt1 | contig 43189 bp, 46 predicted proteins | sample YL17G07_20_MG_FD_203693 | JGI IMG/M metagenome (GOLD analysis project Ga0315282, IMG submission 203693) | Sediment microbial communities from Yellowstone Lake, YNP, Wyoming, USA - YL17G07_20 | ecosystem: Environmental > Aquatic > Freshwater > Lake > Sediment | place: USA: Wyoming | collected... | reverse complement strand
TGCTCAAACAAGGCTTACGCCGGACTGGAACCCACCTTTCATGGCAGGACACCAAAACCAGTCAACTTGAAGCAGTCGTGTCCCGCGGTGACCGCAGGCTGGGAAAGGTTATCCACAAGGCCTGGGAACTGGGCAGCAGATTTGATGCCTGGCATGAATGTTTTAACTACGACAACTGGCTGCATGCCTTCCACGAAAGCGGACTCGACCCTGCCTTCTACGCCAACAGAGAACGCCCCCTGGACGAGACATTGCCCTGGCAGCATGTTGATACCGGAGTAACCCCAAACTTTCTCAAGAAAGAATATCAGGATATGTGGCAGGAAAAAGGAACCCCGGACTGCCGCTATGGCCCTTGCAATGCCTGCGGTCTCCAACAAAGGCATCCAGATTGCCAGCAAAAATTCAAGACAACCGCCAAACTGATATAATGTTATATAAAACATAAGGAGGATAGCTGAAAATAGCTATGGTAAGCAAATCTTTGCCTTCCGAATCGATATACTGGCCATTCAAGAAATACTTGGATATGTATAACCAGTCGATACAAGACCCCGAACGTTTTTGGGCTGAAGAAGCCCGCAAGTTGGACTGGTTCAAGACGTGGGACACTGTCCTCGATTGGAAACCTCCCTTCGCCCAGTGGTTTGCCGGCGGCAAACTCAACGCCAGCTATCAATGCGTAGACCGGCACGTTAAGACCTGGCGGAGAAGCAAAGTTGCCATATACTGGGAAGGTGAGCTTGGCGACAGCCAGGTCCTAAGCTATTCCACCCTCTACAGATGGGTCAATAAATTCGCCTCAGTCCTCAAAAATTTAGGTGTCAATAAAGGAGATACGGTCGTCCTATATCTACCAATGATTCCCGAGTTGCCTATATTCATGCTCGCCTGCGCTAGAATCGGAGCCCCACATACCGTCGTCTTCTCCGGTTTCAGCGCCCAGGCTCTGGCCGACAGGATTAACGATCTCCAGGCCAAAGTTCTGGTCACCGCAGATGCCGGCTTCAGAAGAGGTAAACACCTGGAACTGAAGAATATCAGCGACGAAGCCGTAAGCCTATCGCCTTCAATTGAAAAGGTGGTGGTGGCTAGAAGGGCAGGTATAGACACAAATATGAAGCCAGGGCGAGATTTCTGGCTTCACGAACTACTTGACGATGCTGCCTCCTTCGTGCCCGCTGAACCCGTTGAGGCCACCCATCCCCTTTACATCCTCTATACATCAGGCACCACCGGAAAGCCCAAGGGCATTGTCCACGGAACCGGCGGCTACCTGGTTTTCACCAATTCCGGCTATGAATGGGTCTTTAACGTTAAGGAGGAATCGGTTTACTGGTGCACTGCCGATGTCGGCTGGGTCACCGGGCATAGCTCTATAGTCTACGGCCCCTTGTGCCACGGCGCCGCCATAGTCCTCTACGAAGGAGCTCCTGACTACCCCTCGGTAGATAGATGGTGGGACATCGTAGAGAAATATGGAGTTTCGATATTCTATAGCTCACCCACCGGCATCAGGATGCTGATGAAATATGGCGAGGATGTAGTCAAAAGGCACGACTTGAGCAGCCTTGAGCTGCTGGGCAGCGTTGGAGAAGCCATAAACCCCGAAGCCTGGCAGTGGTATTACAAGGTTATCGGTGGCGAAAGATGTCCCATAGTAGATACCTGGTGGCAGACTGAAACCGGCGGTACGATGATATCACCAACACCGGGCATAGAGCTGGTGCCCCTTAAGCCGGGTTCAGCAACCTTCCCCCTGCCCGGGGTTAATGCTGATATCTTTGATGAAAACGGTAAATCAGTGCCAGCCGGAGAGAAAGGCTATTTGGTTATAAAATCACCCTGGCCGGGTATGCTCACGGGCATACACGGAGACCCACAAAGATATCAGGAGACCTACTGGTCTAAATTCCCCGGCATATTCTATACCGGTGACTATGCCATCAGAGACAAAGACGGTTATTTCTGGCTGCTGGGAAGAGCCGATGAAGTCCTCAAAATAGCCGGACATAGAATCGGCACAATAGAGATAGAAGACGCTGCTATTTCTTACAAAGCCGTAGCCGAGGCCGCTGTAGCCAGCAGACCAGACGAGATTAAGGGTGAAAGTGTGGTCATCTTCGTCACACTCAAGCAAGGAGTGGAGCCTTCGCCGGAGCTGAAGAACAAGATAAAACAGCATATACGCAAGACGCTGGGGCCTATCGCTACCCCTGACGAAATCTACTTCGTCACCAAATTGCCCAAGACGAGGAGTGGCAAAATTATGAGACGGGTTCTCAAAGCAGTAGCCAGCGGTACCACGATTGGCGACCTGACCACGTTGGAAGACGAAGTCTCCGTGGAAGAGGTGAAAAAAGCCTTTGAGGAGCTAAAGAAAAAGGTGTAGAGTACGTACTCGACTACCCAAAAATTTGACTTCTCACCCAAAAACGACTATGCTGTATCGTTCGAATTAAGCAGAGGGATTAACAAGATGAAACGGCTTGAACTCGAAGTTTCCAAAAGAGATATAACCGGCAAGAAAGTGAGATTTCTACGCCGTCAAGGTATCGTCCCGGCCAACGTTTATGGACACGGAATCGACTCTACTGCCATCAATGTCGACGCCAAAAGCCTGAAGCATTTGCTGGCTCATGCCGGAATGACCGACCTTATCTCTCTGAAGATTGACGATGCCAAAAACCCGCTAAGGGTTCTAGTCCGAGAGGTTCAGAGGAATCCTTTAAACGATGACCTGCTTCATGTGGATTTCTACCAGGTCAGGATGGATGAAAAAATAAAAGCTGATGTTCCTATAGTATTCGTTGGAGAGGCGCCGGTGCTGAAGAAAGTCAAGAACAGCTCCGTACTTCACCTGATTGATTCTCTGCATATCGAAGCTTTGCCTGATGACCTGCCTCATAGCCTCGAGATTGACGTATCGAGCCTCGAAGAGCTTGACAGCGCCATCCACGTCAAAGACATACATTTCGGCGATAAAATAACCCTACTCAGCGACCCGGAACAGATGGCGGTCAAAGTAATCGAGGCTCGCAAAGAGGAAATACCGGTAGAAGTCCCAGTGGCGGAAGAGGTTGAGGTGGCAGAAGGAGCTGAAGAGGCTGGAGAAGCTGCAGAAGCCAAGGCCGAGCCCGGCGAAGAGGAATAACCGCCACATCGACCTTAGCTATGTGATAAAACATAGCCTTTCACAGCCTGAAGGAGTGCAGTGAGATTGCCACGCCCCGATTGCATCGGGGCTCGCAATGACAAAAGGGCTAACCGATCTTTATTATCTCCCCTCGCACATCTTCCCCAATTGTCAGTATGCCAAAGGACCGGTATCCCGGCCCGGGGTTAAAAAAGAGAACGTCACCGATTCGCTCAATCCTGGCTCGATGACTATGCCCGTATATAATGATATCCACATCGCCGAATCGCTCTCTCACCCTGTGCTCTATACCTTCAGGACCACCCCACCCATGGATAATCCCGATTTTGTTGCCTCCAGCCACCAAAAGCTCTTTCTCCGGCAGCAAACCTCTGAGTTCCATCGAATCCATGTTGCCGTGTACCGCTTTAACCTCACCCAGCCGCTTAAGCCCTTCGAGGACTTGTGAGCCAACGAAATCACCGGCGTGGACTATCAGGTCAACACTCGAAAAAGCCTTGACGACCTCCGGAGATATCTCTTCCGCCAGATGAATATGGGTATCGGAAAGCACACCTATTTTCATAGAAATCGACTTAACCCTGTTTTGAAATCTCAAACAAGCTAAAGGAGATTCTAAAGCCCGCGCAAAAACTCCTCAATGGCCCGGTTTACCTCCTCAGGTTTTTCCATGAAAACAAAGTGTGAGCCGCCGTCAAAGATAAACAGCCTGGCGCCAGCGATTTTATCGGCTAAATACTGAGAATACCTGACCGGAGTCATGTCGTCTTCAGCGCCGCAAATGACCATTGTAGGAGCTGTAATCTGGTGAACTCTGTCCATGATGTCGAACTTATCACAGCACCTGAAATCGTTAAGCTGCACGGCAGCACCTACCTCAGTAACTTTATTAATCACCTTCTCCCGCACGGCAGGGTCCACCCGGCTATAGAAAGGTTCGACTAAATTCTTAATCCAGGTAGCCGGAGCCTCAATGCCAGCTTCCATCGAGCTAAGAAAGTCAGGCTTCACCCTTAATCTGGCTCCGGTACCGATTAGGATAAGGCCTTTAACATCCTGCGGATAGTTCAGCGCGTATATCTGAGCTACGGCACCGCCCATAGAATGCCCGGCCAGTACGAGCTCTGAGTAACCTTTACCCAGAACATATTGATGAAGCCATTCGGCATAGTCCTCAATGCTGCTGCAAGGCTTGCCTTCAGGATGGCCGGGCAGGCTGACAACTTCAGAATCGGCGAAATGTCTGGTTTGATAATGCCAGACCAGGCCGTTATTACCGGAACCGTGAATAAAGAGGAGCTTCACCTATCTGTCTGCTCAGCTTCGCGTTTGAGCGTTATCCTAAAACCTGTAAGACACCTTGGCGAATCATCTTTATGGCAATAGCCGCCAAAAAGAGACTGACTATTTTAGATGTGGCTCTGACTCCTCCCTGTCCCAGGAAAGCCACCACCCGGTTAGCCTGAGCAAAGAGCAGCCAAGCTATTGCCAGATTAATAATGAAAGAAACGACCACGATAATGATGGAATACTGGTCAATCAGTATCAGCAGGGTGGTAAGCACTGCCGGCCCAACCACAAGAGGAGTACCTATGGGGACGACACCCAGCATATCGGCTCCAACCGAAGCCTGAGCTTCAAACATCTTTCCAGTGATTAATTCCTTGGCGGCTAAGAGGAAAAGGATAAGCCCGCCGGCGACCAGAAAGTCGGATACCTCAATGCCCAAAAAGATAAAAATGCCCTTGCCGATAGCAACGAAGCCTAAGCCTAATCCCAGAGCAGTAATTACCGCCAGGCGCACTGTTCGGCTGCGCTCCTTGGTCTTCATTTCCTGCGTCAAGGGAACCAATATAGGCAGGACACCGATGGCATCCATAGCCACAAAGAGAGGCACAAAAGTCAAGCCGAATTCCTGCAGAATTTGTAGCACTTTTTCCATGGCTAGCAAACAGGAAAGGCGCCTCTACCCAGCCTTAGCCTTGTCGCCTCCCTTATTATTCCCCTGATGGACAAAGGCGATTGAGACCACACTGTCATCCTGTTCCAGCCTCTTCAAATGTACCCCTTGGGTAGCTCTGCCCTGAAGCGAAACCTCTTCATCCACAGAGATACGGATGACAATGCCCTTGGCTGAAACGATAATAACGTGCTGATTTCTAGGGACAAGGTTAGCTGCGATAACCTTACCCGTCTTTTCATTAACTCGATGGGCGATTACACCCTTACCACCACGCGCCCGCAGGGGAAAGTTCCGCACGCGGCTACGCTTACCAAAACCGTTCTCAGTAACCGTAAGCAGGTCAGCATCACGAAAGACGGCACCCATCGCCACCATGCAGTCACCGGAACTAAGCCTGATGCCACGCACTCCACCACTAGTCCGAGATGCCGGCCTTAAGCCCTTTACAGCAAACCTGATACCTTGGCCATTTTGAGATACCAAAATGACCTCACCTTTTTGCGTCACCATCTCAGCCGCCACCAACTCTTCGTCTCCTCGAAGCTTCATGGCGATAAGCCCGCTGCTTCTGACCGAAGCAAATTTGTCAAAACTTGTCTTCTTCACTATACCTCTCGAAGTAGCCATAACCATAAACAAGCCGGGGGTGAAATCTTTTGCCACCACCAATGCGGTTATCTGCTCCTTCGGGTCGATGGACAACAGGTTAGCCAAAGCTGTCCCTTTCGTCGTCCGCGATAAATCCTGGTTGATATCATAACATTTAAGCCGGTAAACCTTACCCCGATTGGTAAACAGCAGTAAGTTATCATGAGTATCAGCTACTACGCAATGCTTCACCATGTCAGTTTCCCGGGTAATCATTCCCGTGACGCCGACACCTCCCCGATGCTGTTTTTGATACGTTGTAGCCGGTATTCTCTTTATATACCCCTGTTCGCTAAGCGTAATCACCACATCCTGATGGGGAATAAGGTCCTCATCCTGAAACTCCTCAGCCTCTTCCCGTTTAATCGCAGTGCGGCGCTGGTCGCCATACCCCTTCTTAAGCTCGGTGGCATCCTGCTTAATAAGAAAGAGTATTTTCTTCGGATTTGCCAGAAGGTCTTCAAGATAAGCGATGTTCTTGACCACCTCGCTGTACTCATCGACTATTTTTTGCTGCTCCAACTGAGCCAACCGACGTAGCTGCATATCAAGTATAGCCTGAGCTTGAATCTGAGACAGGTCGAAGTTCTTCATCAGGCTGGCTCGAGCTGAATCAGCCGTCTCTGCTTTTCGTATAGTCTGAATAACCGCATCCAGGCGGTCGAGGGCAATTCTGAAGCCTTCCAGGATATGGGCTCGGTCCTTCGCCTTCTGGAGGTCAAACTGGGAACGGCGGGTGATGACCTCCCGACGAAAATCTATATAGCAAGTTAAAGCCTCCTTAAGGTTAATGACTCGAGGCTGCCCATCGACCAGAGCCAACATGTTAATAAAGAAAGAGGACCGCATGGGAGTATATTTGTAGAGGTTGTTGCAAATCTTGGTGGGTTGAGCATCCTTTCGCAGCCCTATAACTACCCTCATACCATGGCGGTCCGATTCATCGCGAACCTCACTTATTCCCTCGATTCTCCTTTCCCTGGCCAGTTCAGCTATCCTTCCCACCAAGGCAGCTTTATTGGTCTGATAAGGGAGCTCGGTTATGATCAATTGCTGACGTCCGCCCCTCAATTTTTCATCGGTAACTTTAGCCTGAACCACAACCTTTCCTTGCCCGCTGGCATAAGCGCTCTTAATACCCTGCCGCCCTAAAATAATGCCTCCGGTGGGGAAATCAGGACCCTTAACAATCTTCATCAAATCTTCAACATCAGCCTCAGGGTTATCGATAAGATAACTGATAGCCTCGCATACCTCACTTAAGTTATGAGGCGGGATATTGGTAGCCATGCCTACAGCAATACCTGATGAGCCATTCACCAGCAGATTGGGCAATCTGGCTGGCAAAACCGTTGGCTCCTTCAAGCTATCATCAAAATTAGGCATGAAATCAACGGTATCTTTATCAATATCAACCAGTATTTCTTCGGCAATTTTCGCCAAGCGAGCTTCGGTATAGCGCATAGCCGCAGGCGGGTCATCGTCCATACTGCCAAAATTGCCCTGCCCATCAACAAGCCTGTAACGCATAGAAAAATCTTGCGCCATTCTGACCATAGCTTCATATATCGGGGCATCCCCGTGAGGATGATACTTACCCATCACGTCACCGACTATGCGAGCGCTCTTCTTATAGGAACTGGTATGACGGAGACCCAGCCCATCCATGCCATAGAGTATCCGTCTGTGCACCGGTTTCAAGCCATCACGCACATCGGGTAGGGCTCGAGAAACTATGACACTCATGGCATAGGCAAGGTAGGAGCTCTTCATCTCCTCTTCAATGATAACCGGCTTTATTACTCCGACTTCCATTTAATCTTCTCCTGAAAGATTCGCTGGCTTCAAAGGCAATTAACTATTCCTCCGGGAACTCTTCTTCTATCATCGTTTCCTCGTCAGGCGGTACTCCCTCAAATATTGAGAAGCCTTCGGGTATGAGTTCACCCTCTTCCAGTTCGACTTCCTCACCCTCCTCAAAGGCTTCCTCTTCCCCAGCCTCGTGTCTAAGCAGAGTATCTTTAACATGAGGTTGAAAACCTTCGACAGCCTTAACTGGGAAAGAAGGACGCCCAATCTGGCTTGGGTGCTGAAATACCTCCCGAATAATTACCCTTACAGTACTATTATCAATCTTCACGATAGCCGCAGCGTACTTATTGCCACCCTCTATCAATCTAGCCAGGCGAAAACCATGAGGTGGCTCAACCAGCCCGAGGTATTCTCCCTGCTCGTTTTCTATGATAAGCTGCTGCCGCTTCACCTTCAAATAAACCTGGTTACCGGCAGCCATCCTGGCTAATACCTTTGCCGGTGCCGGATTTTGGAGGTTTACCACCCCGGCTTTTCCCATTTCACCGATGAAAAGGTCCGGGGCGACCTCACGGCGTTCCTCTTTTACTTTAACCTTGGAAGCTGGCAACAGAGACAGCCGCTGTAGATTCTTCTGAGCGATAGCATTATTCGGGTCAAGCTTTAAACCTCGGCTATAGGCCTCTTTAGCTTTGGCAAATTCGCCCAATTCCATAAACGCTCTGCCTAAGCGGTTGTAGGCGTCGATATCGGTGGGGAAAAGCTCTATTATATTCTGATTGACAGTCACTGCTTCCTGCCACCGACTCTGCATAGCCAGAGAAATAGCTTCCTGGCTGGCTTTTCGTCTCAGTCTAGCCTTATCTTCTTCACGGTCAGGCATTCCTTACTCCCTGTCTTACCTCTCCAGAATAACCTTACTATTTTACCGCAGTCACTGTGGCAAAAAAAGCGGACAATGTCAAGTACCTCAAGCTAAATAAAAAGTTAACTTTGACAAAACAGACCGATTATGTTAGCTTATTTTCACAAAAATATAAACGAAAGCAAGAGGAAGAACCTGTGAAAGATAAAATACAAGAAGTCTTAAACAATATCAGACCGAGTCTTAATGCCGACGGAGGAGACGTAGAACTAGTTGACGTTAAAGAAGGCATAGTCAGCCTGAGACTTACCGGTGCCTGCGCTGGTTGTCCATTCTCCGCTATGACCCTGAAGAACAGCATAGAGAAGATACTGAAACAAGAAATATCCGATATAAAAGAAGTGGTCGCCGTATAGCGCTAAGTCACGTCTCACTCTAGTTCGAAAGCCTTATGTAGCGTCGTAACGGCGTCTTTTATCCTGTCCTCACCGATAATACAGGTTATCCTTATTTCAGAAGTGGTAATTAGCTGGATATTGATGCCCTGTCCAGAGAGAGCCCGAAACATATTAGCCGCATAGCCCGGTGTATTCTGCATTCCTGTACCTATAATGCTAACCTTGGCTAGAGTCGAATCACTGACACACTCCTTAGCCCCGATGGACTTGGCTATCGGCCGCACCAGGGACATTGCCTTATCCAAATCACCTCTGGCTACGGTAAAAGTTAAATCAGTAATCTTGTTAACACTGGCATTTTGAACGATAGTATCTACGCTTATATTTGCTTTAGCCAATGATTCGAAGATTGCTGAAGCTATCCCCGGTTTGTCAGGAACACCGACCACAGTAATCTTAGCCACATTAAGGTCATGCGCAATACCCCTCACTTTGTTTCTTACTTCCATTGGAATCCCTCCATGAATAATAGTACCAGATTTATCACTGAAGCTGGAAGCTACCAGTATGGGCATATTATAAACCTCACCTAGCTCCACGGCTCGGGAATGCATCACCCTGGCACCTGAGGTCGCCAGCTCCAGCATTTCCTCATAGCTTATTTCATTGAGCTTACGAGCTCCAGGCACAAGTCGAGGGTCGGCGGTAAACACACCTTCAACATCTGTGTATATCTGGCATATCTTAGCCTTTAGCGCAGCGGCCAAAGCTACCGCCGTGGTATCCGAGCCGCCCCGACCCAAAGTAGTAATGTCCATATCCTTAGTCATTCCCTGAAACCCGGCTACAATAACAACATTGCCTTTCTCCAGCTCTTCAATAACTCGTTTGGGTTCAACATGCAGAATGCGAGCCTTGCTGTAGGTAGTATCAGTCTTGATGCCTGCCTGAGAACCACTCAAACTCACCGCCTTACAGCCTAAGCTATGCAAAGCCATAGCCAGGAGAGTACTGGAAACTATCTCGCCGGTTGACAGTAAGACATCGAGCTCCCGCTCCTCAGGCTTGGGATTGACTTGCCTCGCTAGCTGAATCAGTTCGTCAGTAGTCTCACCCATGGCTGAGACAACCACAACCACTTCATTTCCCTTATCCCTGGTTTCAACTATGCGCCGAGCCACATTTTTAATTTTCTCAGCATCAGCCACCGAGCTACCGCCGTATTTCTGGACTATTAGTGCCATTTTCTCTCCTGCCTATTCTAAACTATCTGGAAAGCGGTTTCTACTTGCCTATATTCGTGTCAGTTCGGTCATAACATTATAACCGTCTTCAATAAAAGTGCCGGTGCTTTTAGCCTCGGCCTCGGTGAACCTTTTCGCCCCGTTGGAGGCAAACCCGGAACCCCAGAGCATAAACGGTACCGGCTCATCGGTGTGAGTCTGAATCTTTATCGGCGTTGGGTGGTCAGGCAAGACCAGGACCCGAAGCTTGTCCGGATTCCAGGAGCGTATGCGGCTGACAACTTCTTTATCCACCATCTGTATAGCCTCTATCTTATCATCGACCGAACCAGCATGAGCTGCCTCATCCGGTGCTTCAATGTGGATGACAACCAAATCATACTTTTCCAGCGCCTTCAAAGCTCCGGCCGCCTGGGCTGCGTAATCATTATCCAGACCATCGGTCACACCCGGGATATCCAACACCGCCATATCCGCCATCCCGGCCAAGCCGCGGAGAAGGTCAACCCCGGATGTCATAGCCGCCCCGAGGCCATAGACCTGTTTGAAAGACGGCATCTCGGGTATTCGCCCGCTGCCCCAGAATAGCCAAATCATCGTCGCCGGAATATCACCGCGAGCTTTCCGCTCCACATTCACCGGATGTCCCTTAAGCACAGCTTTAGACCTTTCCATAAGGTCGCGTAACAATTCGCTGCCCGGGCCTTTGGGCAAAAAGTCAGCGATGGGCTTATCAGGAATATCGTGCGGTGGGGTGCAGTTAGCCAGAAGCGTATCGTCATGCCCTTTTATCTTGCATATATGCCGATACCGAACACCGGGATAAAAATGTATCTTTTCATTGCCAAGCTTTTCATTTAGAGCTGCGATAAGTGCCTGAGCTTCGTCGGTGTCGATGTGTCCCGAGCTATAGCTCCACATCTTACCGTCACGGACGGCGACCAAATTACAGCGGAAAACGACCTCGTCTTTGGCAACAGGAATGCCCATACTCCTGGCTTCGATAGCGCTCCTTCCCCGGTAATAGACCTTCGGGTCATAGCCAAGCACCGACATACAGGCGCAGGCACTGCTTGGCTCCATCCCCTGTGGCACAGTCCGGACCAGCCCGACAAACCCTTCCCGTGCCATTGCCTCCAGATTCGGGACACGGGCAAGCTCCAGACAGGTCTTACCTCCACGCTCAGGCAATGCCCAGCCGGCAGCACCGTCGATTATAAGAACGCAGTACTTCATCTTCTTTTATAGACGCTGTTAGTTTACCACTGCTTGCCCCAGAAATTAAAGCCGCCTATAATATGCGGTGGCGGGGCGTAGCGCAGTCTGGTAGCGCGCAGCGTTCGGGACGCTGAGGTCGGAGGTTCGAGTCCTCTCGCCCCGACCAGTTTGGACAACTTTCCCTCCCAAATATTATACCAGTCGCCTGCCCTATATGGTTATTTAACAGATGACGCTCTATTCCCTAATGTAGTTGTCTGGGCCTCTTGATTTGACACAGAGTTATCATGCAGTATAATATACTGCAATAGCAGTAAATAACACTGCAATTATATAAATACGATGCTAGAAGCTCTTTTGGGGTCAAAGCTAAGATCGAAGGTGCTAGGTTGGTTATTCACCCACCCAGATGAGCGCTATTTTGTTCGTCAGCTCACCAGCTTGGTGAAAGAAGATTCAACTAATGTAAGCCGTGAGCTGTCTCGTTTGGAGAAGGCCGGTATCCTTGTTTCTACTATAGAGGGGAAGCATAAATATTATCAGGCAAACCGTCAGAGCCCCCTTTTTGACGAGCTACATGGATTGATGCTTAAGACTGTGGGTGTAGCAGATATTATCAAGAAGGCCCTGGAGCCCCGCATGGCTGATATCAAGCTGGCTTTTATCTTCGGTTCATTGGCTAAGAAAAGCGAGAACAGATTCAGTGACATAGACCTGCTCGTAGTGGGAAATATCACTTTTGGTGAAGTGGTTGATCTTATTTCAACCGCAGAAGGGACCTTAAATCGTGAATTAAACCCGGTGGTCTATACGTTATCAGAGTTCAATAAGAGGGTATCGGAAAACCATTACTTTATCAGTGATATACTATCAGGGGATAAAATCTTCGTAGTCGGGGACGAAAATGAGCTTCAGTCTCTGGTTGAAAAAAGGCTGGTTAAAGGAACATAAGCCGACATCCCATGAAATTGCTGAATTACTGGCAGTAGCTGATCGCGCTATAAAGGATTGTCAGGTCGCTGAACTAAGCAATGAAGGCAAACTGGATATAGCACACAATGCCGCCCTTCAAGCTTCCGTTGCAGCATTAGCTGCCGCCGGTTACAGGGCAAGTCGAGAAGGTTACCACTACTATGTCATTCAATCGCTCTCTTTGACTCTGCAACTGGAAGAACGTATCATTCGCAGACTTCATAAACTGCGCCGTAAACGTAATATTAGCGACTACGAACGCACCGGTATGGTTACTGGTCAGGAAGCACAGGAGATGGTTGAGCTGGCAAAACAGATACGCCAGCAGGTTGAGGAGTGGATAAAAAATAAGCATCCAGAACTTGCCAGCGAGCCTTAACGCCGGCGCACGACATTATGTTAATCCCTGTTAATCCGTGTTTTTTAGCTCTAAGGTTAGTCCGTCTTTTTGTCTACCAGGTAAGCGTCTAAAGCTTCGGTTACTACGTCTTTAATCTGCCTCCTATCCCAATAAGCAGCTCTTTTTACCTTTTGTACCAGGTCCTGACGCACGATAAAAGTAGCTCTAGTCCAGCCTTCTGGCAATCCTCTAGATGATGTAGAGGTGCTAATAGCAGACACGTGGGGGATATTTACCCCACCACTTGCTTTAATACGTGGTTTTGCCTTAACTATTGTTGGCTTTGGAGTAGGTGTAGTCGCTTGCTCTACAACCGGCGTAAAAATCTTATCTAAGCCACTTTGAGCAAAAGGGTCTCTGCCTAACCTACGCTCCATAATACACCTCCATCTGTACTACTCTCTGAGCTAGAGCCGTAAAATCCTGAGCACCCAGGCTATTCGGTCTGTATTCCAGAATATCCCAGCATCTTGATGGTGCTTCTGCCAAGCTTATACAATCCCGAATTACGCCTATAACTTTGCCTGGAAAATGCTCCTCTACTTTCGCAATAACCTCTCTGTTCAAAATACGCCTCTGGTCGTACATTGTACCTATAATTCCCGTTATTTCCAGGTTGCTATTAAGTCGCTTTTTAACACGTTCTACAATCTCTAACAGTCTCGCCATGCCTTGCATACTTAAATATTCAGCCTGCATAGGTACAAAAACCTCCCTGGCAGCAGTAAGGGCATTAACCACTATCATACCTAGACTTGGTGGACAGTCGAATAGTATATAGTCAAAGCCATTGACGCCGGACAAAATTTCCTTTAATAACATCTGACTACCTACTTCGTTAGCCATTTCCACGTCAAAACCAGCCAGTTTAGGGCTTGCGGGCACAACAAATAAGTTGTTATTGGGCTGCCCCCATATAGCGGCATCCAGCTTAGCCTCTCCACGTAAGACCTCATATATGCTCTCTTTTATTTGGTCAGGTGCTATACCAAAGCTATAAGTCAAAGCCATTTGCTGGTCCAGGTCAATTAAAAGACACTTTTTACCGAGGCTAACCAAGGCGGCTCCCAGATTTAAAGTACATGTCGTTTTTCCTACCCCGCCTTTTTCATTGGTTAAACTTATTATTCTCAATAAATACCTCCTTATTATTTACTTCGTTTACTATGTATACTACGTTTACTCTGTTTACTATGTAAACCCAGTTTACTGCGTAAACTCAGTATACTACGCTCAATATCAGATGTCAAGATGCTGGAGCGATTAAGATGTGTTTACTATGTTTACTATGTAAACCCAGTACACTATTTTAAAATACAAATGTCAAAACGCCAGAACAATTAAGACCTGTAAGAGAGGCCGGAGGTTCGAGTCCTCTCGCCGACCAGTTCAAACAACTTCCCCCTGACAGAAGGTCCTTTTCTTTTTTCTTTCCCTCGACGGGAGAGCCGCCCGTTTTCCTCTCCCTTGACGGGAGAGGATTAAGGTGAGGGTGAACTCTGAAATCCCAGGCCCGAATTTCCAAATCCAGCGAACCACCACGCGGCTTGCTTCCCTCAAATATTTATACCAGTCACCTGTCCTACATGGTATTACTTAACGAAATGACGTATTTCCCCAAGCCTGAAGCAAATGGCTCGCCAGAGCCTTCTAACTATTCGTGGGAGCACATCCGTCACCACGCCCGAAAATTTTGAGACTGATACCACCCATTGTCTTACATAACTAAGTCAACTATAATGAGTCTAAGTGATGCTATGCCACGTATATTCGATAATATAGAACAAAATCTGTTACCAGCCCTTCAAGAGACCCTAGCCATTTCTGAACGTGCCGATTTCTGTGTAGGCTATTTTAACCTGCGTGGCTGGGGCAAAATAGACCAGCTCATAGAAAAGTGGTCAGGTGGTGTCGGCAACTGCTGCCGCTTGCTTGTCGGCATGCAAAAACTACCCGAGCAAGAATTAAGAGACGCTCTGAGCCTCTCTGATGACCCTAGGACTATTGATGCCCAGAAAATAGTGCGCCTAAAAAAACGGCTGTCGGAGGAATTTCGAACACAGCTCATGATAGGAGCACCCACTAACGAAGATGAGACTGCATTGCAACGCTTGGCCAAACAGATCAAGGAAAATAAAGTAGTAGTGAAGCTTTTCCTCAAGCATCCGCTACACGCCAAACTATACCTCATGTATCGCCAGGACCCGGTTAACCCAACTATATCTTATTTGGGAAGCAGCAACCTTACCCTTGCTGGCCTCGTTAAGCAGGGAGAACTAAACGTGGATGTGCTCGATAGTGATGCCTGCCAAAAATTAGAAAAATGGTTTAATGAGCGGTGGAACGATAAATGGTGTCTCGATATCTCCGAAGAGCTGATAACCATAATCGAGGAAAGCTGGGCACGAAAGGAATTGATCCCACCCTATCACATCTATCTGAAAATGGCCTATCACTTAGCACAAGAAGCTCGCACTGGGCTTGCAGAATTTAAATTGCCTGCTGATTTTCAAAAGAAATTGTTGGACTTTCAAGTCGCTGCGGTAAAGATCGCATCACACCATCTTAACAAGCGGGGCGGTGTTCTTATTGGTGATGTCGTCGGCTTGGGCAAGACTCTTATGGCAACTGCAGTGTCCAGAATCTTCGAAGACGACTTCGGCCTTGAGACTTTGATAATTTGCCCCAAGAACCTGGTGAAGATGTGGGAGGGATATGTCCATACATATCGGCTGCGAGGAAAAGTGCTGTCCATAAGCCGCGTCTTAAATGAGTTGCCAGACCTGAGAAGGTATCGCGTTGTAGTAATAGATGAGAGCCAAAACCTGAGAAATAGAGAAGGCAAAAAATACAGGGCTATTCAGGAATATATCAAGGAAAACGAAAGTAAATGTATCCTATTGTCAGCAACCCCTTATAACAAGAACTACCTTGATCTATCATCCCAGCTTCTACTCTTTATGTCTGATGATCTCGACCTGGGCATTCGCCCTGAGCATCTAATTGCCGAGATCGGCGAGACCGAATTTATCCGTAGACATCAGGCATTGATACGCTCTCTAGCGGCTTTCGAGAAAAGCTTGTACCCCGACGACTGGAGAGAACTCATGCGACTTTACCTGGTGAGACGCACCCGCAGCTTCATCAAGGAAAACTATGCCTACACAGATGAAACAAACGGCCGCAAATACCTCGTTTTTGATGATGGCACTCCGTTTTACTTCCCTGACCGCATCCCTAAAACCTTGAAATTCAAATTGGACGAAAAGAATCCAAGTGACCAATACGCCCGCCTGTATTCAGACCAAGTTGTCGATACCATTAATCAACTTTCTCTTCCGCGTTACGGCTTGGCTAACTACATATCCGCCAATGCTGAAAGCATAGCCACATCTGAAGAGAAAAGACAGTTGGATAACCTATCCCGCGCCGGCAAGCGATTGATGGGCTTTTGTAGAACCAACCTATTCAAACGTTTAGAAAGCAGCGGACATTCATTCCTTCTTTCGGTAGACCGCCACATATTGCGTAACTACGTTTATATCCATGCCATAGACAATGGATTTCCAGTCCCCATAGGCATCCAAAGCGCTGAACTCCTCGATGTAAGTAGCAACGATGAAGACGCCGACACTTCTGAACCTATTCAGGCTGTCATGGACTACGAAGAAGACGTGGAAGGCAAGAATAATGACCAGGTCAAGCAGGAATCACCACATCAATATACTGAGCAGTGGTATGCCAACTGTGCCAAGCAGTTGTATGCAATCTATAACACAGGCCAAAAGAAACGCTTTAAATGGCTGCGCCCGGAACTATTCGATGTTTCCCTGCATTCAGCATTGCTTGAGGACACCAGAAAACTGTTGAAAATACTGCAGGAGTTTGGCAAATGGAATCCACAGGGCGATACTAAGCTTATGGTCCTAGAGCATTTGCTGACCAAAATTCATCCTAAGGAAAAAGTCCTAATATTCACTCAATTCGCAGATACAGTCAGGTACTTAACTGATGAACTCAAGCAACATGGACTAGACAGGTTTGAGGGGGTCACCGGACAGTCAACGGACCCAACCGCTATCGCCTGGAGATTCAGTCCGATAAGCAACGAGAGGCAAATAAAACCTGAAGACCAACTACGTGTTCTTGTTGCCACAGATGTCCTTAGTGAAGGTCAAAACTTGCAGGACGGTGCCACCGTTGTCAATTACGATCTGCCCTGGGCTCTGATTCGCCTGGTTCAACGTGTCGGTCGTGTTGACCGCATAGGCCAGAAAGCAGAGCATATATTATGTTATTCGTTCATACCGGCTGATGGCTTGGAAAAAATCATCCGCCTCCGCTCAAGGGTTAAGCAACGTATTACGGAAAGCGGTGAAGTCCTTGGTTCAGACGAGCAGTTTTTTGAGGACGACCTGAACAACGAGGCACTTAAAGACCTGTATACCGAGAAATCTGGCATGCTTGATGGTGAGTTTGACACTGAAGTTGACCTGGCTTCATATGCTTACCAAATCTGGCATAATGCCACAAAAAACGACCCCTCGCTGGGGAAGAAAATAGCAGAATTGCCCGATGTGGTCTATTCCTCTAGGGAACACGTTCCCATAGCAAGAGAACCAGAAGGCGTACTTGTATATATGAAGACAGCCGAAGGAAATGACTCGCTGGCATGGATGAATAAGAAAGGAGAAAGTGTCACCCAATCGCAATTGGCGGTGCTCCGTGCCGCCGAATGTGCCCCCGAGACACCTGCGACATCCCGGAATCCTCACCACCATGAGCTAGTTCGCCAAGCCATACATCATATCGTTCAGCAGGAGAAAGCAGTCGGTGGCCAGTTAGGTCGCCCGTCCGGTGCCAGATACCGGACTTATGACCGTCTCAAGCGTTATTACGACGATTTGAAAAAACACGAACCACTCTTTGCCGGCGATGAGCTTGTCAAGGCTATTGATGACATTTACAAATATCCTCTCCGTTCCTCAGCCACAGACATACTGAATCGTCAATTAAGGTCGGGAGTTTCAGACGAGGGTCTCGCTGAACTCGTTATCTCACTTCGAAGTGAAGACCGGCTCAGCCTCAGACACGATGAAGCTGAACGCCAAGAACCTAGAATCATCTGCTCTATCGGTCTGTTCCAGCAACAGGCGGAGGGCTAAGAATCTTGAATGTCAATGTAGAGCGAGCCCGTTGCTGTTTGCAAGAATTCGACTTCAGAAAGCTCTTCGTCGAAGAGCTAAACTGGGACGCCTGCAACAATCGTCCCATAGATGTGCTGGTAAATGACCAATCCTATCATTGCATCCCGTTTGCTGAACTAGGAGGAATGGTCGCCTACCTCGTGGAATCACCGGGAGATGTAGATACCCCTCCTCCAAATATCCGAAGGTTCATTGAGACCAAAGTAAAAAAACAAACCCATGAGCATATTCTTATTTTTGTAGACAGCCAGAAGACTAAGTCGGTCTGGCAGTGGGTCAAACGGCAGTCAGGAAAACAAACCGCCGCCAGAGAACACACATATTGCAGGGGCCAGCCTGGCGATTCCCTGCTCCAGAAATTGGATGGAATAGCGTTCAGTATCGAGGACTTCGACGCTGAAGGGAACATAGCCATAATCAAGGTACTTGAACGAGTGACTAAGGCTTTCGATGTCGAGAAAGTAACCAAGCGCTTCTACGATGAATTCAAGATAGAGCACAGCTCTTTCTGCAAATTCCTCAAAGGTTTGGACAACCAAGACGAGCTTGCCTGGTACACATCGGTTATGCTCGACCGTCTTATGTTCATCTACTTCATCCAGAAGAAAGGTTTCCTCAATGGCGATGTAAACTACCTTGCCAACAAGCTTGCAGGCTCGAAGAAACAAGGAGCCAATCAATTCTATCGCCAATTTCTGATGCCCCTATTCTTTGAAGGCTTCGCTAAAGAGGAAAAGGAACGCTCGCCGGAGGTCAACCGATTGCTAGGCAAAATACCATATTTGAACGGCGGCTTGTTCTTGCCTCATCAGTTGGAGTTAGCCTATGGCGAAAGTATAAATATCAGCGATGCCGCCTTCGAGCGCCTCTTTGACTTCTTTGAACGCTATAGTTGGCACCTGGATTACCGCCCACTTAAGGCTGACAACGAGATCAATCCCGATGTTCTGGGCTATATCTTTGAAAAGTATGTCAACCAGAAGCAGATGGGGGCTTACTACACTAAAGAAGACATTACAGATTACATCTGTAAGAACACTATTATTCCCTTCCTTTTTGACAAACTGGAAACCCTGCGCTACGAAGAACTGCACCCCTTCCCTATGAAGGACGTCGAACCATACATCTATAAAGCTGTAAAGCAGCAAGCCTATCTCCCCACTGAAACCGCCCGTGAGTATCAAGCGAGACAGAAGCGCTACCAGCAGATAAAGGCTGACTTCGCCGCCGGCAAGATCACGAATATCAACGATTTAATAACCTATAACCTTGATATCCGTAAGTTCGCCGAAGACTGGGCTAAGGGCATCAACGACCCCATTACCCTCCGTGCCTTCTACTTCCATTGCCTTACTAAAGTGACCATCCTCGACCCCGCTGTAGGCAGTGGTGCCTTCCTCTTTGCCGCTCTGAATATGCTGGAGCCCCTTTATGAAATCTGCCTGGACAAGATGCAAGAGTTGGGTGGACCTAAGTACGAGGATTTTGCCCAAGAATTGGCGCGGGTCAATCAGCATCCTAACCGTAAGTATTTCGTTTTCAAGAGTATCATCGTCAACAACCTCTTTGGCGTGGATATCATGGAAGAGGCAGTCGAAATCTGCAAACTCCGCCTTTTCCTTAAGCTTGTAGCTCAAATTGACGACGTATATAAAATCGAGCCCTTGCCAGATATCGACTTCAACATCCGCGCCGGCAATTCACTTGTTGGCTATGTCAGCGAAGAGGAAATCAAAAAGGCGAAGGCAACTCAATTAGACCTAAGTGGCACACTCAAAGGTATTGAGCAAAAGATAGAAAACGCTGACCGTTCCCTAAAAGCTTTCAGAGACTTGCAGACAAAGCTTGGGATACCCGCTTCAGAGTTAGCCCAAGCGAAGGCCGAGGTCAATGCTAGGCTCGCTGAAATTCAGGGGGAACTAGACAGAGACCTGGCTGCGTTCTACGGCGCTCGGGACCTCAAACAGTTTGTGAAGACTCACCAACCATTCCACTGGTTTGTTGAGTTCTACGGCATCATGAAGGACGGCGGATTTGATGTCATTATCGGTAATCCGCCCTATGTAGAATACAGCCAAGTTAGAGACACTTATGCTATCCAGGATGACCAATTTATCACGGCTCATACAGGAAACCTTTACGCTTTCATCTTTGAAAGAGCACAGCGGCTTGTCAGGCAAGGGGGATTTAGTGGTTTCATCGTACCTATAAGCTCCGTCTCAACTCCAAGGATGGAGAAATTTGTTGAAGCGATGAAAAGACTGACTGCAATTACATGGATCTCGAACTACGCAGTCAGACCTAGCAAGCTCTTTGTTGGCGTAGATATGAACTTGACTATTATTGTTTCTCAGGTCACAAAAAAAGTAAGCCAGCATATTGAATACACAACTACCTATCACAGATGGAATCCGGAGTATAGGGAGTTCTTGTTTCAGAGCATTAGTTATATCCAGGTATCTGATTTCCCAAGATTGTTCAAATTTGCTGTTCCCAAGTTGCGGTCTGATCTTGAGAGACAAATAATGACCAAGGTCTGCGGGCAAAAACGCATTCAGGAACTCGTTTCACCCGGAAAGCGTGTTACTAAACAGCAGCTTTGTTACCGAACCGCAGGGGGGCGGTATTATAAGATTTTTGTAGATAAACCATTTGATTCGGAAAGCAAGAGCAATAAGGCAACAAGTCTGCTGGAGGGAATAGACGTACGAGTGGTATTAGCAGTTCTAAGTTCAAATCTGTGGTGGTGGTATTATACATTGCACTTTGATATGTACAACTGCAAGGACTACATGATATTTGGCTTTCCATTCTTATATCCCTCAGAAAAATCCATTCTAGGACAGTTGTCTGACCTAGGCGGGATTCTGGTAGCTGATTTGTTCAATAACGCTCAGCGCAAAGCGCAAGATTATGCGACCACCGGAAACAGAGAGCAAATTATATTTGAGCCTAGCAAATCCAAACCAATCATCGATAAAATCGATCAAGTGTTGGCCAAGCATTACGGCCTCACCGAAGAAGAGCTGGACTTCATCATCAACTATGACATCAAATACCGCATGGGCAAGGACAACGATGAGCAAGAAGAGGGCTAAATCAGGCAATTCTGCCACTGCCATTTTCTCGTTGATTTGACAAGTTCAAGGTATATCATTAGAATTTATTCACTGGATTCGGGAGGAAACAAATGAATAAGAAGGAAGGAGCTGTGCAGCCTGCCCAGGCAGCAGCTGATGAGCTATTGAGGAATGCACAGCAAGAGTTCCCGGGAGTCATTGAGCTGGTGAAAGCTTACGGCGACTACGAAGAGACCATCTCATTGATCCAGAAATATTTGGAAATCGACAAAGTGCAACCTCAGATTACCACATCTAATCATTCTTGTCCGGTCACTAGCGGATAAATTCATGCCTACCTGGGGCGAATTACTCACGCAAATTACAACCCTACAAGCACAGGGTAATGTTGGTGCTCTGGATATCGTTCGCCGTGATGCACTGTCCGCTCTCTCAAACTATACAGGGCGCAATGTAATTCTCTACGCAAGCGCGCACCTGCAGAAACTGGGTATTCCTCCAGAGCTGCTGAGTATTACAAATGAGGATATCGAAGGTTTCATGGAGGTGATGCATGGCCTTTCTGGGAACAAGCTGGACATCATCATCCATAGCCCTGGCGGCCGTGTTGAGGCAACAGAAGCTATCGTCAAATACGTAAGAAGTAAGTTCAATGACATCCGTATAATTGTTCCACATGAGGCTATGTCTGCGGCTACTATGTTGGCTTGCGCTGGCGATCGTATAATTATGGGGCGACATTCTTTTCTTGGACCCATTGACCCACAATTCGTCCTCTCAACCTCCCTCGGAGTTCAATCTGTCCCAGCGCAAGCTATATTGGACCAGTTTGATCGTGCAAAACGTGAATGCTTGCAAGATCGTAATAACCTTGCTGTGTGGGTGCCAAGTTTACAGCAATATGGCCCAGCCCTTTTGCAACAGTGTGAGAACGCTTTGACACTCTCTAAGAAATTAGTAACAGAGTGGCTTAGTCAGTGGATGTTCAAGAAATCAAGAAAACGTAGGGAATATGCCGAAGAAGTTGCCAATAGACTGGCTGACCATAAAGACTTGCTTACTCATGGACGTCCGTTAGACAGGGAATTCTTGAGATATCTGAGAATGAAGGTAGATTTCCTAGAACTGGATCAACAATTGCAGGACAAAGTGCTTACAGTCTATCATGCTACAATGCATACTTTCGCAGCAACCCCTGCTACAAAAATAATTGAGAATCAGCTTGGCCGTGCTTTCATCAAACTCATTCCTGCTGTTGTAGTCAAGCAACCAAGCCGACAGCAAGCCCCCCAGCAGCCACCTCAAGCCCCCTCCCCACAACCACCACAGCCCCCGCAACCTCCGTCTCCGTCACCGTAGCACTAGTTCCTGCTCGTATATGTCCTTGTGTTCCGCCGTCCCTATGTTTTTGCTAACATTTTGCTAACGACCTTTTCAGCCGCCTCGATTGCACAAAGTGGCGGCTTGTTACTTCCGCTTAAGTCTACATGAGACACGTGGACGGCTTGACGGAACATCAGGTAGCTTAAGGGCAGGCACGTTTGGCTTCTTCCCACAAGACGTTTTGCTCGTCTAAAGACAGGCTGCCGAAGTTGATACTGCGCTCACGGCAGACTTTTTCCATATAGGCAAAGCGACGGTAGAAGCGCTGATTCGCCGAGCGGAGCGCCATCTCCGGGTCTATATCCAGCCTGCGAGCCACATTGGCCAGCGTGAAAAGCAAATCGCCGAACTCTTTGACTCTCTCCTGCTGGTCGGGTGCCTGTTTAATCTCAGCCACCTCTTCAGCCAGCTTATCTATTATTTCCTCCACTTTCTCCCAGTCAAAACCAACTCTGGCTACCCGTCGCTGAATAGATTGACTGTAGGCCAGCGCCGGCATCTGCTCAGGTACGCCGGCTAAAAGCGATTCTCCTTCCTCCCGCTCTTCCTGCTTTAAAGCCTCCCAGTTTACCTCTACCTCCCCGGCATCACGTACTTTCTGGCCACCGAAGACATGGGGATGACGATGAATCAGCTTGCTGCTTATACCCCCGACAACATCATCGATGTTAAATTGCCCTGCCTCGGCAGCAATTTGGGCATGAAGCATAATCTGAAGCAGAAGGTCACCTAACTCCTCGCATATCTTTTGCGGAGTGCCCTCATCCAGAGCTTGCAAGACCTCGTAGCACTCCTCAATTAAGTACGGTTTCAACGAGGCGTGAGTTTGTTTCTTATCCCAGGGGCAGCCGGCCGGGCCACGCAGCCGGGCAATAATCTTCTTGAGCGCGGCAAAGGTGCCCGATTCCTTCTTAGGCAAAATTAACTCCAGCAATAACTTGGTTCGGTGCAATTATAATAGGGGCGGATATAAATTAGCAATCCCTGAGATTCTTCGTCCCGATTGCATCGGGACTCAGAATGACAGGGGGGGAAAGGCCCGGGCTGCAGGCTATTTTTCTAGCCACTCCTCTTTGCTTATTCCGGCGCGCTCCAAGATACGGGAAAGTAGGGGGATTCCAATCTGCCGGCGGTGTGGGTTCGGCATGGTCAACACCAGATTACCCTTTATCATGTAAGGATGCTTACCTCCCTGATAAGGACCATCAAAACCGAGCTTACGAAGCCTACTCACCAGGTCTGCCCATGAGACTGGTGAAAGCTCAGCCACTGACCTCCAACCTTTTGAGTTCTTCCACCCTGTGCTCACCAATGGGAGGAATGGGCAATCCTCTTTTCAGCCGGACTACGAGCCAGCCGTCAATAACATCAGCCAGATTACGACGACACTCTTCAAGTGTCTTACCACTAGCCCATACTCCTTCGAGTTCTGGGACTTCTCCATAGTATGGCTCTTCATCCTCGATAATTTCGTATTTTGCCCGGCTTAAAGCGGCTTCGATATATTCAGTAATCAATTTCCACCTCCCTTTGCTTCCACTTGTTTCGGTCAAAGCAAAAAGCAAGTATTATGTAATCAATCGTAAGTCATTATAGCTTGCCTAACTGCAAAGGACAAGGTTGTTAAATATAGGACAACAAAAGGTCAGCGAAGAAACCCCGACATTGCCACGTCCCGATACAATCGGGACTAGCAATGACAGGTAGAGAAATTAGCAAACCGGGAGATTCTTCGCGGAGTTTACCCTGAGCGAGATTCTTCGGTCGCTTCACTCCCTCAGAATGACACGGGAAGGGCTCGGAATGACAAAAGGCGAAGGGCTCGCAATGACAGGTAGAAAAATTACCTTCGACCCATGCCCAGGGCAATCATGACAAAATAGAAAAGCTGAGCCACCGCCTGAAGCGTAGCCGCCACATAGGTGAGGGCAGCAGCCGACAAGACAGCGCTGGCTCCGTTATATTCCTCGGTAGAGACCATGCCGGTGCTGCGTAACATCTGCCTGGCCCGATTGCTGGCATTGAACTCGACAGGTAATGTAATCAGGCTGAAAATCACCGCCAGGGAGAAGAGAAAAACGCCCACCCAGACAACAGTCATGCCGAACTGGGTGCCGAACATAACCAGTAATAAACCCAGGATAACAAAGATGTAGCCAAGAGTGCTGCCCAGGCTAGCCGCCGGCACTAGAGAAGTGCGAAATCTAAGAAAGGCATAGCCCGTCTTGTCTTGAACGGCATGCCCTACCTCGTGAGCCACGATTCCAAGCGCGGCAACAGACGGGGTATTAGCCACCGCCGGGGATAGACGTAACACCTTTTTACCCGGGTCGTAGTGGTCACCCAGCCTGCTTTTCACCCCCTCGACTTTGATATTGCTCAGGTCGTTAGCCCGAAGCAATCTTTCGGCTGCTTCAGCCCCGGTGACACCTTGTGAGTTAGCCATTTTGGAATACTTGTTAAAGGTTGAACTCACCTTCATCTGGGCATAAATCATGAAGATAAAGGGAGGCAGCATAACGAGAAACCACACCGGGTCAAAGAAAAACATCTTCTACATCACTCCTTATGTAAAACATAATTTTAATCAAAACATAGATTAAAGTCAAAACAGACTGCTGCCAATGAAATCCCGCTGTCCGCGCACAAACTCATCTGCCGACATCTCCCGCTTCCCCTCCAACTGGACCCTGAGCAGCCCCAGAACTCCATCTCCGGTTTCGACTCCAACAGTCGCCGGCGCCGGCGAAGACAAGGCTATCACCTTGCCGGGTTCGCCGGACCTATCGCCATGCAGCGGCACTACCTTAATAAGCCTCAAACGTTTACCTCGCCACCAGGTGAAGCAACCCGGCCAGGGGTCGAAGGCGCGGACTCGTCGCCACAAGTCCAGAGCCGGAAGTCGCCAGTCCATCTCTCCATCGCCTTTAGTTATAACTTTACTATAACTGGCCTGACTTTCCTCCTGAGGCCGCGGCTTAATTCGCCCGTCAATCCACAAAGGCAACGTCTCCATAAGCGATTGTGCCCCGACTTGAGCTAACTTAGCGGCGAGCGAACCGGTAGTATCATCGGCAGATATGGGAACTTTCTTCCGGCTCAAAATAGGGCCGGTATCCATGCCGGCATCCATCAACATAATGGTGACGCCGGTAATTTCACCCCCTTGCAAAATTGCCGTGGCTATCGGTGAGGCACCTCGATATCGAGGCAGAAGAGAGGGATGGACATTGACACAACCAAACTTCGGTAAAGCCAATACCTCCGGCGGCAAAATCTGCCCAAAAGCCGCCACCACAATCAGGTCCGGAGCAAAACCAGCCAGCTTCTCAACTGTGGCAGTGGCTTTCAAGCTATCCGGCTGAACCACCTCGAGCCCCTGAGATAAAGCCAGTTGCCTCACGGGAGAGAAAGCAACGCTCTGCCCCCGGCCAGCCTTCCTGTCCGGTTGAGTATATACGGCAACCAACCGGTAAGTGCTGCGAATCAAAGCCTGCAAACTGGGAACAGCAAACTCCGGGGTCCCCATAAAGATGATACGAGTCATCATAAATAAATTTTACCAATTTTCGCCATTATGTCAAAAACCCCCTTGACACCCCGAAAGACCCACTGTGCTAATATTAGAGGCGTTTGTGGTGTGGTCCCCGGTCTATTCACCTTATTTTTTTCATCACAAAACTGTAGCTTAATACAAGCTTTAAAATTCGAAAAATGCAATAGACATAGACCTTAGGGTGGGGGGATTTTTGTTTCATTTGCCGGGGCTGCCCAACCAAATTTCTATGGGGAAAAGAAGTTGAAGTCAGCACAAGCAATATGGGAAGCAGCTCTAGGAGAACTTCAACTTCAAGTCAATAAGCCGAATTATGATACCTGGCTTAAGGACACCACCGGTGTAAGTTATAAAGAAGATGTCTTTGTTATCGGCGTCCCTAACGTCTTCATCGCCGAATGGCTAAGAAGCCGCCTCCATTCTCTGATTAAAAGGACGTTGACCGGCATTACCGGCAACACCGTCGACATCCAGTTTGCAATTCGGGCTCCGAGCCAGGATACCTCCCCGGTACCCGCTTACCATGCTGACGGCGGGACAAGCGCCAGACTTAAGGAACCGGCAACAGCGGCATTCAGGCTCAATTTAAAATATACCTTCGATAGCTTTGTAGTCGGAGAATGCAACCGCCTGGCTTATGCAGCAGCTTTAGATGTTTCCGAGGACCCCGGAAATAAGTACAATCCCCTCTTCATCTACGGTGACACCGGTACAGGCAAAACACATCTCCTGCATGCCATCGGACACACGGTTAAAGCCAAGGGGTGTCGCGTACTGCTGGCTAGCGCTGAGCAGTTTACTAACCAATTTGTAATCGCACTCAAGAACAACAGGATCGACGATTTCCACCGCAAGTTCAGGAGTGTCGATTTCCTGCTGGTCGACGACGTCCAATTCCTAAGTGGCAAAGCACAAACCCAAGAATGCTTATTACACATTTTCAACGACCTCTATGAAAATAACTGCCAAATTGTAGTTACCAGCGACCGACCACCAAAAGCCATACCCTCGGTAACCAAGAAATTGAAGTCCCGGCTTGAATGGGGACTTGTTGCTGATTTGGGACTACCGGATTTGGCAACACGCCTAGCCATCCTCAAAGTTAAGGCGAAGCGGCTAAACATGTCAATTCCACCGGAAGTCTTGCGGTTTCTAGCCACACAGTTCCAGCACAATATTCGAGAATTAGAAGGCGCCTTAAACAGAGTGCTCACCTACTCAAGTCTGAGCGGCGGGAAACTAGATATGCACTTAACCACGCAGGCACTGGCAGACATAATTCCGAAAGACAGCAAGCAAGAAGCCATGCTTACACCAAAGCTCATAATGACCACTGTAGCTAACTACTACGGCATTAACCTTGAAGGGCTGGCAGATAAAGGGAGAGATAAGAAAACCGCTCTAGCCCGTCAGGTCACCATGTACCTGTTACGTGAGCACAACCACTGTAGCCTGGCAGAAATCGGCGAATTGCTTGGCGGCAGGGGACATAGAACAATAATACATGGTTCCGAAAAGATAGCTGCGGAGATAGATGTTAATCCCCAGCTTCACAGTTCAATCGAAGAGATACGCCGGAAGTTGCTGCCCAGAAGAACCTCATCCGCATCTTGACCCAGGAACTTGTGTAAAAACCGCAAAAGTTGTGTATCCCCCCGCCGGCTTATTTACAAGCTTGCTCATAACTTCCCCATAAATGTTCATAACTTGTTCACAAATCCGCTATTTATTGAAATATCGCTTCGTTCCCCCCATAATATATCAAGTGCATTTAGTGTCTTACCTTATGCTTATTATTAACAAATCACCTATCCTAGGTTAAGATAAGTACTATATTAAGTAAAGTTTAGTGATGGTAAATAGAGCTGAAATTGTGATAGAGGGTGGCAATGGTGGTAATGGTGTAGTTAGCTTCCGGCATGAGAAGTTTGTGCCGCTTGGTGGTCCCGATGGTGGAGACGGTGGGGCTGGTGGGAGCGCCTTCATTGTTGCTGATAGAAGTATTACTGCCCTGAATTACTTTCGGCATAAGAGGCGCTTTAAGGCGGTATCAGGGAAGAGTGGGGGGGAGCAGAAAAAACATGGTGCTAAGGGTGATGACCTCGTAATTAAGGTGCCTTTGGGGACTGTTGTATTTCTTAAGGATGGTGAGCTAGAGGTACTGCTGGCTGACTTGAGCCAGCAAGGACAAAAAGTCCTGGTGGCTAAAGGGGGTAGGGGTGGGTTGGGGAATGTCCATTTTGCTACGTCTACGAACCAGGCTCCCAAAACAGCTACCAAGGGCAAGCCTGGCGAAGAACATCGTGTTGTCCTCGACCTTAAGCTTATTGCTGATGTGGGTATTATGGGCTATCCTAACGTGGGTAAATCCACCCTTTTGACAGCCGTGTCTAAAGCCAGGCCGAAAATAGCTGATTATCCTTTTACCACTCTTGAGCCGGCGCTGGGTGTAGTTGAGGTAGGGATGAAGACATTTGTTTTAGCGGAGATTCCCGGGCTTGTAGATGGTGCTCATCTGGGCAGGGGGCTGGGGCATGAATTCCTGCGCCATGCTGAAAGGACTAAGATTTTGCTTCATGTACTTGATGGTATGTCTCCGTCTATAATTGATGATATGAACAACCTGAACAGGGAGCTGGCTTTATATAAGTCAGAGATGGCTCAAAAGCCTCAGGTTGTGGTGGTGAATAAGATAGATTTGCCGGAGGTTAAAGCTCGGTTGCCGGAGATTGGACAGCTCTTCAGCTCTCTGGGGTTAAAGGCCTTCTTTGTTTCTGCAGTTACCAGGCAAGGCGTGTCTGAGCTTGTGTCGGAAACAGCTAAAATCCTGGATGAGATTCAGGAAAAGGGCACCGGCTCAGAGGCGCCGATGGCTGTTTTTAGACCTAAGCCCAAGGTTAGGCGGGGTAAATGAATATAGGTGTATTAGGCGGCACTTTCGACCCCATACATTCGGGGCATCTCGTTATAGCTGAAAAAGCCAGGCTAAAGCTCAGACTTGCCAGAGTTCTCTTTGTTCCCGCAGGGCAGCCATGGTTTAAGACAGCCAGAAAAATCACCCCGGCAGCTCACCGTGTAGAGATGGTGAAGCTGGCGATTGCTGCCAACCCTCATTTTGAGCTTTCGGCTATCGAGATAGACCGCCCCGGCCCTTCTTTAAGCGTGGAGACCGTAGCTATTCTGCAGCAGCAACTGGGTGCCGGGGCAAAGCTCTTCTTCTTGGTCGGCTGGGATAGCCTGGCTGAGCTGCCTCAATGGAAGGAGCCGGACAGGCTGATTCAGCTCTGCAAGTTGGTGGCGGTTACCAGGCCGGGTTTCAGCCGCCCGGATTTGAAGGCTATGGAATCGTTGGTTCCGGGGGTAACTCAGCGTGTAGTCTGGCTGGATATACCGCCGGTTGACATCAGTTCTACGGACATACGAAACAGAGTAGCTCGGGGGTTATCTATTCACGGACTTGTGCCTGAGGGGGTAGAGGGTTATATAAAAGAACATAAGCTATACGGCGATGGGAACAAAATTTTATTGGCTAAATATCCAGGTTCCTGACGCTTTTGGCGTGAGCCTGGATGAAGGCCTTTCGTGGTGGGACTTCGCTGCCCATAAGCATATGGAATACCCTGTCGGCTGCCATGGCGTCTTCTATTTCCACCTTGAGCAGAGTTCGCGATTCCGGGTTCATAGTAGTATCCCATAGTTGCTCGGCGCTCATTTCTCCCAACCCCTTATAGCGCTGGATTTCCAATTTTTTACCTTTGAGCTCCTTAAGCTTGGCATCCCTTTCTTTGTCTGAGTAAATCCAGAATAGTTCTTTCCCCACTTGAATGCGGAATAGGGGTGGCTGGGCGATGAACAGGTGACCTTGGCTTATTAGCTCTACCATGTTGCGGTAGAAGAAGGTAAGAAGCAGCGTCCGGATGTGAGAGCCATCAACATCGGCATCAGTCATTATGATTATGCGGTGGTAGCGTAGTTTGGAGAAGTCGAGCTGGTCACCGATGCCGGCTCCTACTGCGGTGATAATGGCCCGGATCTCTTCATGGTCCAAAATCTTGTCTTTAGGAGCCTTTTCCACATTAAGGATTTTACCTCGCAGCGGTAGAATGGCCTGGAAACGGCGGTCCCGCCCCTGCTTGGCCGAACCACCGGCGGAGTCACCCTCGACCAGATAAAGCTCACACTCGCGCGGGTCATTATCTGAACAGCCGGCCAACTTTCCGGGCAGCGTGCCGGCTTCCAAGCCGCTTTTCTTAAAGATAAGGTCGCGAGCCTTTCGGGCTGCCTCTCTGGCTTTAGCCGAGACCAGGCACTTATCTATGATTGCCTTTGCGTCATCGGGGTGCTGCTCCAGATGCAGAGAAAGACCGTCAGCCACTATGGCTTCGACCTGTGTTTTTATCTCAGGATTGCCTAACTTGGCTTTAGTTTGCCCCTCGAACTGGGGTTCGACAAGTTTGACGCTGATGACCGATGTCAGCCCGTCGCGAACGTCGTCACCTATCAAATTGGGGTCGGAATCCTTCAACAGCTTGTTTTTCCGGGCATAGTCATTCAGGACGCGGGTTAGCGCCGAGCGAAACCCGGTAAGATGGCTGCCTCCGTCTATGGTATTGACGCAGTTGGCAAAGCTAAGCGTAGATTCAGAAAAGCCGTCGTTGTATTGCAGGGCTACTTCTACAACGGTGCTGTTCGTTGTGCCGGATATATAGATGGGCTGGCCGTGGAGGACTTGCCGGTTCTTATTGAAACGGCTGACAAGGCTGGCGATACCACCTTCAAATAGGAACGTTGCCTCCTGGTCGGTTCTCTCATCTTTGAGGCTTATTTCCAGATTTTTGTTTAAAAAAGCCAGCTCCTTGAGGCGCTCGCGGATTGTATTGAAATCGTAGTTAATCACACCGAAGATTTCAGTATCAGCCAGGAAAGTGATGGTAGTTCCCGTTTCACTGGTATCGCCGATAGCTTTCAAATCGCAGGTGGGATTACCTCGTTCATATTTCTGGCAGTAGACTTTCCCCTCCCGTTTAACCTCGGCGTTGAGCCAGGAAGACAGGGCGTTTACTACTGAAGCACCAACGCCGTGCAAGCCGCTGGACACTATGTAGGTGCGGCCGCCGAATTTAGCTCCGGCGTGGAGCCGGGTCATAACTGCTTCGAGAGCTGAGGTATTGGTTGCCGGGTGAATGTCCACCGGTATGCCCCGGCCGTTATCGATAACTGTTACCGAGTTATCTTTATGAATAATTATCTCTGTTTTGTCGCAGTAACCGGCCATCGCCTCGTCTATGCTGTTGTAGACTATCTCATAGACCAGGTGGTGCAGCCCGTGTTCGTCGGTGCTGCCGATGTACATGCCCGGGCGGCGTCGCACCGCCTCGAGGCCGTCCAGAATACGGATATCCTCTGCAGTGTAGTCTTCGACTGCGTTGTTGTTTGTATTGTTATTAGCTTGCTTTGGCATGGCTACTGAATCCTAACTAGAACGGGAATATTCATAAATGGTTCAGGGATAAATATATTGGGGATTTGGCAACAACCTGTCAATACTACATTTAGTGCCTGCAAAGTCCAGTTGCACAAGAAATTGCATTACACTAATTTTATCACATCCTCTCCGGAATTTAAAGCCCGAGATGGCAGTGTTATCTTTACTCAGGCTTTCCCCCTCCCTCTAACTCCCTCCCGCCAGGGGAGGGAGAAAAACGGGTAAATCTGGACCTGATCGGGGGAGCTTTCGTTAAGATTCCCTCTCCCTTGATGGGAGAGGGTCAGGTTGAGGGTGCCAATTGTCAACGTGTTGACTTTGTTGTATACTTGTGTTATATTGCTGCTTTGTGTCTACTAGCCATTAGTCTGGGTTCGGGAAACCTGATTAAGCCGGCTGGTTGAACCGGAACGCAAACCTGCTCGGGAAGTAGACCGGTAGACAACTAGGTGGCTTTTTAATTGGTGTTAATAGAAGGAATAGTGAAATGCCGACAGTCAATCAATTAGTTCGAAAAGGGCGGCGGAAGACCGGTAAACGAACCAAAGCTCCGGCGCTGGGTATTACTCACAATGCCCTGAAAAATATAACTCGGCGAGATACACACGCGCCGCAAAAGCGAGGGGTTTGCGTTCAGGTCAAAACGATGACCCCTAAGAAGCCCAATTCCGCCTTGCGCAAGATCGCCCGCGTGCGGTTGACCAACGGTATTGAAGTTACCGCTTATATACCTGGCGAAGGCCATAATTTGCAGGAGCACTCTGTGGTGCTTATCCGTGGCGGCAGGGTGAAGGATTTGCCCGGGGTTCGGTACCATATTGTTCGGGGCGCTCTGGATACCGCCGGCGTGGAGAATCGCCAGCAGGGGCGCAGCAAATATGGGGCTAAGCGAGGCAGAGCAGTGAAGATTGCGGGGCAGGAAGTCAGGGCTGCGGGAGAAGTCAAGGCTGCGGGAGCGGGAGAGGAATAAATGCCAAGACGATCTAGAGTATTGAAAAGGCAAACACCTCCTGACCCGAAATACGGGAACGTTACTGTGGCTATATTCATCAAAAAAGTGATGTCGGATGGAAGGAAAGCTACGGCTGAGCGGATTGTTTATGATGCTATGGATTTGGTTAATAAGAAATTAAGTACAGAACCTCTGGCGGTTCTTGACCAGGCACTTAAGAACGCTACTCCTTTACTTCAGGTAAAATCTCGGCGTGTCGGTGGCGCTACTTACCAGGTGCCAATTGAGGTTGAAGCTGCACGCGGGTTGTCTCTGGCTATGCGCTGGCTGATCAGCTATGCTAAAGCCCGTGGCGGTAGGTCTATGGCGGAGAAATTAGCAGCGGAGATTGTAGATGCCTCTCAGGGACAGGGGGGAACTATCAAGAAGCGTCAGGATACTCATAAGATGGCCGAGGCAAATAAAGCTTTTGCTCATTATCGATGGTAACTACAGCAGAAATTAAGTCCCAACAGCCCAAAAAAGCGGTTGGTATAGGAAACAATGTCATGACCCGGACTTTTCCTTTAGACAAGGTGCGGAACATAGGCATCATTGCACATATTGATGCTGGCAAGACAACTGTCACTGAGAGAATTTTGTTTCATACAGGCCGTACCTATAAAGTTGGTGAAGTGGATGAAGGAACGGCGGTGATGGATTGGATGGCACAGGAGCGGGAACGAGGGATTACAATCACCGCAGCAGCTACAACCTGTCACTGGCAGGAAAACCGCATAAATATCATTGACACGCCGGGGCACGTCGATTTCACTGCTGAAGTTGAGCGAAGTCTCCGGGTCCTGGATGGTGGAGTGGTGGTGCTGGATGCCGTGGCCGGGGTAGAGGCCCAATCTGAGACAGTGTGGCGGCAGGCGGATAGATATGGCGTACCGAGGGTCTGCTTTATCAATAAGATGGACAGGGTCGGTGCCGATTTTCATCACACTGTGACTATGATCGAGGAGCGGCTGCAAGCTAAAGCTATACCGGTGCAGTTGCCCTGGGGCAAAGAAAGTCAATTTAAGGGTGCGATAGATTTGGTTGATAATAAAGCCTGGTTGTTCTCTGACGACGTGAGCGTTCCGCCTGCGGAATCGCCTATTCCGGAAGAGGAGAAAGAAGAGGTGTCCAGGCAGAGACAGTCTATGATTGAGAGATTAGCCGAGAATGATGACCATTTGATGCTGCTTTATGTTGAAGGCGGAGAAATTCAAAGCGATCAGATTAAGGCTGCCATAAGAAGATTAACTGTGGCTAACCGGATAGTGCCTGTGCTTTGCGGTAGTGCTTTGAGGAATAGGGGAGTTCAGTCCCTGCTCGATGCCATTGTGGATTATCTCCCTTCTCCGTTGGACGTGCCTCCGGTTCCTGTTATTGATTTGCAAACTGGTGAGGCGGATGTTCGGCAGGCCAGCGATGAGGCTCCGTTTTTGGCTCTAGCTTTTAAGGTGGTGGCTGACCCATTTATGGGTAGGCTGGTTTATTTTCGGGTTTATTCAGGCAAAGTTAAAGCGGGAATGCGGGTGCTCAACTCCAGCAAAGGACGCAAGGAGCGTCTCGGCAGGTTGATTCTTATGCATGCCAATCGCCGTGAAGAGATTGAAGAGACCGATACCGGTAGCATCGCCGCTACTTTAGGCCTTAAGGATACCTTCACCGGGGACACGTTGTGTGACTCAGCTCGACCAGTACTTCTCGAGGCTATCCGCTTTCCTGAGCCGGTGTTGTCGATGGTTGTAGAACCTAAGAGCAAGGCGGACCAAGATAAGCTTGGTGAAGCCATGAACAAGCTCTCGGAAGAGGACCCCACTTTTAAAGTACGTACTGACAAGGAAACCGGACAAACCCTTATTTCCGGGATGGGCGAATTACATCTAGAGGTTTTGATAGACCGTATGCTTCGTGAGTTTAATGTGAAGGTGAGGGTTGGTAAGCCGCAGGTAGCCTATAAAGAGACCATTACTATACCGGTAGAAATAGAAGGTAGATTTATTCGTCAGTTTGGCGGTAGAGGACAATATGGTCATGTCTGGCTCACGCTTGAACCCGGAGAACGAGGTAGCGGCTTTAGATTTGTTGACAAGGTTCGAGGTGGAGATATACCAAAGGAATATATTCCGGCAGTCGAAGTTGGAGTTAGGGAGGCTCTGGAAAGCGGTATGGTGGCAGGCTATCCAATAGTAGATATTAAAGCAACTCTGTTTGATGGTAGTTACCACGAGGTGGATTCCTCTGACCTGGCTTTCAAGATGGCAGGTTCGATAGCTTTGAAGGATGGCGTGAGTAAGGCCAATCCCATACTCCTCGAGCCGATTATGAAATTGGAAGTAGTGATGCCAGCCCAGTTCTTGGGCGACGTTATCGGCGATTTGAATTCAAGGAGGGGACACATTGAGGGCATTGAGACACACGGTGAAACCTGTGTTGTTCGTGCTCTTGTTCCTCTAGCTGATATTTTCGGTTATGCTACTATCCTCAGGTCATTAAGTCAGGGCAGAGCAACCTATTCCTTGGAGTTTTATTGCTATAGAGAATTACCAGCTAGCCTAGCGGGGCAAATAGAGGTTAGGGTTAGAGGGAGATAAATGCCTAAGCAAAAGATTCGAATCAAAATTAGAGGGTATGACCACAGGCTACTTGACCAGTCCGCGGAGCAGATTGTGGAGGCTGCGGAGCGCACTGGCGCTGTGATTGCCGGGCCGGTGCCTCTGCCTACTCGGATTGAAAAGTTTTGTGTTATTCGTTCGCCCTTTATCGATAAGGATTCACGTGAACAGTTCGAAATGCGTACGCATAAACGCCTTATTGATATCCTTGGGCCGACCTCTAAAACTATAGATGCGTTGACTCAGCTTCAGTTGCCCTCCGGGGTGGAGATAGATATTAGATTGTAGTCAGAGAAATGATTCAAGGCATGATTGGTAGAAAAATAGGCATGACACAACTTTTCCGTGATGATGGAGAAGTTGTAGTGACTGCTATTGAAGTAGGTCCTTGCTTTGTTACTCAAGTAAAGAGCGAGGCTAAGGACGGTTATAATGCTGTTCAGCTTGGCTTCGGGGAAGCCAAGCTGCTTAACTCTCCGCAAAAAGGCCATCTTAAAGAGATAGGTCAATTCAAGCATCTCCGTGAGTTTAGCGTAGAGGATATCAGCTCTGTTCAAGTGGGGCAGAAAGTCGATGTGGATATGTTTAAGCCGGGCGATTTGCTTGATGTCACCGGTATATCAAAGGGTAAAGGTTTTGCCGGGGTAGTCAAACGCCATCATTTTGCTGGCGGTCCTAAGACCCACGGGCAGTCCGACCGTCATCGAGCTCCTGGCTCGATTGGTGCCACTACATCTCCGGGGCGGGTATTAAAAGGAACGCGTATGGCCGGGCATATGGGGGACAGGCGAGTAACCGAGCGTAATCTTAAAGTGCTCGATGTCGATTTGGCTCGTCACTTGTTGCTGGTGAAGGGGGCGGTGCCTGGTTCTAAAAAAGGATTGTTGCTGATTAAGAAAGTTGGTGAGGGTAAGCAGAGTGCAAGTTCAGGTTCATAATTTGAAGGGTAAAGTAACCGGGCAGCTCGAAGTAAGGGACGATGTTTTTGCTGTGCCCTTTAATGAAGCCGTGGTGCATCAAGCGTTACTCAGGCACTTAGCTAATAGTCGCCTGGGGACTGCTGATACCAAGAGAAGAGGCGAGGTTAGAGGTAGCACCAGGAAACTTTTTGCTCAAAAGCATACCGGTCGGGCACGCCGCGGCGATGTTAGGTCACCTCTTCTCCGGGGAGGTGGAGTGATATTCGGACCGCATCCTCGAAGCTATCGGCAAGATATGCCCAGGAAGATGCGGCGTTTGGCTTTGAGGTGCGTTCTTTCCGGTAAGGCAAGTGGCGGAGAGTTGAAGGTTGTTAACAAGCTTGAGCTTGACGGCCCGAAGACTAAGGCGATACTGGATATGTTGATAGCCTTGGAGATCGGTGATTCTGTCATCATCGCTACCGCTGAAGCTGAGGCTAATTTGGTTAAATCGGCGCGCAATTTACTAGGCGTTAAGACAATGCCGGCGCCTCTGCTTAACGTGGCTGATTTGCTTTCCTTCAAAGCGTTAGTAATGACTGTGGATGCAGTGCGGAAAGTGGAAGAGCTGTGGGGCGAGAAGTCGGCCCCAGAGGCAGCAGGTAGTGTAAGTAAATCAAAAGTTTAGGGTTTATTGGTTATGCATATTTATGAGGTAGTAAGACGGCCTTTAATCACTGAAAAGGCTACGCTGATGAAAGAACAGAACAGGTATGCCTTTGAAGTGGCGAAGGAGGCCAATAAACGTCAGATTAAGGACGCTGTGAAAGCAGCGTTTAAGGTCAATGTGGTTAAGGTTAATGTAATGACTGTTCCAGGGAAGATGAGAAGAATAGGCAGACGGTATGTATTAACTCCGTCTTGGAAGAAAGCAGTTGTTACATTGGGGCCGGACCAGAAAATCGAGTTCTTCGAGGGAGTTTAAAGGATAGGGGAATAGAATTGGGCTCAGTAATAAAGAAACGTAAGAAAAAAATGGCGAAGCATAAGCATCGCAAACTCCTGAGAAAGACACGATGGCAAAGGAAACATCCCTAGGATTAGGGGGAGATAAGCTTTGGCATTAAAAACCTATCGTCCAACATCACCTGGCAGGCGGGGCATGGTTAGCGCCTCTTTTGAGGAGATAACCAAGACAGTCCCCGAGAAGTCTCTGTTGCTGCCGATTAAGAAAAGGGCGGGGCGTAACAATAGGGGTGTAGTAACTGTACGACATCGGGGTGGCGGTGCTAAGCGCAGATTGCGCATAATTGATTTTAAGCGAAATAAACTTGGTATACAGGGTAAGGTGGCTGCTATAGAATATGATCCCAATCGCTCAGCTCGTATTGCTCTCATTCATTATGCGGATGGAGAGAAGCGTTATATTCTGGCCCCCCTGGGGCTTAAGGTGGGCGATGTTATAATGGCGGGAGAGGCTGCGGAGATGAAGCCCGGTAATGCTTTGCCGCTAAGTTCGATTCCCGATGGTACTTTAGTTCATAATCTTGAATTTGAACCTGGAAAAGGCGGGCAGATAGTACGAAGCGCTGGTACAGCGGCGCAGCTTTTGGGTAAAGAGGGCAAATATTCGCTTGTTCGTTTGCCTTCTGGAGAGCTACGGCGTTTTTTGAGCGATTGCCTGGCTACTGTGGGACAAGTAAGCAATGTTGAACATCAAGGTATAAAGTCGGGCAAGGCTGGACGCATAAGGTTGCTTGGACGACGCCCTCAAGTTCGCGGTTCAGCTATGACACCACGTGACCATCCCCATGGTGGTGGTGAAGGTAGAGCCCCTCGGGGGAGGGAACCTAGCACGCCTTGGGGTAAGACGGCTTTGGGTAAGAAAACACGGGGTAACAAGGCTTCGGATAGATTAATCGTCAAGCGTCGGAAATAGAAAGGTAGTTGAAAAGGCAGGGATAGAATGTCACGCTCATCTAAAAAAGGTCCTTATTGCGATGCTAAGTTAGTTAAAAAGATAGAGGCTCTTAATCGCTCTGGGGAAAAAGTGGTGATAAAGACATGGTCTCGTGCCTCTACTGTCCTACCTCAAATGATAGGTCATACCCTTGGAGTGCACGATGGTCGGCGCCATGTGCCCATCTTTATTACTGAGAATATGGTGGGGCATAAGCTGGGAGAATTCGCTGCGACCCGGACATTTCGCGGGCATGTTAGTAAGGCGCAGGTGACTGTTCAAGCAAGAAAGACTATTTTGTAAGCAATGAAAGTAGCAGCAGTATCTAAAGATGTTCGTGTTTCGCCTCGGAAAGCTAAGCTGGTTGTAGATATGGTGCGGGGCAAAAAAGTTGAAGATGCTTTGACTGTTCTTAAGTTTGTGCCGACGCCGGTAGCTAAGGCTGTGGCTAAGGCTATCAAATCGGCGGCGGCAAATGCAGAAAACAATTTCCAGATGGAACCTGCCGAGCTTAAGATAGCCGAAATTTTCGCCAATGAGGGGCATACTTTCAAAAGATTCCGACCGCAGGCAAGAGGGCGAACGGCTCCTATTTTGAAGCGTTGCACTCATATCAGTGTTTTTGTCGCCGAGGAGGGAGAGCAAAGTGGGACATAAAGTTCATCCTTATGGTTTTAGAATCGGTATAATTCGTGGCTGGCAGTCTAAGTGGTATGCTGAGAAGCATTATACTGAATTTCTGCACGAGGATTTGAAGTTGCGCCAGGCTATTCAAGAAAAGTGCGCTGAAGGTGGCATTGCCAGGGTGGAAATCGACCACCAGGGCAATGAAATTCCAATAACTGTGTATTCTTCGCGGCCTGGTATTGTTATTGGTAGGGGAGGACAACGTGCTGAGGAGTTGAGGTCACATTTAGAAGGAATTTGCGGTAAGAGAGTGCGGCTATCTATTAAAGAGGTTGAACAGCCTGAGCTTGAGGCTCGTTTGGTAGCCAGGAATGTGGCCGACCAGCTGGAGCGTCGGATGGCTTTCAGGAGAGCAATGAAACAAACAGCTTTTCGGACAATGCAGGCTGGTGCTAAAGGAGTGAAGATAAGCTGTGCTGGAAGGCTAGGCGGCGTCGAAATTGCTCGTCGCGAAACTACTCTCCAGGGCCAGTTACCGTTACATACACTTTGTGCCGATATCGATTATGGTTTTGCTGAAGCTCGCACTACGCTAGGGAACATCGGCGTTAAAGTCTGGATTTACAAAGGTCGTGTTTACCCTGAAGTGAGGAAAGAAAGTGTTACAGCCGAAGCGAGTGAAGTATCGTAAAGTTCATCGAGGGCAAATGAGAGGCAAGGCGCAAGCCGGAAGCACTATTGTCTTCGGTGAGTTCGGATTGCAGGCTCAGGAAGCGGCATGGCTAACATCCAGGCAGATTGAAGCTGCTCGCCGTGTCATAGTTCGTTATCTACGTCGTGGTGGTCAGATGTGGATTCGCATCTTCCCGGACAAGCCGGTAACCAAAAAGCCAGCAGAGACGAGGATGGGCAGCGGCAAAGGTCCTCCAGACCACTGGGTAGCTGTAGTCAGACCAGGAAGAATGCTATTTGAGGTAGGTGGCATAAAAGAAAATATGGCTCGCGAGGCATTGCATTTGGCTTCTTATAAGCTACCTATTGGTGCTAGGTTTGTAGCAAAAGAAACGGTTAAGGAAGAGGCGAAAAGTTGAAAATCGATGAAATTCGTTCTCTGGGTGACGGGGAATTATTGAAGCGGTTGGGTGAAGCTCGCCAGGAGTTTTTTAATTTACGACTTCGCGTGGCTACTCGACAGATGGCTAATCACCGTGAATTGCCCAAAGTCAGGAAAAGAATCGCCAGAATCGAGACTGTAATAAGACAGAGGGAGCTTGGCATAGGATAGCTTATGAAAGCGAAACGAAAAACCAGAACAGGCACGGTAATAAGCGATAAGATGGATAAAACGGTGGTGGTGTTGGTGGAGAGTTTAAGGCGTCATCCTCTTTACAAGAAGGTGGTCAGGCATACTTCTAAATTCAAGGCCCATGATGAGGCTAATGCCTGTAAGGTCGGTGATGTAGTGAAGATTGTTGAGACTCGGCCTTTGTCTAAGGAAAAGCATTGGCGGGTGGTGGAGGTAATAAGCAGAAAAGAAGTGGTTGAGGTCGAGCCTACTGAGATAATTTAAAAGAGACAAGGAATCATGATTCAGCCTTATACTAGACTTAAAGTAGCAGATAATACCGGAGCTCGGCAGATTATGTGCATCAACGTGCCTGGTGGCACGCGGAGAAGATATGCTACTGTTGGCGATGTTTTTGTAGGTACAGTAAAGCGAGCCATACCTGGCGGTGTGGTGAAGAAGAGCGATGTGGTTCGGGCGGTGGTTGTACGCATTGCTAAACAACATCATCGTCCGGACGGCTCTTACGTTAGATTTGATGACAATGCTGCGGTTATCTTGGATGATAAGAACAACCCCAGAGGCACTCGCATTTTTGGTCCGGTAGCTAGGGAACTCCGAGATAAGAATTTTATGAAGATAATATCGTTGGCTCCTGAGGTCCTGTGAAAAATGAATATCAGAAAGAATGACACGGTTCTCGTTATCGCCGGCAAAGACAGGGGTAAAAAGGGTAAGGTACGAAAGGCTTTGCCTGTGAACGACAAGGTGATAGTCGAAGGTGTTAATATGATTAAGCGCCATTCTAAAGCTCGTGGCGCAGCTAGGCAGGCTGGCATAATTGAGCTAGAAGCACCGCTCGACGTATCAAACGTTATGTTAATTTGCAATAAATGTAACAAGCCGGCTCGAGTTGGTTTCCGTTTTCTTGGCGATGGTAAAAAAGCGCGAATTTGTCGCTCCTGTCATGAAGTGATCGATTAATTGAGAGGTGCATTTTAAGGATGTCCCGGTTGAAGGAAAGATATGAGAAAGAAGTAGTGCCTGAACTAATGCGTAAGTTCGGGTATAAGAATGTGATGCAAGTGCCGAGGCTCAATAAAATCGTGCTGAATATCGGTCTGGGCGAAGCGATACAAAACCCTAAGGCTTTAGAAGGAGCCGAGAAGGATTTGGTGGCTATTTCGGGGCAGCATCCGGTAATGACACGGGCTAAGAAGTCTATCGCTGCTTTTAAACTTAGAGCCGGCATGCCTATCGGTATGATGGTGACGCTGCGGGGCAGGCGAATGTACGACTTCTTTGATAAGCTCGTCAGTGTTGTTCTGGCACGGATAAGGGATTTTCAAGGAATATCCCGCGATTCATTTGATGGTGAAGGCAACTACACCTTAGGAGTCAAGGAGCAGGTAGTTTTCCCTGAGATTGATTATGATAAGGTGGATAAGCTGCGAGGATTTGAAATAATTATCGTCACTACTGCGGCAAGCAATGAGGAAGGCAGGAGTTTGCTCGAGTCTCTAGGTATGCCTTTTAGGAGGAGTTAAGATCTCAATAAAATGGCAAAGTTATCTAAAGTTCTGAAATCGAAGCGTACCCCGAAGTATAGGGTGCAGCAGCGGAACAGGTGCAAATTGTGCGGCAGGCCGCGTGCTTATATACGTAAATTCGGTTTGTGTCGTATTTGCTTTCGACAGCTGGCCCTAAGAGGTGAAATTCCCGGGGTTAGAAAATCAAGCTGGTGATTGAAAGTGCTGGAGGCGTAAGTCCATGGTAACTGACCCGATAGCTGATATGTTGACTCGAATTCGCAATGCAATCATGGCGCACCATGATAGTGTGCTCATGCCAGCTTCTAGGATTAAACTTTCTATTGCCAAAATATTCAAAGATGAGGGATTTATAGCTGATTATACTGTTCTCAAGGGTAAGCCACAACGAATGATTAAGGTATCATTAAAGTATATAAATGGACGTCCTGTCATTGTTGGTTTGGAGCGGGTTAGCAAGCCAGGTCTTAGACTGTATGCTGGCCGTAAAGAAATTCCTCGTGTCTATGGTGGGCTTGGTGTGGCTATTTTATCCACATCCAAAGGACTCATGACCGGGCAAGAGGCATGGCGTCGGAATCTCGGCGGTGAAATGTTATGTTATGTTTGGTAAATAGACTTCGGGAGGCGAGTCTATGTCTCGAATAGGATTATTACCTATACCTGTGCCTCAAGGTGTCAAAGTTAATATTAAGGGCAATGAAGTGCTTGTGGAGGGTAGTAAGGGTAAATTATCGCGCTCATTTCATCCTGATATTTCAATTACGTTGAAAGACGGAAACCTTATAGTAGCGCGACCTACTGATAATAGAAATCATCGTGCTTTACACGGGTTGACTCGTAGCCTTTTGGCTAACATGGTTGAGGGCGTTACCAAAGGTTTTGAAAAAGTTGTAGAGCTTAGCGGTGTAGGTTACCGGGCGCAGAAAACCGGCAATAAGCTCTCGCTGCAAATTGGGTTCAGCCATCCGGTAGATTTTTCCCCACCAGATGGGATAGAAATTGTAGTGGAGGGGACAAACCGCATCCGGATTATTGGCATTGATAAGGAGAGTGTGGGTGAGACAGCGGCTCGAATTAGGGCTATACGGCCTGTAGACTCTTATAAAGGCAAAGGTGTCAAGTATGCCGGTGAGAGGCTCCGTCTCAAACCTGGCAAAGCAGGCAAGGCGGCAATGAAAGGATAAGAATTGGCGGTTAGAGTAGATACAAGGTTAGCGCGAAAGCGACGTCACGTTCGGGTTAGAGCTAGGGTGAGGGGTACGGCAACGAGGCCAAGGCTCTGCGTTTTTCGCAGCTTGAACCACATTTATGCTCAGATTGTAGATGATTCTGCGGGGCATACTCTGGTTTCGGCGAGCAGTTTGGACGCAGAGATAAGGGACAAAGTCACAGGAAAGAAAAAAACGGAAAGCGCTGAGTTGGTTGGCTCCCTTTTGGCTCAGCATGCCTTAAATAAAGGGATTAAACAGATAGCTTTTGACAGGGGCGGCTATAAGTATCATGGACGAGTCAAAGCTTTGGCAGAAGCTGCCAGGAAAGCTGGCCTAGACTTTTGAGGTTTAAAGATGAAAGCCATTAAGAAGCTAATTGAAGAGAGGACTAAAGTTGATGCCAGCGAGCTCGACCTTAGCGAGAAGCTGGTGTCACTTAACCGGGTAACTAAGGTTGTCAAAGGTGGTAAGCGTCTTCGTTTTAGGGCTCTGGTAGTTGTTGGTGATGGCAACGGACATGTGGGTGTCGGCTTGGGTAAGGCCAAGGAGGTGCCGGAAGCAATTCGCAAGGCTGGTGTCATTGCACGGAAGGGGCTTTACAAGGTAACTATGTCAGGGACTACTATACCACACGAGGTTCTGGCTAAGTCAGGAGCGGCGAAGGTC